>QGLW01000186.1_pt1 | contig 17463 bp, 24 predicted proteins | sample 1725341 | NCBI WGS metagenome assembly QGLW01 (sample SAMN05439265, study PRJNA331180) | Hot springs metagenome, whole genome shotgun sequencing project. | isolation source: microbial mat of Apron and Channel Facies of Mammoth Hot Springs | place: USA: Wyoming, Yellowstone National Park | collected... | reverse complement strand
TTAAGCCAAAGATTTTTAAATTTGTTAAAATCTGCTATTCATGAAAATGTTATTACTTATAAAGATGCTTTATTAATTACAGAATTAAAACCCAAAAGCTTTTTTAAACTCATAGGAGAAGGAGAGAAAACATGAAAAAACACGACAGAATTGTTGTAAAAAGAGATGGAACACAAGAAAAATTTCAGATGAAAAAACTTGTAGATGCTATATTTGCACTTCTTGAAGGGTTTGACCTACCAGATGATTACGAAATAGTCTTCAAAATCACAAAAGAACTTGACTTAAAAATTCCAGAAGTAGTTACAACAGAAGAATTAGACTATTTAGTATTAAAAGCTATCGAGCATCTTATTCCAACAGGTTCAATCTATGACACGATAGCTACAAGACAGCTTTTGAAAATCATCAGCAGAAAAATAGAAAGAAGATTTTCTTCGTTTAAAGATTACATAAACTATGCAGTAGCTGAAAAATTACTAAAACCGGAGCTTTTAAATTTTGACATAGACCTGCTTGAATCTAAAATAGATTACTCAAGAGATAACAATCTTGATTACTTTGGACTATCAACGTTAAAAGACAGATATCTCACAAAAGATAGAAATTTTGAAACTATAGAAAAGCCACAGTGGTTCTTTATGAGAGTGGCAATGGGAATAGGAAATGCAGAAGAAGAAATATTAAAAATCTATGACAAACTATCAAACCTTGAATATCTACATTCAACACCAACTTTATTTAACTCAGGAACTCTTACAAATCAGTATTCAAGCTGTTATGTAAACGTAGTTGATGATTCTCTTGAATCTATTATGGATAAAGCAAAAGAAACTGCATTCTTGGCAAAATATGCAGGCGGAGTAGGAACAGATATTACGAGAGTTAGAGCTACAGGGTCTAAGATACACAGCTTAAACTCTAAATCAAGTGGAATAATTCCGTTTATAAAAATCTTTGATACTATCGTAAATGCAATCCAGCAAGGTGGCAGAAGAAGAAGTAGTCAAGTTATGTACTTGCAGCCTTGGCATTTAGACGTAGAAGCATTTTTAGATTTAAGAGAAACTACAGGAAACCCATACTTTAGAACTCCTTCTTTAAACACAGCTTTATGGATGCCGGATGAAATAATGAGAAGAATTAAAGAAGGAGAGCCTATCTATCTATTTGACCCTGTAGAATGTAGCGAATTAGTAGCTTGCTACGGAGAAGAATTTACTAAAAAATACCAAGAGTGTATAGAAAAAGCAGAAAGAGGAAAGCTACAGCTTTGGAAAAAGATAGACAGTAGAGATTTCTATAAAAAATATCTATTCAAACTTGCAAAGACAGGACATCCATGGCTTACATTCAAAGATGCACACAACAGACACAATCCTTGTCCTAAATACAGCGTAATTAACTCTTCTAACCTTTGCACAGAAATATCAATACCAAACTCACCACAATCAACAGCAGTTTGCACCCTTGCATCTGTTAACTTAGCAAGACATTTAAAACGTTTAGATACAAAATATAAGATAGACTGGAGCAAGCTAAAAGATACAATAGAGACAATGGTTGTTGCACTTGATAACATTTTAGATAAAAACTTCTATCCATCAGAAGAATCAAGAAAAAACACAATGGACTTAAGACCTATTGGTATAGGATTGATGGGATTTCATGAAGCATTGATCTATCTTGGAATTCCGTACGACAGCGATGAAGCTATAGAACTTGCAAAAGAGATAGCCAAATTTATGAGAGAAACAGCATATAGAAAATCTGAAAAACTAGCAAAAGAAAGAGGAGCATTCCCACACTACTACGAAGGTAATTACGACTATCCTCCAAGAAGAAACGCAGTCTTACTTGCAATAGCACCAACAGCATCAATCTCAATCATAGCAGGAACTTCTTCAAGTATAGACAACTACTTCTCTAATATCTTCTCAAGGGATACACTATCAGGTAAATTTATCGTAGTAAACAAACCACTTATGAAAATGTTGGAAGAAAAAGGTATCTGGAACGAAGAGATGTTGGAAAAAATAAAAGCAAATCAAGGAAGTATTCAGTATATAGACGAGCTGGAAGGAGTAGTGGATAAAAAGTTATTCAAAACAGCATACGAAGTAAGCCCATACAGACAAATAGATATAGCAGCAGCATTCCAAGAGTATATAGACCAAGCTGTTTCTAAATCTTTATACATAGAAGAAGATTTAAGAGATGATATGGAAAGCATCTACATGTATGCATGGGAAAAAGGACTTAAATCAACATACTACTGCTTTATAGACAAAACTATCAAGGGCGAAAAATACACTATGAACGTAAACAAAAGAGGAGAAAGAAGAGGTTTTGGACTTGCAAAAAGTAGAGATTTAGAAGAATTAGAAAAAATGGCAAGAGAAAAGTATGGAGATGAGATAGTTGACAAGGTGAAGGTTGGAGGTTTAGACAGCTGTCCTACTGACCCATTACTTGCAAAGATATGTCCAAGCTGTGAATAGAAAAGGTAAGCGGGCAAGCTTGCCCGCAGTTTTTACTATAAATCGCAGTACTCAGAGAGCAGTTCATCTAACTTGTCCGATATCTCCCTGTTTTCAGAGAGATATATAAATAGAACACCCATTTTGTAATATTCCAGCAAACTACCGCTTCTTAGAATCAAGGCGATAGCCTTTATGAAATCTTGCTTCTGTTTGTCACTGTAGCATTCGAAATGCAAGTAGTCACCAAAGATAGCGTTTACTATCCTTTCATTTTCAGCAAATTCTTCGTCTTCATCGCAGTCTTTTGCTTCTGTTTCCATCTCTGATAATGTCTCCTTAACAATTCTCTCGATGCTTTCGAGTTCATCCGCAACATCGAAAGCAATTTTTTTCCAGTTGTTCATTTTTATACCTCCTAAAAAGTTTTTTTCTACTCCTATTCTATTTCAAATTCTATCTTCTTTCAATTTTTAATAACATATAAAAGGTAATAAAACATAATAAAATCAATAATTAGAGCCAAAAAATAGATGATAGGAAAAGTATGTGAATAGTGGTAGAATAATAATTATGATAAAGATAGAAGAAACTCCAAGCAGAACACAGAAAAAAATAAAGAATATTACGGTTGATGTATTTTGTGGCTTTGCTGAAGAATATATAAGATTATTAGAAGATAAAAGTATTCATTTAGTAGCGACATCTCCACCGTATAACTGTGGCATCAAGTATGATATCTATGATGATAATAAAGATTTCACAGAATATAAGAAATGGCTTACTTACATTTTTTCATCATTGAAGCCAAAACTTGTAAGTGGTGGGAAGATAGCTATTAACTTTCCTATGGTTGTTAAAGTGAATGGCAAGAGAAAGATTTTGTTAAGCACGTTTGAAGATATTTTGACTGATGCAGGATTTGAAATAATAGATTGTATAATTTGGGTTAAGGCTAAAAGTGAAAAAGAAGCTGTAGGAGTAGCAGGTAGAAGCACAGGATGGGGTTCTTGGATGTCGCCTACTTCACCTTATGCCAGACCTATATCTGAGTTTATTTTGATAGCAAAAAAGGAAGGCAAGAGAATTCTTAAGAATAAAAGCGATATAACTAAGCAGGAGTTTTTGACTGCTACTACATCTGCTTGGTTTATGCCGTCAAAAAGCGATTCATCACATCCTGCAATATTCCCGCCTGAATTGCCTGAAAGATTGATAAAGCTTTATACAGCTGTTGGAGAAAATGTCTTAGATCCGTTTATGGGTATAGGCAATACGATGTTGGCTTGTCTAAAAACTGAAAGGAATTTTTTTGGATGTGATATATCTATAAATTATGTTAATAAAGCTTTAGAGAAACTTAACTTGAAGCAAGATTCGCTATTTTAAGTGAGCTAAAACATCTTACCTCTTACTTTCTTACGTCTTACGTCTTACGTCTCACCTCTCACCCCTTACATCACTTTTTTTATCTTTATTATGTTATTGCAGTTGGTATGAAGTCTAAAGATAAAGTAAATTATGGTGAAATAACTTTTTAGGAGGTATAAAAATGGCAAAAGTAATAATCATTAGGAAAAAAACTTTCAGATCCCTTTCTATGGACGTAGAAAGGGACGGGACAGTGGTGGTCAAAGCGCCACCGTCTGTTTCTGAAGAAAGAATTAGCCAGTTTATTGAAAAAAATAGGGACTGGATAAATAAGGTTATAAAAAAATACGAGGAGCATAATTTCCTCGTACGCTACCAAGATGGGGAAAAATTCCTCTATCTTGGTAATGAGTATGAATTAGAGATAGTGGATACTCAAAGAGAGCCATTAAAGCTGGAGGACAAGTTTTATCTGTCCTCTAAGGCTCTCAGCCAAGCGAGAGAAACATTCCTTGCTTGGTATAAGAAGCAGGCACAAAGTGTTATTACAAAAAGAGTTGAGTACTACGCTCAACTCGGTGGATACCATTATAACAAGGTATCCATTAAGGAGCTCAAAAAAATATGGGGCTCCTGTAGTAAAAATCGTAATCTAACCTTCAATTGGGCTATCATAATGGCTCCAATTGATGTGTTAGATTATGTGGTAATTCACGAGCTCTCTCATTTGAGAGAGTTTAATCACACAAAAAAATTCTGGGATGAGGTATCAAAACTCATGCCAGATTATGAAGAGAAGGAAAGGTGGCTGTATAAAAATGGGCACTTGTTAGGTCTTTAGCAGGTGTCCATCCCTGCCTGTATGGCGGGGTTTTCTTTTCTTCAATCCTACTTATCAGTTAGGCTCTTACAGATACAACCTTATCGTCATACTCAACCATAGCCCTTCTTCCGCATTTCTCACATTTAACATCATCAAAACCATAGCCGTTGATTACTAAAATAACTTTCTTGTTTCTCTCTCCGCATTTGCATAAGAAACTTACTTCTTTAAATTCTACTTCTGATTTTTCTAAAGCTACCATTTTTATACCTCCTAAATTTTTGTTATCAAAATAAATATACACCGCATCTGTTAAGATAATATGAATGTTTGGTTAAGATTTCTTAATCCAAATTATGTTATTCTTAACACTATAAAATTAGTGTTATATCACACTTCCCTTTATTTGTAAATATGCCGACTGAAAGCAACCAATGGAAAGCGCTAAATATCTATTCACATTATTTCTTCTTATGTTTTTTTAAGCTCATATCTAACTCTCTATTGCTATTGCGACTTTCTTTTTTTACTTTTTCTCTCATCTTCATCCAATTCAGGAAATAAAGATAAGTATTTAATTTCTGCTTTGTTATCAAAAATTTCTTTTACTTTGTTGCTTAGGGATATTAGTTCTTCTGCTTCTTGCAGGTATTTAAAAAATACCTCTTTTTGTTTTTCTAATGTTTTTTCGTTTTTGATTGCTTCCCAAATTTCGTCTATTTTTATCGCAACATAGCCTGATGATAGGTATTTTGACTTTCCCTGGTCTGTCAAAACAATCGCTCCTTGCCTTTTTGTGTTGTTTATTTGATATGTGAAAAGTATAGGTTCTTTTTTTTCTTTTATGTACTTTTTTATTAGCTTAATATCTTTTTCTGTTATCGCTTCTTTTAGATAATTTATTTCCAACGGGTTTGTATTTTCTGTTTTTGTTTTCATCGCTATCCCACCTACTCACTTATTATATTAGCATTAACAAATTCTATTGTTCCTGTGGTGTTTTTTCTAAACTGTTTAGAAATTTCTTTAATTCATCAATATCATTTATCCTATCTATCACTTTAACAATTTCTAAAAATTTCTTAGCACAGCTGATATAACTGTCAGGTTTGTAAAAAAATGGCTCAATCAAATTGCCGTCAAACTCTACTACTATCAAACCTTCTCCTTCTATCACATACCCTTTTGTATACCAGATAAATATAACTCTAATGTCATGATGGCTTAATGATTTTGAGTACACATATCTTTTTTCAGTCCCAATTTTTTTCCTAATTTTCATAGTGCATACCTCCTGTTTATTATTTTCACTATATATTATATCATAATTTCTTTTATTTGTCAAGTAGTAAATAAATACCTATTATATGTCATAAACATGTAGGAAAGGATGCGTGTGTTATGATAGAATATTGTTTACAAAAGCCAAAAAGAGACAAGGGATGATGTTGCAACACAAAGTATATAACCTATTTAAAACTAATATTCAACCCATCACCTATCACGTATCACACATCACCTCAAAATGAAAGAACCTGAAAGCCTTGAAGTTTATCTAAAGCTTATGTCAGAAATTCCTCTATTATCAAGAGAAGAGGAGGAAGAGTTATTAAAGAAGGTGAAAGAAAGAGATAAGGAAGCTTTAGATAAGCTTATTGTATCTAATTTAAGGTTTGTGGTTAGTATAGCCAGCCAATATACAGAATATGGAGTTCCGTTGGCTGATTTAATTGCGGCAGGGAATGTTGGGTTGGTAGAAGCTGCAAAAAAATTCGACCCGTCAAAAGGTAATAAGTTTATAACGTATGCAGTTTGGTGGATAAGACAGGCAATTACAGATATTATATGGCATGAGACGGATATTATAAAAAAGCCAAACAGAATGCATGTTTACAGCGGCAGGGTCAATAAGGCTTATCTGCATTTAAAGGAAACATTAGATAGAGAACCGACGATAGATGAAGTTGCATCCTATTTAGAAGAGCAGGGATTAAAGGTAGATAGAAGCATAATAGAAAACACACTTTTACATAAAAAAATATTCTTATCCTTAGATACACCAATACAATCAGACGATGATGATTTAACACTGGAAAGTACATTATCTAATTACAATACAGAAGATGTAGAAAGGAATATCGTAGAAGAGGACTTAAAGAGAATTATAAATGAGTTGTTAGAAACATTGCCGCCAAGAGAAAGAACTGTTATTATTCACAGGTATGGATTGAACGGAGAGGAACCAAAAACATTAGAAGAAATCGGGAAAATGCTTAATATATCAAGAGAGAGAGTAAGACAGATAGAAATTAAAGCATTGAAAAGAATAAGAAAAATGGCAGTCAAGAGTGGGTTGAAGGATTTTATGGGGAGTGATACGTGATATGTGATAAGTGATACGTTAGAGTGGATTTTATATACCAATCCCACCGTCCCACTTTCTCACTTACTCACTTTCTCACCTATCAATCTTGCCAGTTTTATAATTTTCCTAATATCACTCTTTACTCCTACTCTGCCTAAAATAACCTTATTTCTTATCTCTTGTATTGATAGCTTATCCCGATTATCCTGTAGAATTAACACAAAATTTCTCCAATTAGCAAATTATTTCCTTATTACCTTTAAATACCCAGCCTTGGAAAAGCCTGCCTTCTATACTAATTAATCTATCCAACTCTTCTTTTGTTTCTACCTTTTCAAAAATTACATCTATGCCGTTTTCATTACAAAAACTTGCAATCTCTTTTGCAACGCTCAGCATATTCACCCACAAAATTCTATCTATCTTAATACTTTTAACAACATTCTTATATTTCATAAGTCTATCAAAGTTTGATGAGACCGTTCCAAAATCGTCAAGAGATATTTTGATGTTATTAGCTAAGAAAAAGTTTAAAATTTCTTCTGCTTCCGGAACATCATCTTCTAATAGTTCTATTATTACTTTTTCTTTGTTTTCGATTTTTGATAAATCTTTTAATATTTCTTCTTTATACTTTAATATAGTTTTACCAGATAGATTTAGATGGTAGTGAGTATTTGATGTTTTTAACTCTCCCTTTAATAAATCAAGGTTCAGCTTAAAAGTTCTAAAGTCAATATCTTCGTTAACAATCAACTGAGGAAAATCTGCAAGAATTTCGTATCCATGTATGCTGAACTTGTTATTGTTATACTCTACGATCGGTTCTTTTCTCATTTTCCACCATAATAGTTTATCTTTTTATTTTATAACAATTTATTTTATAACAATATTTTAGCAATTCATCTCCACCTTGCAGAAGGCGACAATTTCTTGTTATAATTATGTTAAAAAAATAAGGATAAATAAAATGCACTCATTCTTTCCTTACATTGGTGGTAAGTTTAGATTGGCAAATAAAATAATAGAGCTAATGCCAAAGCATGATGTTTATATAGAAGTTTTTGGTGGTTCTGGCAAAGTACTATTAAATAAGCCACCGTCAAAGATAGAGATATACAACGATTATAACAAACAGCTTGCTAATTTGTTCTATGTAGTGGCATTTAAGTTTGATGAGTTTATAGAGAAGATAAATAGAGTTGTTTATTCAAGAGAAATTTTCTATCAACTCCGTAAAGAGTTAAAGAATGCGAAGATAGACGAATTAGGAGATGTGGATACAGCTGTAAAAACTTACTATCTACTACATATAAGCTTTTCAGGAGATTTGCAAGCCTGTTCTTTTTCTCTATCTACTGTTAGAGATAAAGTTAAGACATTTTTTAGAGGATTGGATAAGCTGTATGCCATACAAGAGAGATTGAGAAATGTAGCCATAGAGAGCTTGGATTTTAGGGATATACTTAAAAAATATAAAGATAAGGAAAATGCATTTTTATACATTGACCCACCATATTATGGAGTTTCTTACTATAATTCTAACTTTAGCGAAAAAGACCATATAGATTTACTATCTCTGCTAAAAACAGCCAAAGCTAAATGGATGCTGTCAGGATACGGAAATGATTTGTATGATGATATGCTAAAAGAGTTTCATAGAATAGAAATTCCTGTAGTGAAGCATGCGTATGGAGTAACTAAGAATAGCAAAGGTAATAAAAAGCCACAAGCTGTAGAAGTGTTATGGTTGAATTTTGAAGCAAATGTGTAATAGAAAATAATTGAGTGTTTGATGGATTTAGATAGGAGATTGATGTTAGGTAGAATAAAATTTTTTTAAAAAAAATGGTAAAGCCCTCAAAACAAAAGAGGGCTGGAGTGGGGGTGGTGTTATGCAACTTTCTTGATCACCATCCCCCCAATCGCTGTCTGGTCGAACTCTTTATTGATGTAGATTTCAATGTTGAATTCGTATTTCTTGCCGGTTTCGCCATACACAGCACCTTCTGCCGCTAGTTTGCTGTCTTCGAAGAAGACGACAGCATACCAATGCGATTCGGAGTCGTAGAATTTTACATTGAATGTAGTATTTTCAGTTCTGACTACCACCACTGACTCAGTTGAGTCAGCGCTGTAGTCACCTGTCACTGACAGGTCTCCGTAATAGTTCAACACATGAATCGTTTTCATCGTTACCTCCTTTTAATGATTAAATTCTACCCCTAATATATAACATTCCCTCCAACTCTGCAACACTATAAAAACACACATAAAGTAGAAAATTGTTATAAAACATTTATTTATTAGATGTTTAAATGTGAGATGTAAGATGTGTGTTTGAAATAAATAGTGATGTAGAACGAAATTTTTGAATTTATAATTAAGAGTATTGGTGGCTAATTTTTATAAAAAAAATGGTAAAGCCCTCAGAAGAGGACTGGGCTGGAAGGGGTGGAAGGATTAGAGTTCTCTCCTTGTTGTTGAGAGAGTTCTGATAATTCTCACCCCTGCAACTTCTCTTTCGTCACTAAAATCTTCGTCACTATCGTCGTCTTGAAAATCGTCGTAGCTAAATCCTGTTTCAAAATTGAAAGTAGTTCTGTCATACACAGTTCCCTGTACGGTCACTGTGTCGTGACTGAGTAAAATTCTAAAGATTGTATCAGCCTCTACGCTGTCAGGATCTACGCTAATTCTGTAGGCAGCCAGGTTACCGGGCTGCCTTGGTTCGATAGAGACAAAAATCGATGTCTCTATTGGTAGTTCTACGCCATTAACGACGATAGCATTCTTCTTTTTTACTAACACTAATTCTGCTAATTCCATGACAATACCTCCTTAAAAGATTAATTTCTATCCATAATATATAACATCATCTATTACTTTGCAATACCAAAAGTGAGAATTACGAAAAATATAAATTTGTTAGATAATCATAATAAGTGATACGTGTAGGTTAGAAAATAAGAAGGAAAGAAAGAGCACATATAACGTCTTACATCTTACGTCTCACTTTCTCACTTCAAACTAATTAAACTAATTGCTTCTTTCATCATACTTTGCGCTAACTTTATCTCATACGGCAACTGCTGCTGAGCTATAAAATACAATATTGCAGATACTAACAAAGCAAATACGAATACGTACTCTCCAAAACTTTTCGTACTAAACAGCTTTACAGCTATCCTATCTTTATGCTTCCAGTATGGAATGCCCGACTTTGTCATTGTATCTGCAAATAGATGTGATATGTATCCTACTACAAATCCTTTATAAAAATCCATCATTAAAGCAGGTATGTGGAAAAATATTGGAATTAAGAATATAGAAAGTATCCCTATAATGCCCACTATTACATGGTGAGTTATTCCTCTATGACTTGTAAGTAGACCACTGCCTTTATACATTCCCGCCCATTTGATATCAATGTCAGGCAAAACAGAACCTATCATTGCAGGAACTATAGGAACGTTAAAAAGCATTCCAAATATTCCGCCTACTGCTAAATGGCTTCTGTATGTCATTAGTGCCTCCTTTTAATGTGATACGTGATATGTGAATTGCCACCTACTCACTTATTCATTTCTACTTAATATAACACCATTTTTGTTTTTATTTCTATTTACCATAACATAGAAAAGATAAAAAAACTACTTGACAAATAATAAAAGTTATGATATAATATAACTGTAAAAAATAATTGATAGGAGGTAATTAAAATGGCAAAGGTAAGAGTGGTAGGTGATGTTAACTTTGAATTTGACGTTAAATACAACCAAACTGAAGATATTATTATTGAAGCAAAACTTGTGGATATAAATGATATGGGTGAAAAAATTTACGTGGCATCTGGTAATGTTGAAAAGATAAATCCAAAAGTATTTAGTTTTATTTCAAGCAGAATAACACAGTCTTTAAAGAAACATGGCGCTATTACTGAAGTTCCACTTGGACTTAGAAACAAAGATAATACTACTCAAAAGTTAATAGAAAAAGGCTATGGATTTTTAGTTGACGCAAGGTACGGCAGCAATGATGCTGTAAATGAGATGTTAGAGAAAAAAATGTTTATATTAACCGAAGATGGAATAAGATTTTACTTAAAAAAGTTTTATGAAAGAAATAAGTAAATAGTAAGTAAGTAGATAAGATACATATTTGCCTACTTACTCATTTACTTTACTTTTACAGGGGGAGCAGAAAATGAAGCCAACACGTAGCCTTTATTATCCTGATACTACACCAACAGTAAAAGCAACTGATACGGAGTGGTGGTTATCGCAGGATATTCAAAAAGAAGTTTTGAAAAGAAGCAGCAAGTATGTGAGTTTATCGAAAATTGGCAGGATAGCTAATGAATACGGGCTTGCAAAAAAGACAACATTCGGCTTTAAACTGTATCACAAAAAGCTTGTTGATATATTGTGTGATACGTGATACGTGATAGGTGATGGGTGATACGGGGGATTGGTTAGATACATTCTTTATTTAAATATGCAAAATCCGCTCACACTTATTCAGCTGTTTATCTACTTAATTATGATGTTTGCCTGTGTACAAGCAAAAGAAATAACGATTATTGGTGATAGTATTACAGTAGGAGCATCTAAGTATATTAGATACTATATGCCTGATGCTGTGATAGATGCAAAGGTAGGAAGAAAATTTCAAGAAGCGATAGATAGAGTAAGGATTTTAGAGAGGAAAGGATTATTAAAAGATACTGTAATAATAGCTTTGGGAACAAATGGATATTTCACAGTAGAGGAAGGGTTAAGGCTTATAGATTATCTGCAAAGTAGAGGCAGGCAGGTTATTTTTGTCAATGTGAAAGTGCCAAGAAAATGGGAAAGTAGGGTTAATAACACATATAGAGAATTAAGTAGATTAAGAAATGTAAGAATACTTAATTGGAAAGCTGTAGCTGATAATATATGTGATGCAAGATGTTTTAGAGATGATGGGTATCATTTGACAAGTATTGGTAGTTATTGGTTTGTTTGGATGATTTATTGGTATGGGTATAGGTGAGTAGGTGGAAGTGGTTTTTATTAGATTTAATAAAAAAGATGATAACTCCCCGGGAGGGGGAGGTGGTACCGGTCGGTCGCTTACGCTATAACCTGCACCAGGTACCACTTACAAGGGAGTGATTTCAACTCTTCGGTGCTAAGTATTTTACCTTCTTCTAGTCTCACTCCAACTTGGAACACTATCAAGAGGTCATTGTCTTTCAATTTGATTGCAGACCTATTGACAGGTACTTGTATTTCTGTTAAGGCTGTGATGATTTCTGATGTTGTCTGGTGCCCAACTACGCTCAGAAATCCGTACCCAAGGAGTTCCTTCACCCTGTCAAGGTCGATTTCTTCAAATCTTATCACTCTCTCTGACGACGCGAACTCGATCATGTTTATCGAGAACGCATTTCCGATGTAGATAGCCATCTTTCAATACCTCCTAAAAAGATTTATTTTCATCACTAATATATAACACTCCACTTACTTTGTCAACTGTTTTTGTGAAAAATTATTAATAAATAATACTGCTTGACAATTAAATATTTTTATGATATAATATATAGTGTAAACAAAGCTTTAATAGGAGGCTTTACGATGCTATACACAGACTACATTATAGTTAAACCTAACGATATTCTCACTGTTCTTAGTGAATTTAAAGACCAAGAAGCTGTTTGTTTAGAATTCTCTTTCAATTTTCTTAGAATAAATAGAAAAAGTGTAAAAGCTGTAAGTGGAATAATAAAGCCAAAGCAGACATTTATTATCTCTAAAGAAGATTGCCAAAAACTTATAGAGTTCTACAAAAAGCACAATAATAGTGGAGCGTTTATACAGCTTGAGAAAGACAGAGCGGTTTTCTATGGTTGGGATGAGAATATAGAAAGAGATGTGAAACTGTCAATATTTAATGCAAATGCAAAAGCGGCATGATATAATATTAATGCAAGCTTTTTTCATAACAACCTCCTCCATTACTCGGGAAGGTTTTTTTGCCTTCCTGCCTTTTTAACGTAATCTGATTTATCAAAAATTGTTAATCTAACAAAATAATCTCCCGTAGTTAAAGTTTTTTTTCTCATTTACAACTCCTTTTTCCGTTTATTTTTATGTAAAGCAAACTTTATACAAGGGGCTTTGTGTAAAATGAAATTGGTTTTACTTTACACAACAAGTTTTCGATAGCTTCCACTTATTACATCACGAAACAAAGAATTGCTTTATAATAATATATAAAGTGAATAAGTGAGTAAGTGAGACGTAAGAGGTAAGATGTTTTACGTATCACGTATCTTATCACCTATCACACCGACCGAAGGGAGGCACTGATGCTTATACCACTAATAAAAACTAAATTCCAGCATCAAAATAAATTTGAAGTAGAGCCGTTTGTTGCTTATAGGATTAAAAGGATAAACATGGATAGGTATAGCGAAGAGGAGCTAAACGATTATGCTAATAAACTGGCAAATCAAGTTAGCAGGATGATAGGGAGGTATAAGATTGTAACGTTTGGTAGAAGAGGAAGAATACAGTATCCTGTCTTAGCTGATATTAAGAAGAATAGATTTTTAAGAAAAATGGAGAATTGGGTTAATCAAAATTGGAATATTAGAGAGATAAAAAGCTTTTTGCTTAGTGAAAAGAAAGATAAGTATTTAGAGGGGTTGGATTGGGTGGAAAGTGTAGATGAGAGTGAGTATTTAAATCTTCTTAGATATTTCTTTAAAGGTAATGATGAGTTTTTAAATGACAGAATAGAGTTTTGGGATTATGGGATTAAGGTTGGTAATAAGTATGGATTTTGTTTGATAGATTACAGGGTGTTAGATAAGGCTTATCCGTTTTACAATGATTGGGTTAATTATGTGCCTGTAGATTTTATTCATGTGGTAGATTTTGAGACTACATACAGCCAAGATGCTGAAATGAAACTAACAAAGATGATATCAACTTTTGAGAAAGCAAACGAACCTGCAGAAGTTATCGCAGAATTACAAGAATTCAGAAATAAATTGATTTTAAGGCAAGCAAACGTTATGAGATACAGCCAATTTATCTATTTGTTCCACGAAGACCCTGAGGTGCTTTTAGAGGTTGCAAATAGTATTAAAAATAACCTACTTACCTACAATGCAGAAGGTGATATAGAGCCTGAGATGGTGCATCTGATAGGCAAGTGGGGACAGCTTGACAAATATTCAAATCTTGGTGTTGTTAGGACGGTTACATCAGATTACGTGTCTACGCTTATACCAATAACACAGAGATTTAAAGGAGAGCCAAAAGGCAGATTTATCCCGCTTATAAATGAAATTGGAGAGCCTGCATACATTCCAATTGCTGATGATTTATTTAATGTCGGAATGCAAGGACAGATGGGTGCAGGTAAGTCTGTTGCTATTGGGTATTTAGCTACAATGTTTGATATGGTGGTGTTTATAGAGAAAATTCAATCTGACGTAGGTTCTTATGCTGTGTTTACTAAATATTTTGACGGAACGTATTTGCCTATATCTACAGATTCTCCCGTGTCTATAGCTCCCTTTGGAAGACCTGTTGATTACTACATGCCGTCGTTGCTTAGACTACTTAAACAGACAGGAATGGAAAATCCGCATATGGAATACGACGATAGGGAAATGGATGCAGGGAAGAGGCTACTTCAAGAGTGGTTTATAGGCAAATGGGTAGAAAACAAGGAAAGACCTACTGAAATAGATGCAAAAACATTAGCAGAGTTGTTTAAGAAAGATGATGTTGCTATAAGACTACAGAAATATTTTGAAAACTTAATTCCAAAGGAAGAGAGTTATAAAATAGAGTTGGAGGTGAACGGGACTAAGAAGGTCTTTATCAATAGCATTCTTAAGTTTATGCTTAAAGGTGAAGACGAAAGAGTAGATGCAAGGACATCTGCTATACTTGAAAAGGTTATAGATGAGTTTTATAAAGAGAGATTTAACTCTAAACCGCTTGAACAGATAGTGATGAGTGATATATACACTTTCTTGAAGGAGAGATTGAAACATGAAGAAGAGGACAGGGAAGTTGTAGAGTATATGGTAGATAGGTTTTATTCCTACACAAATGAAGGTAAGTATCCAAACCTGTTTGATATGCCAACGAATATAAAAGAGACAAGCAATATATTCTTTGAAATTAGGATAAACGATAATGAATTGGTGCCGATTGTCATAATGTCCATCATTGACTACATTAACAACGTTTTTGGTAGCAGTAAATACAAGAAAAAATCAAAATTGGTAGTTATAGATGAAGGTTGGTTCTTTATGGCTAACGAAATGGCAAGAAGCTTTATTGACGAAGCATTCAGGACATACAGAAAGAGAGGTATAGGCATAGCGTTTGGTACACAAAACCCAAGAGACTATAAAACAATGCTTAACTACGTGCCTTATAAATGGATACTCTACCTTGAAAATCCAAGAGAAGCTGTAGAGACATACGAATTAGGAGATAGGGATTTATCTCTTTTAAAGACAATAGACAAACCAAAAGCTTATAATTATAAATTTTCTAAGCAGTATGTAATTTTTAAAGATAGTATGGGAAAGACAGACAAGGGCTTATTCCTAATACCTGCTTATCCTGAGTTTAGATGGATAGCGGAAACAGACCCTGTGTTCAAACTACAGAGAGAAGAAGCTGTACTAAAAGCAGGTTCGTTAGAGAAAGCTATAGAGTTGATTGCTTTTGGGAAGTGATACGTGATACGTGAGATGGCAGATGACGATACACCAGAAAAGTATTTAGAAGAAAAACAACTTAAAGAAATTCTTTCTGATATAATAAATAAGCTTGATGAAAGAGAAAAATTGATAGTTACTCTTTACTATTATGAAGACTTAAACATGAAAGAGATTGCAGAAATTTTAGGCTATTCAATCAAGAGTTTCACAACTTCATACAGCAACTATGTTAAAAATTAGAAAGTTAATCGAGAAATATTTTTTGGGGTGATAGGTGATGTGTGATACGTAGAACGGAGACGTGGAACCTCTTACCTCTAACGTCTTACTCTCTCACATCCTACCTCCTATATGTTATTTACTAATTTGAAAATAAGAAAAAATGTAATAATGTGTTTTTAGGCAAATTTACCTTCTTACTGTCTCACCTTCTTACTCACCTTCTTCTTTCTATTATTTACATAATTTTTTAAACTTTGATGTGGTCTAAAGACAATCTCTGTGTAATCTAAATCCGCTACCATTTTGCCAAGGACTTTTACGTTCTTTCTGACAACTCTTTTCGGGTCGAATTTACCGAATTTAAAGATGTTTACGCTATTTCCGTTTTTTAGTTCATCTGCTATTATTTCAAATACTCTTCTTACTACATACTCTGCTTCCTTGACAGAGATGTTAGCTTCTTTAACTATTTTTATTACAATATCTTGTCTTTCCATCATTCATTGCCTCCCTTAAATGTGATACGTGATATGTGAAGGTAAGAGGTAAGTAGGTAAGTTAAGGCATGTCTTACCCTTACTGTCTTACCTACTCACTCTCTCACTTACTCACTTATTCACCTCTGACTTCAAAGATTTTGCTGCTGTGAATGCAACTGTTTTTCTTGCAGGAATTTTAATCTCTTTTCCTGTCTGTGGATTTCTTCCTGTTCTCTCTTTTCTTACTTTTACATTGAAAACACCAAGACCTGGGATAGCTGTTCTTTCTCCTTTTGAAAGAGCTTCTACTAATGCTTCAATCGCTGCATTAACAGCTCTTTCTGCTTCGGCTTTCTTCAAGCCTGTTTTTTCTGCCACCTTTGCGATAAGCTCTGTTTTTGTCATTTTATCCTCCTTATTAGTGAAATTACATAATAGTTATAGCATAATGTATACGTTTTGTCAATAGGTAGGTAAGAAAGTGAATAAGTGTGTGATAGTGGGAGTTGGTTTTTGACATATTTAAATAAAAAATATAAAATACCTCTTACATATCACGTATCACGTATCACTTCAAAAGGAGGCTTCAAAGGTTCTGAGAGTGGTTCTTGTGGTAGTAGCAGGTTTGGATGCTGGAGTTGCACGGTTGTTAAGAAAGAGAAGTCTTTAAGTTCGTTGATAGAGAATGGTGAAGAGTGGCTTAAGCCACTGCAAGAGTATAGACAGTTTTTGTTAGAAAGCTCTAAAAAGCCAGAGCTTAGAATGGAGAAGGTGAGAAAGGGTAAGATTGTGAAAGGAGGGTTTAAATTAGAGTTTAGACAGGTTCTTTTAGAAAAGCTGTTAGAGGTAGAAAGGCAGGTGGGTGTGAAGCTTATAAGAGAAGATGAGTTAGTAGAGATACAGAAGATATGGATGCATGATAAGTGGAAGTGTTTAACGTGATAGGTGATAAGTGATACGGGATAGGTGATAGGTAAAACATCTTG
>QGLW01000185.1_pt1 | contig 17470 bp, 19 predicted proteins | sample 1725341 | NCBI WGS metagenome assembly QGLW01 (sample SAMN05439265, study PRJNA331180) | Hot springs metagenome, whole genome shotgun sequencing project. | isolation source: microbial mat of Apron and Channel Facies of Mammoth Hot Springs | place: USA: Wyoming, Yellowstone National Park | collected... | reverse complement strand
CACGTTCTGGTGGTGGATAACGCCTCCACAGATGGGACCCCGGAGATGCTCAAGGCCGAGTTCCCTCAAGTGGAGGTGCTGCGCCTTCCCGAAAACCAGGGAGGAGCGGGAGGCTTTCACGAGGGGATGAAGCGGGCCTATGAGATGGGGTTTGAATGGTTGTGGATTATGGACTCCGATATTGAGCCCACACCTCAAGCCTTGGAGAAACTGCTCGAAGCCTCCGAACACCTGGGGAACGAGAATCCCGCCATTCTCGCCAGTCGAATCCTTTGGACCGATGGCTCCTTGCATCCCATGAACTATCCCTGGCCCCGCCCCTTTCCCCTGACGCAATACCTACGCTACCGTGCCATGGGTTTTCCACCGATTCGTTGGGCTGCTTTTACATCAATCTTAATCGCCTCTTGGGCCGTCCAGCGGTACGGCTTCCCATGTACTGAATTCTTCATACGGGCTGATGACCTAGAATATACTGGACGCATTCTCCGTAATGAAAAGGGGTTTTGGGTTCTAAACAGCGTAGCCATCCACAAAACACCTACGAAGTACACCCCTGCAAGTGCTCATTCCGAGCGGTTCTTTTACGAAGTCCGTAACCGCTTCTGGGCGGTCCGCGGACCCGCATACCGGCCCTTGGAGAAGGGCATTCTTCTGCTGCATCTCTTGGGTAGCACACTGGACTTTCTTTGGCGCACTGGGTGGAAAAAGGCTTGGCCTATAATCCAAAAGGGTCTGAGAGCGGGCCTTACTACTTCTCCCGACTGGGAAGCTTGCCAGGCGTTCAAGGGATTTAAGGGATGAAACTGTGCGCCTCTACCGCGTAGGCCTTTTCACCGATGTGTACTTCCCCAACCCCAACGGGGTCACCACCAGCGTCTACCTCCTCCTGCGGGAGCTCAGGCGCATGGGGCACGAGGCCTGGGTCCTGGCCCCAGCCCACCCGGAGGCGCCAGAGAACGAGGAGGGTGTGGTGCGGGTACCCTCGGTGGCCTACCCCTTTTACGAGGGGCAGCAGATCGCCCTGCCCTCGGCCCGCTACCTGCCCACGGACTTTGAAATCGTCCACACCCACACCCCCCTCACCCTGGGGGTCTGGGGCCTGAGGCTCGCCCGCAACAAGGGCCTGCCCCATGTCTCCACCTTCCACACCCACTACGAGAAGTACGCCCACTACGTGCCCGGGCTGGCCTTCCTGGACCGGTACACCGGCATCGTTCCCCGCCTGGCCAAGGCCTTTTACAACCGGGTGGAGGTGGTCATCACCCCCACGGAACCCGTGAAGCGCCTGGCGGAAAGCTACGGGATAGAAAGGCCCATCCGGGTCATCCCCACCGGGATTGACAACCGCCTCCTAGAGGAGGCACCCCTGCCCTCCCCTTCCCCCTGGCCCGAGGGGAAAAGGCGGCTCATCACCGTGGGCCGCTTGGGGAAGGAGAAGAGCCTTGACGTGGTCCTCGAGGCCGTGGCGGAGATGGTCAAGGAGGCCGAGGTCTTCCTGGTACACGTTGGGGAAGGACCGGAGCTCCCCCACCTCCAGGCCCTGGCCCACAGGCTCGGCATCGCCGACAGGGTGCGCTTCCTGGGGCCCGTGCCCTACCGCAAGATCGGCGGCTACTACCGCCTGGCGGAGCTCTTCGTCTTCGCCAGCGAAACGGAAACCCAGGGCCTGGTCATCTGGGAGGCCCAGGCCATGGGGGTGCCCGTGGTGGCCGTAGGGGCCGAAGGCACCCTGGAGGGCGTGGAGGACGGGAAGACCGGGTACCTGGTGCCGCCAAAAGACGCCAAGGCTCTGGCGGAAAAGGCCCTGGAGCTCCTTCGGGACGAGGAAAAGCGCCAGCGCTTCAGCCTCCAGGCCCGGGCCTGGGCCATGGAGCGCTCGGCGGAGCGCATCGCGGAAAAGATCGTGGCCGTCTACGACGAGGCCAACGAGATCCTCCGCGCCGAGCCCAAGAGGCTCATCTTTCCCTTTCCCCGCCTCCCCCGAAGTAGCCTCGAGGATCGCCCAAGAGGTTTTTAATCTGCCTCCAGAGAAATGGCCCCCAGCCCCCCTTGAGCCTCCTGGCCGAGGTGAGGACCAAAGCGTCCGGTGCGTAGCGCACCGGGCCGAGCTTTTGCAGCTTCCAGCCCAGGAGGACATCCTCCCTGGCCTCCACCTCGGGAAAGCCGCCCACGCGCAGGGCCGCCTCCTTGAGGACCATCATGTTGGCCCCCGCCAGATTGGGCCGCCCCAGGAGGGCCATCAGGTTGAGAAAAGCCCGGTAGCCCCACTCGGAAAGGGCCGCCTCCAGGGGGGGAACCCCGTAAAAGCGCAAGGGGCCGTAAAGGGCCACCGCCCCTTTAGCCATGGCGGCCAGGCGCTCCAGCCAGCGCTCCGTGGGCAGGGAGTCGGCGTCGGTCATGGCCACCCACTCCCCCCGGGCGGCGAGAAGCCCCGCCTGCCGGGCGAAGGCCACCCCCTTCCTGGTGCAGAGGACCACCCGGGCCCCGTGGGCCTCGGCCACCTCCCGGGTGCGGTCGCTGGAGGCGTTGTCCACCACGATGACCTCCAGGGGCTTCAAGGTCTGGTCCGCCACCGTCTTCAGGGCCCCGGGAAGGTAGGCCTCCTCGTTGTGGGCGGGGATCACCACGCTGATGCGCACGGGTATACTCTAGCGTGTTTCGCTACCTGCCGTGGGCCCGGGAAGGCTTCTTCGTCCTCTTCCGCCTCATCCTGGCGGTGGGGCTCATGGAGGGGGTGCGGAGCGGGTACTTCGCCGGGCTTCTGCCCTTCTACGCCCCGGAGAAGCTCCACCTGGGCCCCACCGCCTTCACCCTGGCCTACACCCTGCACCAGCTTGCGGAAAACCTCTCCAAGAGCCTGGGTGGGCTCCTGGCGGAGAGGGTGGGCTTCGGCCTCACCCTGAGCCTGGCTGCTTTGGTGGGCTTTCTGGCCCTCCTCCTCACCCCCCTGGCCCAGGGGGCCTGGCTCCTTTGGGGCCTGGGCCTCCTTTGGGGGCTCTTTATGTCCACCCTCTACCCTGGGCTCATGACCTACGCCAGCCGCATCGCCGTGCCGGGAAAGGAGGCCAGGGCCCTCTCCTTCACCTTCACCCTGGTCATGCCCTGGGTGGGCATAGGCCTGGTGGGCGTGGGGCAGGTGGCGGCCCGGCACCCGGAGGTGAGCCTCACCGTCCTCCTCCTGGCCCAGGGGATGGCCCTGGCCCTGGCCCTTTCCCTCCTCCGCTTCCGCATCCCCATGCCCCAGAGGACCGGGGAGCGCTACCCCCTAAGCCGCCTCCTCTTCTTCCTCCCCGCCGCCTTCGGCCAGACCTTCGCCCCCGCCTTGGTCTCCCTCTTTCTCCTCCGCTTCGCCCGGGAGAGCCTGGGTCTCGAGCCCCTGGAGGTGGGGGGGCTCCTCCTCCTGGGCAGCGGGCTCACCTTCGGCCTTCTCCCCTTCACCGGCAGAGTGGTGGACAAGAGGGGCTACCGCCTAAGCCTCATCCTGGGCCTGGCCCTCTTGGGTGGGGTCATGCTCCGCCTGGCCCAGGGGCCCTCTTTAGCCGAGGTCTTCCTCCTTGCGGCCCTGGGGGGCCTGGGGTTTAGCCTCTTCATGCCCGGCTGGAACGGCCTCCTGGCCAGAAACCTGCCCCAGGAGAACCGGGCCGCCATCTGGGGTAGCCTGATGACCGTGGAGGGGCTGGGCGTGGCCCTGGGCCCGGTGGTGGGGGGCGCCCTTTGGGAGGCCTTCGGCCTCCACGCCCCCCTCCTGGCGGGAGGGGCCGTCTTCCTGGCCCTGAGCCTCTTTTACGCCCTGGTCTTCTGGAGGGAACGGTGGAGCTGATCCTGGGCCTCGTCCTCCTCCTTTACGGGCTTTCCGACCTCCTCCTCCGCTTTCTGGGCCTGGGGGCCTTCGCCCAGGGAAGCCGCCGGGAGCCCAAGGTGGCCCTCACCTTTGACGATGGCCCCTCGGAAACCACGGAGGCCCTCCTGGCCCTCCTGAAGGCCCACGGGGTCAAGGCCACCTTCTTCCTGACCGGCGAAAGGGCAAAGGCGCGGCCCGACCTAGTGGAGAAGATAAGGGAGGCGGGCCACCAGATAGAGGACCACGGGGAGCTCCACCAGGCCTGGAAGCTCCTTCTGCCCTGGTTGGAATGGCGGCACATGGCCGAGAACCCGGCGCGCTACTACCGTCCCCCCCACGGCCTCCACACCCCCTTCACCCGCCCCTTCGCCCGGATTCTGGGCAAGCGGGTGGCCCTTTGGGACCTGGAGAGCAAGGACTGGCTGGACCTCCCCCCCGAGGCCCTGGCCGAGCGGCTCCTCTACTACCTGCGCCCGGGGAGCGTAGTCCTCCTCCACGATGGGCCGGAGAGGACCCTGGAGCTTCTAAAGCTGGCCCTCCCCTGGATGCTGGAGCTGGGCTACCGGCCTGTGACCCTGGACGAGCTCTCCCCTCTCCCCCTCACCCCCCGGCTCGCCCTCATCCGCGGGCTCCAGGGGTTTGAGGAGCGTTACAACCAAAAGCACCGGGTGGAGCGGGCGGGCCTGGGGCCCTTTGACCTCTTCCGCCTGGAGAAGAAGCCCTTCCCCGGCCCCGACCTCCCCGGGATTCCCCGGGGCACTCCGGCCATGGAACTCCACCTGGAGAGCCAGCAGGCCATGGAGCTTAGCCCCCTCGAGGCCATCCGCCACACCCGCGAAAGCCTCAAGAAGGTGGCGGCCAGGGTGGCCCGAGACCCCGAGGTGGCCCTGGTCTACGGCTACAGCCACCTGGCCCACGGGGCCAGGCTCTTCGGCTTCCATATGGTTCCCCTACCCCCCTGGCCCAGGCTGGTGAGCACCCTGGCCGGGGCCTGGTTCCTCTGGCTTTACCGGGGGGAGCTCCCTAGGCGGGACCGCCTGGCAGCCCAGCTGGGCTACCTCACCCGCGAGGAGCTCCTACGGCGATTCCCACCGTCCACTCCCGTTTCCCCACCCCCGGCACCCGGTGGGGGCGAAACCCCACCTCCTTCAGGGCCCGCCTGAAAGCCCCCTGGGCCGAGTAGGTGGCGAGGACCGCCCCCCGTCGGCTGGCCAGACGAAGCTTCTTCAGTACCTCCTTCTCCCAGGCCTCGGGGTTCTTCTGGGGGCTGAAGGGGTCCAGAAAGACCGCCGTGGCCCAAAGGGTGGGAAGGGCCGCCTCGCGGATGTCCCCAAAGACCACCTTTAGCTCCCCCCAGGGGCCGGCAAACCGCTCCTCGGGCCAGGCCTTTAGGATTTCCCCAAAGACCCTCTCCCCCAGGGGCAAAGGGAGGCGGATGGCGGCCATGACCTCCCGGGGCAGGGGCTCCTTCTCCACCGCCAGGTACCGGAGGAAGACCCCCCGGGCCAGGGCGCTTTCCAGGACCACCCGGAAGTTCACCATAAGGCCCAGACCCACCTCCAGAACCCGAGGGGCCGGGTGGAGGTGGGTCCTGGTCTTCTCCAGGTAGAGCCTCCGGGCCTGCAGGAGGGCCCCCTGCCTGGGGTGGTAGGCCTCGCCGTAGCCGGGGTGAAAGAGGGTGGGGGTGCCGTCTTCTGTGTAGCGAAACTCCACCGGCCCTTAGAATACCCCCCATGGAGCTCGGCCTCTGGAATAAGCTTTCGGGCACCCTGGTCAACGCTGCCACCGTGGCCCTGGGCACGGGGCTGGGCCTCGCCCTCCGGGGGAGGCTTCCTGAGCGCATGGCCCGCATCATGGTCCAGGGTGTGGGGCTTACCACCCTCTTCATCGGCCTCTCCATGGCCCAAGCCCTGGGCCGGGCCAAGGGCGGGGTGGTGGACGGGGTGGTCCTGGGCCTCATCGCCCTGGTCCTGGGGGGGCTTGTGGGCGAGGCCCTGGGGGTGGAGGAGGCCCTCGAGGGCCTGGGGGAGAAGATCAAGCGGGCAGTGCGGGGCGGGGGAAGCTTCACCGAGGGCTTCGTGGCCGCAAGCCTCCTCTTCTGCGTGGGCCCCATGACCCTTCTGGGCTCCATCCAAAACGGCCTCACCGGGGACGCCAGCCTCCTCCTCCTCAAGGCCACCTTGGACGGGATGAGCGCCATCGCCCTCACCAGCTCCTTCGGCATCGGGGTGGGCTTCAGCGTCCTGGTCATCCTGCTCTACCAGGGCGGGGTGGCCCTCCTGGCGGGCACCCTGGCCCAGGTCCTCCCCGACCCCGCCCAGGACCCCCGGGTCCTCCTGGTGACCGGGGTGGGGGGGCTCATGGTCCTGGGCGTGGGCATCAACCTCCTGGGCCTCACCAAGGTGCGGGTGGCCTCCTTCCTGCCCGCTCTCCTCCTCGCCCCCCTGGTCTGGGCCTTGGCCGACTGGCTCAGTTAAGATGACCCCCATGGAGCTGTCCCCCGAGCTTCTTAAGAAGCTGGAGGGCCTGGCCAAGCTCAGGCTCTCCCCCGAAGAAGAGGCCCTTCTCCTCGAGGACCTGAGGCGCATTCTGGAGTTCGTGGACGCCTTGCCCAAGGTGCAGGCGGAGGCTGAGGAGGAGGCCACGGGCAGGCTTCGGGAGGACGTGGAAACCCCGCCCCTTCCCCAGGCCCTGGCCCTTTCCGTGGCCCCCGACGGGGAGGACGGCTTCTTCCGGGTACCCCCGGTGCTGGAGTGACCATGGTGGACCTCAAGCGCCTTCGCCAGGACCCGGAGACCTTCCGCAAGGCCATCGCCCTGAAGGGCGTGGACCTGGACCTCGAGGCCCTCCTGGCCCTGGACCGGGAGGTCCAAAGCCTCAAGGCCCGCCTCCAGGAGGTCCAGACCGAGAGAAACCGCATCGCCAAGGAGGTGCCCAAGGCCCCCCCTGAGGCCCGCCCCGCCCTGGTGGCCCGGGGGAAGGCCCTGGCCGAGGAGGCCAAAGCCCTGGAGGAGGCCCTGAGGGAGAAGGAGACCCGCCTCCAGGAGCTTCTTCTGGAGGTCCCTCTCCCCCCCTGGCCCGGGGCCCCCGTGGGCTTGGACGACAGCGCCAACGTGGAGATCAAGCGGGTGGGAACCCCCAGGGAGTTCCCCTTCCCGCCCTTAGACCACGTGAGCCTTCTGGAGAAAAACGGCTGGTGGGAGCCCAGGGTCAGTAAGGTATCGGGAAGCCGCACCTACGCCCTGAGGGGGGACCTGGCCCTCTACGAGCTCGCCCTCATCCGCTTCGCCATGGACTTCATGGCCAAGAAGGGCTTCACGCTCCTCACCCTTCCCTCCTACGCCCGGGAGGCGGCCTTCATCGGCACCGGCCACTTCCCCGCCGCCAAAGACCAGGTCTGGCCCATCGCCGGCACCGACCTCTACCTGACCGGCACGGCGGAGGTGGTCCTGAACGCCCTGCACTCCGGGGAGATTCTGAAGAAGGAGGAGCTTCCCAAGCGCTACGCCGGCTACGCCCCCGCCTTCCGCTCGGAGGCGGGAAGCGCCGGCAAGGACGTGCGGGGGCTCATGCGGGTCCACCAGTTCCACAAGGTGGAGCAGTACGTCCTTACCGAGGCTACCCTCGAGGCCTCGGACCAGGCCTTCCAGGAGCTTTTGCAAAACGCCGAGGAGATCGTGAGCCTCCTGGAGCTCCCCTACCGCCTCCTGGAGGTCTCCACCGGGGACATGGGGCCCGGGAAGTGGCGGCAGGTGGACCTGGAGGTCTGGGTGCCCTCGGAGGGGCGCTACCGGGAGACCCACTCCTGCTCGGCCCTTTTGGACTGGCAGGCCCGGCGGACAGGCCTCCGCTACCGGGACGAGGAGGGGCGGGTGCGCTACGCCTACACCCTGAACAACACCGCCCTGGCCACCCCCCGCATCCTGGTCATGCTCCTGGAAAACCACCAGCTCCCCGACGGCCGGGTCCGGGTGCCCGAGGCCTTGGTCCCCTACATGGGCAAGGAGGTGCTGGAGCCGTGCGAATAGAGGCTACCGAGCTCAGGATCCTGGAGCTTCCCCTGAAGTTCCGCTTTGAGACCAGCTTCGGGGTGCAGACCAAAAGGACCATCCTCCTCCTGAGGCTCTTCGGGGAAGGCCTCGAGGGCCTGGGGGAAGGGGTGATGGAGAGGCTTCCCCTCTACCGAGAGGAGACGGTGGCGGGGGCCCGCTACCTCCTAGAGGAGGTCTTCCTCCCCCGGGTCCTGGGCCAGGACCTCCCCAACCCCGAGGCCCTCGCCCAAGCCCTAAGCCCCTTCCGGGGCAACCCCATGGCCAAGGCGGTCTTAGAGATGGCCTTCTATGACCTCTTCGCCAAGGCCCTGGGAAGGCCTTTGTGGCAGGTTCTGGGCGGGGTGCGGCGGGAGGTGGAGGTAGGGGTGTCCTTGGGCATCCAGCCTTCCCTGGAAGCCACGCTCAAGGTGGTGGAAAAGCACCTCCAAGAAGGCTACCGCCGCATCAAGCTCAAGATCAAGCCCGGCTGGGACTACGAGGTCCTGAAGGCCGTGAGGGAGGCCTTTCCCGAGGCCACCCTCACCGCCGACGCCAACAGCGCCTACCGGCTGGCGGACTTCGCCCGGCTTAAGCGCCTGGACGGGCTGGGGCTGGACTACATAGAGCAGCCCCTGGGCTACGAGGACCTCCTGGACCACGCCAAGCTCCAGCGGGAGCTTTCCACCCCCATCTGCCTGGACGAGAGCCTCACCTCGGCGGAGAAGGCCAGGAAGGCCATTGAGCTGGGCTCGGGCCGGGTCTTCAACGTTAAGCCCGCTAGGCTGGGCGGCCACGGGGAAAGCCTCAGGGTCCACGCCCTGGCCCAGAGCTCCGGCATCCCCCTCTGGATGGGGGGGATGCTGGAGGCCGGGGTGGGGCGGGCCCACAACCTCCACCTGGCCACCCTGCCCGGCTTCACCAAGCCGGGGGACGTGAGCTCGGCCAGCCGCTACTGGGAGGAGGACATCGTGGAGGAGGCCCTCGAGGCCAAAGAGGGCCTCATGCCCGTGCCGGAAGGTCCCGGCATCGGGGTCCACCTGAAGCTTCCCTTCGTGGAGAGGATCACCCTATGGAAGGGCTACTGGTCCGGGAGCTAAGGGGCTGGGAGGAAATGGAACGGGTGGTGGACCTCCAGCGCCAGGTCTGGGGGCGCTCCGAGGCCGACCTGGTGCCCCGGGGCCTCCTCATCGCCGCCCAGGACGAGGGGGGACTGGTGGCGGGGGCCTTTTGGCAGGGGGAGATGGTGGGCTTCGTCTTCGGCTTCCCCACCCAGGACCCCGGCCTCCAGCACTCCCACATGCTGGGGGTTTTAGAAGCGTACCGGGGCACGGGGGCCGCCCTCCTCCTCAAGCGCTTCCAGCGGGACTGGTGTCTGGCCCGGGGCATCCGCAAGGTGGTCTGGACCTTTGACCCCTTAAGGGGCCCCAACGCCAACTTCAACCTGAGGAAGCTGGGGGCCTTGAGCCGCACCTACCTCCCCGACCACTACGGCCCCATGAGCGGCATCAACGCGGGTGCTCCTTCGGATCGGCTTCTCGCCGAGTGGGACCTCCTCTCCCCTAGGGTCTACACCCGCATCTACGCCCCCCCGCCGGAGGCCCAGGTGGCGGGCCTTCCCCAGGCCAACCGGGTGGAGGGGGAGGTGCCCCTCGAGGCCAGGCTGGACCTGGAGGCGGAAAGGATCCTGGTCCAGATCCCCGAGGACTGGGGGCGGATCCTGAGGGAGGACCCCGCTTTGGCCCTGCGCTGGCGGGAGCACAGCCGAAAGGTCTTCGGCCACTACTTTGCCCAGGGCTACGCCGTGGTGGACTTCGTCCGGGGGCCCAACCGCTATGTTCTGGCTAAAGACTGAGATCTGGATCGCTCGGGTGGTCTACACCGGCTTCGGCACCCCCATGCTCCAGGGGGGCCTCGCCGTCCAGGGCGGGGTGGTGGTGGGCCAGGGGCCTCTAGCGGAGCTTCTCGCCCGCTTCCCGCAAAGCCAGGTGGTGGACAAGGGCCTCGCCCTCTTCCCCCCGCCCGTCAACGCCCACACCCACCTGGACCTCTCCCTCCTTCCCCTCTACCGGGGGCCCTTCGCCGGCTTCATCCCCCACGTGGTGGCCCACCGGGCGCAAAGGGGCCTCGAGGGGGCCAGGCGGGGCCTGGAGGAGCTGGTGGCCTCAGGGGTGGGGGCCTTCGGCGACATCGTCTTCAAGGACGAGGTCATGGAGTTCCTTCTGCGGGAAAGCCCCCTGCCGGGCGTGGCCTTTTACGAGGTCTTCGCCCCCGAGCCCACCGAAGCCGAGGAGGTCTTCGCCAGGGTCAGGGCCAAGCTTTCCGCCTGGCGGAGGCTGGAGGGCCGGGTAAGGGTGGGCCTCGCCCCCCACGCCCCCTACTCCGTCAGCCCGCCCCTCCTTAGGAAGCTCGCCCAGTACGCCCGGGAGGAGGGGATCCCCCTCATGGTCCACGCGGCGGAAAGCCCGGAGGAGGTGGGATTCCTGCGGGAAGGAGGGGGGCCTTTGGCGGCGCTTCACGCCCGCTTCGCCCAAAGCCCCTGGCAGCCCCCGGGCCTCACCCCCGTCCGCCACCTCCACGCCCTGGGGGTCCTGGGGCCCGGCACCATTCTGGTCCACGGGGTCCAGGTGGACGAGGAGGAGGTGCGGCTCATCGCCGAAAGCGGGGCCAAGGTGGTCCTCTGCCCCCGCTCCAACGAGAACCTGGAGGTGGGGGAGGCTCCCCTTACCCTTTACGCCCGCCACGGGGTGGAGCTGGCCTTGGGCACCGACTCCAGGGCCAGCAGCCCGGACCTGGAGGTGAAGAAGGAGGCCCTCCACCTCCAGGGTAAGGCCGACCTCCGCCTCCTGGTGCGGGCCCTCACCCGGGGCGGGTACCGGGCGCTCGGCCTTCCCACCCCAAGGCTCACCCGGGGCACGCCCGCCCATCTGGTACACTCCCTTTGATGCGGCCCCCGCCCCGCCTCCCCACCCTGCTGGACGAGGGCATGCGCCAGACGGGGCCGCTAATCCTCTATAGCGCCTTCACCGGGGCCCTGGCGGGGCTTTTGGTGGCCCTCCTGAACCTCGCCTTGAAGGCCCTGAGCGCCTTTTTCGGCACCTTCATGGGCTACCTGCCCCCCGAGGCCCCAGGGGAAGGAGGGCTCCTCCAGGCCTTCACCGGCCCCCCCTCCCCCCTCCTGGCCCTCGTCCTTCCCCTCCTCTTCGCCCTCACCAGCTTCCTGGGAACCGGACAGGGGCTCTTTGCCCTCCTCCTGGCCGCCAGGGAGGGCCGCCCACCCAGGCGGGGCGCCTACCCCCGCTCCATCCTGGGAAGCGCCCTCCAGATCGCCTTTTACTCCCCCATGGGCCGGGAGGGGCCCTTCGGGGTTCTGGGCCTCTGGTTGGGAAGCGCCCTGGACCGCCGCTTCCCCCGGGTGGGCAGGGGGCTGGCCTTCGCCGGGCTGGCGGCGGGGCTAGGGACCGCCCTCCACGCCCCCGTGGCCGGGGCCCTTCTGGCCACGGAGATCCTCTACCGCTCCCTCCTCCTTGAGGCCCGGGCCCTGACCCCGGCCCTCATCGGGGCCCTCTCGGGCTTCGCCGTCTACGGGGCTTTCTTCGGCTACACCCCCCTCCTCCCCCTCCGGGCGGAGGTTGACCTGGCCGCCGTCCCCTGGGGCGGGGTGGTGGGGCTTCTGGCGGCGGCCCTGGCCACCTTGTGGACGGAAGGGGGACGCCTCTTGGAAGGGTACTTAAAGCGCCTGGCCTTCCCCTTGAGGCACGCCCTTTTGGGCCTGGCCCTGGCCCTCGCCCTCCTCCTTCTGCCGGAGGCCCTGGGCCACGGCCTCGGCTGGGTGGCCGTGGCCGCCACGCCCCTTTTGGCCACCTGGGCCCTTTTCTACCTCCTCCTTTCCAAGCTTCTCCTCCTCCTCCTGGCCCAGGGGGTGCGGGCCTACGGGGGCCCCTACACCCCGGCCCTGGTCTTGGGGGGGCTTCTCGGGGCCCTTTTGGCCCGGCTTCCGGGCCCCCTGGCCCTGCCGCCCGAGGCCCTGGCCCTGGCCGGGGGGGCGGCAGTCCTCTCCGGGGTGGCCCGGGCCCCCTTCGCCGCCACCCTCCTAGCGGCGGAGTGGGGCGGCTACGCCACCTTGCCCCTAGTCCTCCCCGCCGTCCTCCTGGCCTACGTCCTCACCCCCGCCCACGCCCTGGAGGAGGCCCGCCCGGAAGCCCCGGCCACGCCGGAGGGGTCTCCGTCTGAAACGCCTCCGCAAACGCCACCCCCGCCTCCTGTCCCCAAAGCCGACGACGGGCGCGAAAGTCCTCGAGGGTAACCGGCCAGCGGTAGAAGGCCTGGTAGAAGGCGAAGACGGCCTCGGCTACCTCCTCGGTCTCCGTCACGTCCACGTGGACCAGGGGCCTAGGGAGGTCCCGCCTCGGGTAGTGGTAAAGGCGCACAGGCTCCCGGTGGGCCTCCCCCACCAGCTTGGGGATGCGGCAGAGCTTCAGGGCGGAAAGCACCGCCTGGTAGGTGGCCCGGTGGTCCGGGTGGACGTCCAGGGGGTCCCAGGTGAGAACCGCCTGGGGGCGGAAGTCGGCCATGAGCCGGGCCAGGGCCAGGGCCTCCTCTCTACCCCCCGTGAGGAAGGTGTCCCTAAAGGGGAGAAAGCGGTACTCGGCCCCTAGAAGGCCGGCCACGTGGGCCCCATGCTCCTCCCGCACCCGGGCCACCTCCTCCGGGCTGGCCTCGCCGAACTGGCTCGCCAGCTCCCCCCGGGTCATCCAGACCAGAAGGACCCTGTCCCCCCTCCGGGCGTGCAGGGCCAGGGTGCCCGAGGCCCCGATCTCGTCATCGGGATGGGCGAAGACGGCCATAAGGTTCATAGGGTAGAGTCTACCCAACTTGCCTCCAGGGGGAAAACCCCTTAGCATGGGGCCTAACTATGGTGCGGGGCATACGGGGGGCCATCACCGTAGAGGAGGACACGCCCGAGGCCATCCACCGGGCTACCCGGGAGCTCCTTTTGAAGATGCTGGAGGCCAACGGCATTCAAAGCCACGAGGAGCTGGCCGCCATCATCTTCACCGTCACCGAGGACCTCACCTCGGCCTTCCCCGCCGAGGCCGCCCGGCAGATCGGCATGCACCGCGTCCCCCTCCTCTCGGCCCGGGAGGTGCCGGTGCCGGGAAGCCTCCCCAGGGTCATCCGTGTCCTCGCCCTCTGGAACACGGACACCCCTCAGGATCGGGTGCGCCACGTATACCTGCGGGAGGCGGTCAAACTCCGGCCCGACCTGGAAAGCGCCCAATGAGGGGAAACCGCTTCTTTGTTCCCCGGCGCAAGCTCACGAAGTACCTCCTCAACCCGAATCACGAGGCAGGCCGGGCCAAGGCCCGCTTTCTCCTCAGCAAGGGGTTTAGCTGGTACATTGAGGAAGGGGAAGCAACGTTTGTCACCGCCTACCCCGCCGGAACCAGGGACCGCTGCCATGAGGCTACAGGAGCTTGACAGCGTGGAACTGACCAAGGATCTCCCCTCCTTTGTCAGGGGAACCCGGGGCGTGGCGGTCCTCGTCTACCCCAGCGGGAAGCAGGTAGAGGTGGAGTTCTTGAACCCCAAGGGGGACACCCTGGGCGTGGAGAGCGTCCCCACGGCCTTCTTGCGCAAGGTGCCACGAGCGCCCAAACCAAAGGCGGCCCTTCGCAAAGTTTCCTCCCAGGAGCTAGTGAAGCTCTTGGCTCAAGAGGGAAACGTATCCGAAGAATCGGCCAGCCGCATCCCAAAGCTTTTGGGCCGCCTTGCGGCCCAAAAGCGGGTGACCTGGAAGGCGATAAAAGGGCTAGCCGAATAGGCTAGATCCCCAACACCTTCCCCCAGTCCGTGGGCTCCTTGGGGCTCACGTAGCCGGTGTCCATTTGGGCCAGCTGGAGCCTGCCGGAGTACTCCTCGTTGACCGCGTGCCAGTAGGTGTACTCCTCAATGACCCAGATCCCCGACTCCCGGGCCCCGTTGCCGCTGGCCTTCACCCCGCCAAAGGGCAGGTGGGCCTCGGCCCCCACGGTGGTGTTGTTGATGCTGGTCATGCCGGCCCGGATCCCCACCTTGAAGAGGTAGGCCCAGTGGCGGTGGTTGGTGTAGATGGCGCTGGAAAGCCCGTAAGGGGTGCTGTTGGCCACCTCTATGGCCTCCTCAATGCCGTCCACCTTCACCAGGTTGATGGTGGGCCCGAAGATCTCCTCCTGGAACTGGCGCATGCCGGGGCGGGCTTCAAAGACCGTGGGCCAGCCGAAAAGGCCGGCCTCAGGGTCCCCGTGGAAGCGGGGGTAGGGGTTGTCCCGGGTGATGCGCCCCCGGCCGAAAAGGAGCGTGGCCCCGTCCTCCTCGGCCCAGCGGTAGTGCTCCAGCCAACGGGCGTAAAGCCTCTCGTTAATGAAGGGGCCGTAGGTGACCTGGGGGTAAAGGAGGGGGTTGCCGATGGCGGTGGCCTCCACCTTCTCCAAAAAGCGGCGCTTGAACTCCTCGTAGATAGAAGCATCCACCAGGATGTTGCCCGCCGAGGTGCACCGCTGTCCCCCGGTAGCGAAGGCGCTCCACCAGGCTCCCTCCACCGCCAGGTCCAAATCGGCGTCCCGCATGACCAAAAGCGGGTTCTTGCCCCCAAGCTCCAGGGTGGGCCGGATGAGGTTCCGCCCCGCCACCTCCCCGATCCAGCGGCCCACCTTGGTGCTCCCCGTGAAGGCGAACTTCTGGAAAAGCCCCTCGTCCATGAGCTCCACCAGCCACTGGCCCGTGGAGTCCTTGCCCCCGCCGAAGACCAGGTTGATGACCCCGGGGGGCAGGCCCGCCTCCTCAAAGAGCTTGACGAACACGTAGGACAGGACCGGAGAATCATCGGAGGGCTTCCAGACCACAGCGTTGCCGGTGAGGACCGCCGGAATCAGCTTCCAGCTGGGCACGGCGATGGGGAAGTTGCCGGCGGTGATCATGCCCACCACCCCTAAAGGCCTCCTGAAGGTGAAGAGCTCCTTGTCCCGCATCTCGCTGGGAACGGTCTGGCCGTAGAGCCTGCGCCCCTCGGAAGCGAAGAAGATGGCGGTGTCTATGGCCTCCTGCACGTCCCCCGCCGCCTCCTTGAAGGTCTTCCCCACCTCCCGCACCATGAGGCGGGTCAGGGTAGGCTTCTCCCTTTCCAGGATCTTGGCCAGGTTGAAGAGGACCTGGCCCCGGACCGGGGCCGGGGTGCGGCTCCACTCCAAGAAGGCCTCCCTGGCCTTCAGGGCCGCTTTCCTCAGGGTGTCCTTGGTGCCCTCGGGGAAGCGGGCGATCAGGTCCTCGAGGTCGGAGGGGTTTCGCCGTTCCAAAGGCGCTCCCTCAAAGACCTCCTCCCCGCCGATGAGGTGGCCCAGCTCCAGAGCGTTGCCGTACTTGCTGGCGAAAGCCTTCATAGGAACCTCCAAAGAGGATTCTACCCCTGGCCGAACTTGGCTTTCAAAGCCCTCAAGGTGGCGGGAGGGACCAGCTTGGACACGTCCCCGCCGTAGCGGGCGATCTCCTTCACCATGGTGCTGGACACGAAGGAGTAGCGGGTGGCGGAGAGGATGAAGAGGGTTTCCAAGCCCGGCAGGAGCTGGCGGTTCAGGTGGGCCATCTGCAGCTCGTACTCGTAGTCGGAGACGGCCCTCAGGCCCTTGACGATGGCCTGGGCCCCCACCCGCTTCACGAAGTCCACCAAAAGCCCGCTGAAGGTGGCGGCCTCCACGTTGGGGAGGTGGGCGGTGGCCTCCCGGACGATGGCGAGCCGCTCCTCGGCGGTGAAGAGGTACTGCCCCCGCTTGTTGGGGTTCTCCAGGATAGCCACCGTGACCTTGGCAAAGAGGCGGCTCGCCCGCTGGATCACGTCCAGGTGACCGTTGGTCAGGGGGTCAAAGCTTCCGGGATAGACCACGTGCATCTAAACCTCCACCAGGGTGAGGGCGTTCTCCCCGTAGACCCGGCGCTCCCCCAGGGGCAGGTGGGGGTCCTTAGGGTGCTGGAGGATGTAAAGCCCCCCCTCCTCCACCAGGCCGCTTTCCAGAAGGGCCTGGAAAAGGGCCACCAGGTCCATGGGGTAGGGCGGGGCCATGAAGGCCACGGTGTAGCGCTCCCCTTTGGCTTTGGCCTCGGGAAGGAAGACCTCCACCGGCAAGGGGACGATGCGGACCTTAAGCCCGGCCCGCCTGGCGTTGTCCCTGAGGAGGACGATGGCCTCCTTGTCCTTCTCCACCAGGGTGGCCTCAAAGCCCTCGCTGGCCGCCTCGAGGCCCACCGCCCCGCTTCCCGCGTAGAGGTCCAGAAACCGTCCCCTTTTGGGGTAGCGGAGGCGCAGGTAGTCAAAGAGGGCCTTCCTGAGACGCACCGGGGAAGGCCGGGCCGAGGCGGGCACTTTGAGGGGCACGCCCTTGGCCTTGCCGCCGAGAATCCTCACCACGCCCCTAGCTTAAAGCTCCAGGGCCAGCCCGGCCAGGCGGGCGAGGCCCTGGTCCACCTCCTCTAGGGTGAGGAGGATGTCCAGGTGGGCCAGGGTGCTGGCCCGGCTCTCGGCCAGGCCGGCCTCGAGGCGGGCCAGGTGGGCCCGCCTGAGGCCCTCAAAGAAGGCCTCGCCTTGCTCCCGCAAGACCTCCTCCGCCAGGGCCCGCTCCCCTCCCAGGGCCGCCGCCAGCTTATCCAGGCGGGAAAGGACCCGGGAGGCCGCAAGAAGCAGGTCCTCCTTCCCTTCCGGGCTAAAGCGGAGGCCCTGGAACCAGAGCCTCTCCGCCTGGCGCACCACCCTCCGCACCAGGTCCCCCAGGTGCTCCAGCTCGCTGGCGGCCATGAAGAGCCTCACCGCCCGCTCGTCCCCCGTGCGGCTCACCAGCTCCGAGGTGTAGAGGACCAGCTCCCGGGTCAGGGCGTCCACCTTCTCCTCGAGGGCCTCCAGGCTCCGCTCTCCCCCCTCCTTCTGACTCAGCACCCGGATGGCCTGGGCCAGCATCCCCCGCACGGCGTCGGCCACCCGGGCCAGATCCCGCCGGGCCAGGCCCAGGGCGAGAAGGGGGGTATCCAGGGCCTCACGGCGCAGGTACTTGGGGGCCACCCTGCGCCTGGGGAAAAGCCCCTCTGCCAGCCTTTCCCAAAAGGGGGCCAGGGACGGGTAAAGGAGGGCGTAGAGGAGGTGGCTCAAGAGGTGCCAAGCCAGGACGCCGTCGGCCAGGGGAGGAACCAAGGGCAGAAGAAGCAGGGAAAGGAGAAGGCGGTGGAGGAAAAGGGGCACCCCCAGGCGTAAAGCCTCCACCCGCCCCCCCAAAGCGGCCAGGAGGAAGGTGCTGGTGGTCCCCACCCCGGCCCCCAGGACCAGGGCCTCGGCCACGCCCGGGGTAAGCTTCCCGGAAAGGAGAAGGGCCAGCGCCGCCACGCCGTTAGCCGAGCCCAGAAGCCCCCCCAGAAGGAGGCCCGCCAGATACCCCTCCCCAAAGCCCGAGAGCCTCTGGGCCAGGGCCAGAACCGGGGCCAGCCCCGCCCCCATCTCGGCGAAACCCAGAAAGAGGAGGCCGAGGCCGAAGAGGAAGAGGCTGAAGCGCCTTACGGCGGGCACCAGGTAGATGAAGAG
>QGLW01000181.1_pt1 | contig 17861 bp, 22 predicted proteins | sample 1725341 | NCBI WGS metagenome assembly QGLW01 (sample SAMN05439265, study PRJNA331180) | Hot springs metagenome, whole genome shotgun sequencing project. | isolation source: microbial mat of Apron and Channel Facies of Mammoth Hot Springs | place: USA: Wyoming, Yellowstone National Park | collected... | reverse complement strand
TGGGGTAGGGGCCCCAAAGAGGGCTGGGCTTTCCGGCGTTACCTGGACATGGGCCCGCTTTGGGCCGCGGAAGAAAAACCCACAAAAATCGCGACTTGACCGGGGCCTTCCCCCTCCACGTGGGCGTTCCAGGCCTCCAGGAAAAGCCGGTTCAGGAAGTAGAAGAAGACCAGGCGGTAAGGGTAGGCGAGGCCCCCCATCTCCTCTAAAAGGCCTATGTACTCCCGGCGCACCGGGTGGACCTGGGCGCCGGGGTCCGCCCCCTGGGCGAGGAGCCAGTCCAGCTCCTCCACCGTGGCCATGAGGGCCTGGACCAAGGGGGCGCGGTGGGCCTGGGGGGCCTCCAGAAGCAGCCCCGCCTGGTAGCAATAAAGGGCCTCCACGAAGGGGTAGTCCTGGCGGAGCCAGAAGGCGAAGCGCTCCCGGTCCCAGCGGATGGGGAGCGACTTCAAGGCCTCCAGGGCCTCGGCGTAGCGGTCCTCCAAAACCTCAAGGAGCCCCATGGGCACCTCCTAAGGTCCCGTAGCGGGCGTAGCCGGTGCGCCGCAACAGGGCCACCACCTCCTTAGCGTGCTCCAGGTCCCGGGCGAAGCCGAAGAAGGCGCTCCCCGAGCCCGACATCAAGACCCCGTAAAGCCCCAGGGCCTTCAGCCGGGCTTTCACCTCCCCAAGCTCAGGGTGGAGGCGGAAGGCGGGGCCCTCGAGGCTGTTCCAGTAGGGGGGCTCCTCCCCCTGGGCCAGGGCCTTCAGGATCGCCTCTACCGGGAGCTCGGGGGCAAAGTCGTGGGGCTTCACCTCCCGGTAGACCAGGGGGGTGGGCAGGCGAAGCCCCAGGCCATAGACCACCACGGGCAGAGGGGGAAGGGCCTTGGGCTCCAAGCGCTCCCCCACCCCTCTGGCCTCGGCCACGCCCCCCTGAAGGAAAAAGGGCACGTCCGCCCCCAGGGAGAGGGCCAGGGCCATGAGGTCCACCTCCGCCGGGTAAAGGGCCTTCAGGGCCAGGAGAACCTGGGCCGCGTCCGAGCTCCCCCCGCCCAGGCCCGCCCCCTCGGGCAGCTCCTTCTCCAGAACGATCCGGACCCCCCCCGGCCAGCCCACCCGCTCCAAGTAGGCCTCCGCCGCCCGGTAGGCCAGGTTCCGCTGCCCGTAGCGTCCCTGGAAGGCGATGCCCTCAGGAATGGGCTCCACCACCACCCGGTCGCCAAAGGAGAGGGCGGCGAAGAGGGTGTGGAGCTCGTGGTAGCCGTCCTTGCGCCTCCCCAGAAGGGAGAGGCCCAGGTTGACCTTGCCTGGGGCTAAGCGTTCCATACCCGCGCCAGCGCCTCCGCTAAGGGGAGGTCCTCCTGGTAGGTGATCTTGAAGGCCGTGCGCTCCCCCTCCACCAGGGCCACGGGGTAGCCCAGGGCCCGCACCAGCTGGGCGTCGTCGGTGGCGGTAAGCCCCCGCTTCCTGGCGTAGGCGTGGGCCTCCCGGAGGAGGGCAGTGAAGAAGCCCTGGGGGGTCTGGACCAGCCGGAGCGCTTCCCGGGGGAGCACCTCCCCGTACCGGGCCTCCTCGGGGCGGACCAGGGTGTCGGGGACGGGGAGGACGGGGACCGCCGCCCCCTCCCTTCGGGTGGCCTCGAGGACCCGCTCCACCAGCTTCCGGCTCACAAAGGGGCGGGCCACGTCGTGGACCAGGACCATGGGGAGGCTCGCCGCCTCCAGGAGGCGGGCCACCGACTCCTGGCGGCTTCTCCCCCCTTCCAGGAAGGTAGCCCTGAGGCCCCTTGGGGGCTCGGCCCCGGGGGGCAGGGCCACCAGGACTTCGCTGGCCCCCTGGAAGGGCGGGAGGGCCCACTCCAGAAGGGTTCTTCCCCCTACCCGCAAAAAGGCCTTGGGCCCCAGGCCCAGGCGCTCCCCCTGCCCGGCGGCGGGGATCAGGACGGACACCTCCACCTTGCCCATGGTAGCATGGCGCCCATGAGCGCTTGGGAAGCCCTTCTCTTGGGAGTGGTGGAGGGGCTCACGGAGTTCCTCCCCGTCTCCTCCACTGGCCACCTGACCCTCCTCTTCCACCTCCTGGGCCTGCCCATAGAACAGGACGCCTTCTTAAAGACCTTCCTCATCGCCATCCAGCTGGGGGCCATCCTGGCCATCTTGCTCCTTTACGGGAGGAGGTTCCTAGCGGACCGGGCCCTTTGGCTCCGCATCGGGGTGGCCTTCGTGCCCACGGGGCTTGTGGGCTTCCTCTTCTACCCCCTCATCAAGGGGGTCATCCTGGGGGACGACCGCATCGTGGTCTTCTTCCTCTTTTTTGTGGGCCTGGTCCTACTCCTGGCCGACCGCTTGGCGGAAAGGGCCCGCTACGGCGACGTCAGGGAGCTTCCCCTTTTTAAAGCGGCCTGGATCGGCTTCTTCCAGGGGCTTTCCGCCCTCTTCCCCGGCACCAGCCGGAGCGGGGCCACCATCCTGGGAGGGCTTCTTCTGGGCCTTAAGCGCAAGGCGGCGGCGGAGTTCAGCTTCCTCCTGGCCCTCCCCACCATGCTGGCAGCCACGGGCTACGATCTCCTAAAGAGCAGCCACCAGGTGCCGGAAGGAGGGTGGGGGCTTCTCCTATTGGGCTTTCTGGCCGCCCTCCTCACCGCCCTCCTCACCGTGCGCTGGATGCTGGGCTTCGTGGAGCGCTTCGGCTTCCGGCCCTTCGCCTACTACCGCATGGTCCTGGCCCTGGTCTACGCCTACTTCTTCCTACACTAGGGCCAGAACCCGGTCCAGGACCTCCAGGAAGACCCCGTAGGCCTCCCGCCTGGCCCCTTCCCCCATGAGGCCCAGCCGGAGCACCTGCCCCCGGGTGGGGCCGATGCCCCCCGCCACGGCCACGCCCTCGGCGTAGAGGGCCCTCACCAGCCGGTCCGCCTCCACCCCCTCGGGCGGGCGGACCACCAGGACCGTGGGGAGGGGGCTTTCCTTGGGGTAAGGGCGGAAGCCCCGAAGGCCAAGCTCCTCCAGGAGCCAGGCGTAGACCGCCTCCGCCCGCTTTTTCCTGGCCTCTATCCCCTCCTCCAGGGCCAGGTCCAGGGCCTCCAGAAGGGCGTAGTGCAGGAGGACAGGGGTGGTGTGGTGGTACCCGCCCCGCTCCCAGTGCTCCGCCACCCGGGCGAGGTCCAGATACCAGCCCCGCCGCCCGGTGAAGGCCCGAAGTCCCTCCTGGCTCACGGCGATGGGCGCTAGGCCCGGGGGCGCCGAGAGGCACTTCTGACTTCCGGTGAAGGCGTAGTCCACCCCCATGGCCCGCATAGAGAAGGGGAGCATCCCCAAGGTGGTCACGGCGTCCAGAAAAAACAGGGCCCCGGCCTCCTTGGCCAGGGCCCCGATGGCGGGGGCGGGGTTCAGGACCCCGGTGGAGGTCTCCCCGTGGACCAGGGCCACCATGCGGTAGCGCCGGCGCGCAAGCGCCTTCTTCACCGCCTCGGGGTCCACGGCCTCCCCCGCGGGGAACTCCAGGACCGTGGGCTCCAGGCCGTGGAGGTGGGCCATCTCTGCCACCCTTTGGGAAAAAGCCCCGTTCACCAAGACCAGGACCGGGCCCCGATCCAGGTTAGCCAGGCCCGCCTCCATGCCCAGGCTCCCTGACCCCGCCAAAGCGGCCACCAAAGCCCCTTCCCCAGGGTCAAAGAGGATCCTTAGCCTTTCCTGGATGGCCCGGTTCACCGCCAGGACCTCGGGGTCCAGATGCCCCCGCATGGGACGGAGCAGGGCCCTCTGCACGCGTTCGGGTATGGGTGTGGGTCCGGGGGTCAGAAGCAGCATGCCAAACCTCCCAAAAACTCAGGCCCCCGCGGGCAAACCCGGGGGGGCCCTTCCCGAAGGAAGGGGCCCCCTACCGGATAGCTCGCAGGAGCCTCATTACTGGGCACTTTAGCAAAGGGCCCGTCCCTTGTAAAGTGCTAGGTGGATGAAGGACTACTACGCCATCCTGGGGGTGAGCCGGGAGGCCACCCAGGAGGAGATCAAGCAGGCCTACCGCAGGCTGGCCCGGGAGTACCACCCGGACCGCCACCCCGGGGACAAGGCCATAGAGGAGCGCTTCAAGGAGATCAACGAGGCCTACGCCGTCCTCTCCGACCCCGAGAAGCGGGCCCGGTACGACCGGGGGCTTCTGGAAGGCCAGAGCTTCTGGGAGGAGGACCTCTTTGACCTCTTCGCCCAGGTCTTCGGCTTCCGCCGCGGGCCCGTGGCCCCCAGGGGGGAGGACCTGGAGGCGGTGGTGGAGGTGGAGCTCCAAGACCTCCTGGAAGGAAAGGAGGTGGAGGTGGCCTATAGCCGCCTGGTGCCCTGCCAGGCCTGCGGGGGCCAGGGGGGAAGGCGGGTGGCCTGCCCCACCTGCGGGGGAAGGGGGGTGGTGGAGAGCCACCACCGGGGCTTTTTCGGCACGGTGGTGAACCGCACCGCCTGCCCCCATTGCAAGGGCCAGGGCTTCCTCCTGGCCGAGGCCTGCCCCATATGCCGGGGCCGGGGCCGGGTGGCCCGGGAAGAGCGGGTGCGGGTGCGGATCCCCCCTGGCATGGACGAGGGGCAGCTCCTCCGGGTGCCGGGGTACGGCAACCTGGGTCCCGGCGGTCCCGGGGACCTCTACGTGCGCCTTCGCATCAAGCCCCACCCCCACCTCGAGCGCCAGGGGGCGGACCTCATCTATCGGCTGAGGCTGGGCCTGGCCCAGGCCGCCCTGGGCACCCGGGTGGAGGTGCCGGGGCTAAAGGGCCCCATCCCCCTGGACATCCCCCCGGGCACCGGGCACGGGGAGGTCTTTGAGCTCCCAGGGGAGGGCCTCCCCTACCCCGGGGGGCGGGGCGCCTTGCGGGTGGGGGTGGAGCTCACCGTGCCCAAGAAGCTCTCCAAGAGGGCCAGGGAGCTCCTCAGGGCCTACGCCGAGGAGGTGGGGGAGCCCGTGGCCCCCGAGGGGTTTTGGGAGAAGCTTAAGGGGTTCTTCCGCAAATAGCCCCCTTGTGGTAAAGTGAGGTATTCCGGGTGGCCCTAGGGTGGCCCCTACGGGTCTAAAGCAACCCCTAGATCCCCGGATACGAGCGAGGGCTCGGAAGAAGAAGGAGCAGTATGCAGAAGGGTCGGGTCAAGTGGTTCAACGCGGAGAAGGGCTACGGCTTCATTGAGCGCGAGGGCAACACGGACGTGTTCGTCCACTTCAGCGCCATCAACGCCAAGGGGTTCCGCACCCTGAACGAGGGCGACATCGTCACCTTTGAGGTGGAGCCGGGCAAGAACGGCAAGGGCCCCCAGGCGGTGAACGTCACCGTAGTGGAGCCAGCCCGCAAGTAAAGGCCTCTGGAGGCCGCCCCGGGAAACCCGGGGCGGTTTTCTTTCACCCCCTTCTCAGGGAGGGCCGGGTAGCATGGAGGCGATGCGGACCCAAACCTTAAGCCTCCGCCCGGTCCAGCTCTCGGACGCCGCCCTCCTCCAAGAGCTCTTCCTGAGGAGCCCCGGCTACTTCGCCCTGATCGGCATGGAGCCCCCGGGCCTCGAGGACGTGATCCGGGACCTCCACACCCTGGAGAAGGACCCCCGCCGCCGGGCCTTCCTCCTCTTCCTGGAAAGGGAGGCCGTGGGCTACCTGGACTACAAGCTCCACTACCCCAGGGCGGAGGAGGCCACCCTGAGCCTTCTCCTCATCCGGGAGGACCGCCAGGGCCAGGGCCTGGGCCAGAGGGCCCTCCGCCACCTCATGGAGAACCTGGTGGGCGTGAAGCGCCTCTACGCCGTGGTCTACGGCCAGAACCCTAGGGCCAAGGACTTCTTCTTAAAAGAAGGTTTTCGCCACGTAAAGGATGGAGGCCCCGCCGTGAGCTGGTACGCGCGCACGCTCCGGGCGGGGCCCGACGAGGGCCTACTCTAGGCCGGCCAGCTTACGGTTTTTCTCAATGTAGGACTTCCACTGCTCGGGAACGTCCTCTTCGGGGAAGATGGCGTTCACCGGGCAGGCGGGCACGCAGGCCCCGCAGTCAATGCACTCCTCCGGGTGGATGTAGAACTGATCCCCTCCGTCATAGATGCACTCCACGGGGCAGACCTCCACGCAGGACTGGTCCTTCACGCCGATGCAGGGCTCACAGATCACGTGCGGCATCCTTCACCTCCCGAGCAACCGCTCCCCCCTATTTTAGGCCAGGGCGCTCCCTGTCAAGGGGCCAGGCGGTAAAGGGCCTCACGGAAGATGGCCCCAAGGACCTCCTCCCCCCGCACCACCAGGACCAGGGGCTCGCGGAGGAAAAGGGGGTAGAGCTCGCTCACCGCCGCCTCCGCCTCCACGCTGGGCACCTCCTCCAGGGGCCGGATGTGATCGGAAAGCCCAAGAAGCCCTACGGGCCTCCCTTCCTGTACCAGAAGGGCCACCCCCCGGCCCTCGTAGGCCTCCGGGGCCTCCACCTGGGGGAGGGGCTTGGCCAGGCGGTACGCAGGCAGAGGGCCAAGAAGCCCAGCGGTGAGGAGGGTGGTGCAGGGGACCCGCACCGCTCTCTGGGCCACATAGAGGGCGAAGGTGAAGAAGAGGAGGAAAGCCAGACCCTCCAGCAGGCCGTAGAAGTTGAAGCCCTCCCAGCCAAGCCTTCCCCCACCGCCCAGGAGGAAGTGCACCAGCAAGGAGAAGAGGAGGGCCAGGACCAGAGCCGCCAGGTAGGCAAAAAGCCCCGCCAGGCGGAGTTCCTTCACCGTGCGCATGGGTCTAGCTTACCAGGTCCTCCTCCTTGTCCACGTCCACCCCCACCTCGGGGTGGGGGGTGACGAGGGCCCGGGCCTCCACCCCCAGGATCCGCCTGGCCCGGGCCTCCAGCTCGGGAAGGGAAAGCCTCCCCAAAAGGAGCTTCAGGAGAATGTCCAGGCCGATGAGGCGCGCCAGGGCGAGGGGCCTCTTCCTCAAGGCCACCACCCGCCTGGCCAGGGGCAGGGCCTGGAAGAAGAGGGCCTTGTCCAAAAGGAGAAGGTTGCCCCCGGTGAAGGTGCCCTCCTTAAGCCTGGCGTAGGTGCGGCGGTTTCCGGGAAAGCGGGCCTCCACGGCCTCTTTGGGCACGATGGGGTAGACCAGGGCCGCCTCCGGGGCCCTCTCCAGCACAAACCGCACCGCCTCCGGGGTCAGGTGGGGGATGTCGGCAGTGGCCACCAGGACCCGCCCCTCCACGTGGGCTAAGGCGGCCTCCAGGTTGGCGAGGAGGCTTCCCTGGTCGGGCAGGGTGAGCCTGGGAGCGGGGAAAAGCCTCGGGTTCTCGCCCACGTAGACCACGGGAAGGCCCGCCCCCCTTAGGGCCTCCAAAACCCACTCCGCCATGGGCCTGCCCCTAAAGGGGACCAGGGCCTTGCTCCGCACCCCATACTTCCTGGCCCAGGCCTCCTCTCCGCCCCCCAAGACGACGGCCTCCATACCCCCTATGCTATCCTTTCCCCGTGGCTCGGTGGCTTGCCCCCTTGGGCCTCCTCCTCACCTGGGCCCTCACCTTGTTCGCCTACTTCCAGCTTCCAAAAAGGATCCCCACCCACTGGAACCTCCAGGGGGAAGTGGATCGCTACGGAGCCCGGGAGGAGGTCTTTCTCCTCCCCCTCCTCCTGACCCTCCTCATCTACCCCCTCCTCCACCTGGCCCCCCGCATAGACCCCAAGCTCCGGGGGCAAACCCCTGGGGTCTGGCCCTGGCTCGAGGCCCTGGTGGTGTGGACCTTCGCCCTTTTACAGGGGGCCATCCTCTACGCCACCTGGCGGCACCTCCTTGGCGCGCCCGTCCCCGTGGAGCGTGCCATCCTGGGGTTCTTGGCCTTCCTTTTCCTGGGCCTGGCCCTTCTCCTTCCCCGCCTTCCCCCCAACTACCTGGCCGGGGTGCGCACCCCTTGGACCCTCGAGGACCCCGGGGTATGGCGGGCCACCCATCTGCGGGCGGGGGTGGTCTTCGGTCTTTTGGGCTTCCTGGCCCTGGGGGTGGCCTTGGGCTGGCTCCCCTTCTGGCTTTGGGCCTTGGCCTTGGCCCTGGGAAGCCTTGACCTGGTGCTCTTCGCCTACCGAGCCTGGCGAAGGCGAAACCCCGGCCCCTAGGGGCCGGGGGCTTTTATGGGGTAGCCCTAGAGGGGCCTGAGCTCCAGCCTCAAGACCTGGTTGCCGGTGACCCGGATGGCCTGGACCAGGGTGCGGTAGCCGGGGGCCACCAGGGTGAGCTCGTGATCGCCGAAGGGGGCCTCCAGGCGCAGGTACCCGCCCCTGGCCACCCCCACCTCCTGGCCATCCAGGAAGACCCGGGCCTCCACGTTCAGGTAAAGCTCCAGAATGGCCCGCACGGGAACCAGCTCCACCACGAGCCTCAGGCTCTCCCCGGGCCGCACCTCCACCTGGGCCCGGTACTCCCCGTACCCGGGGGCCACCACCCTGACCTCGTGCAGGCCCGCCTCGAGGCTCAGCCTGAGGGGCGCCCGGCCCACCAGGCGGCCGTCCACGTAGACCTCAGCCCCCTCGGGCCTGGCCTCCAGGTAGAGTTCCCCGGTGCGGATGGGCCTCAGGCTGGCCACAAGCCGCGTCTCCCGGCCCCGCTCCACCCGGACCGTGGCCCGGTAGGTCTCGTAGCCCGCGAGGCGGAGCTCCACCCCGTACCGCCCCTCGGGCAGGCTCAAGGTGAGGGGGGTGCGGCCCCTGAGGGCCCCGTCTATATAGACCTCAGCCCCCGAGGGGGTGGAGACCACGCTTAAGGTGCCCTGCCGGGGCTCCGGGACGAGCTGGGCGAAGACCTGGACCCTTTCGCCGGGCCTGGGGTTCACCGTGACCTTGTAGACCTGGTAGCCGGAAAGCCTGAGCTCCAGATCGTGCCGCCCCGGGTTCACGGAGAGGGTCAGGGGGGTGCGGCCCTGGAGGCGGCCGTCCACGTAGACCTCGGCCCCGGTGGGCCTCGAGTCCACCACCAGGGTGGCCTGGGCCGGGGCGGTGATGCGGCCCACGTAGTAGCGGGCCACGTCCGTAACCCAGTCTTTATCAGGAATGGGCTCAATAATGATGGAGAGAGCCCGGGCCAGCCCCTCGGCCCCCTGGACCCTCACCCGGTTCCCCTCCACGTCCAGGATCTCCTGGATGGAGAGGGGGCGTTTGCTGGCCACCGCCAAGATGCGGTCCTCCCCCTCGGGGCCGGTCACCGTGTAGCGGTAGCGGGCCCCCGCCGGCGGGTAGCGCCGGGTCTCCCCCGTCCTTAGGAAGTTATCCCGCTCAAAGGCGTTGGGCAGAATGGGGTCAATGCGCCCATCGGCGTTGATGTTGAAGAGGTAGACGTAGGCGTCCTGGTTGACGCTCACATAGATGAAAATGGGTTCGCCGATCTGGTAAACGGCGTTCCCCCGCTTGCCCGGGTCCTTGTCCACCCACACCTTGACCTGCAGGTCCGTGGGCACCGGGTTGACGATGATGCCCTGGGGGCTCAACTGCTGCGCCAGGGCCATCCCGAGACCCAGCACCGCCAAAAGGAACTTCCGCATATCCCTCACCTCCATCCCCAGGCTAAAGCCCGGATGTGAAAATCCTGAGGGACCAAGGCCAAGAAACCTTAAGGCTCGGCGAAGGCCCCTAGGGCGCGGAAGCGGCGGTAGCGGTCCTGGTAAAGGGCCTCGGGGGAAAGGCCCTTGAGCTCCTCCAGGGTCTTCAGGAGGGCCTCCTTGATGGCCTTGATGGCGGCCTCCGGGTCCTTGTGGGCCCCGCCCTCGGGCTCGGGGACAATGGCGTCCACCACCCCAAGTCCCAGGAGGTCTTTGGCGGTGAGCTTGAGGGCCTCGGCGGCCTTGGGGGCCTCCTTGGCGTCCCGCCAGAGGATGGCGGCGCAGGACTCGGGGCTGATCACGGAGTACCAGGCGTTTTCCATGATGAGGACCCGGTTGGCCACGGCGATGGCCAAGGCCCCCCCGCTTCCCCCCTCCCCCAGGATCAGAGCGATAGCGGGGACCCGGAGGCGGCTCATCCTCTGGATGCTTTGGGCGATGACCCAGGCCTGGCCCCGCTCCTCGGCGGAGACCCCCGGGTAGGCCCCGGGGGTGTCAATGAAGCTTAAGAAGGGGTAGCCGAAGCGGTCCGCCAGGTCCATGAGGCGCATGGCCTTGCGGTACCCCTCGGGGTGGGGCATGCCGAAGTTGCGCCTTAGGTTCTCCTTGGTGTCCCGCCCCTTCTGGTGCCCCACCACCACCACCTTCTCCCTCTCCAGGTAGGCCAGCCCCCCCACGATGGCGGGGTCGTCGGCGAAGGCCCGGTCCCCATGGAGCTCCAAGAAGTCCTGGAAGGCCTTTTCCAGCACGTCCAAGGTAGTGGGCCGCCCGGGGGCCCGGGCCAGCTGCACCCGCTGCCAGGCGGTGAGGTTCCCGTAGGTCTCCCTCTTGAGGCGCTCTAGGCGCTCCTCCAGGAGGCGGATCTCCTGCTCCAGGTCCACCCCCGTGGTCCTGGCGGTCTCCCTGAGGTCCTGGATGCGCTTTTCCAGCTCCTGGATGGGCTTTTCAAACTCCAACGCCATAGGGAACCCCCGGGTGCAGGTGGCGGAGGGCCCGGACCACTTCCCCCTTCAACCTCCTGCGGTCCGTGACCCGGTCCACCACCCCGTGCTTGAGGAGGAACTCCGAGCGCTGGAAGCCCTCGGGAAGTTCCTGGCGGATGGTCTGCTTGATGACCCTGGGCCCGGCGAAGCCGATCAGGGCCCCGGGCTCGGCGAAGATGACGTCGGCAAGGGCGGCGAAGCTCGCCGTCACCCCCCCGGTGGTGGGATCGGTGAGGATGGCCACGTAGGGGAGGCGCTTGGCCCAGAGGAGGTCCAGGCTCATCACCGTCTTGGCCATCTGCATGAGGGAAAGCGCCGCCTCCTGCATCCTGGCCCCCCCGGAGGCGGCCACGATGACCAAAGCCCGCCCCTCCTCCGCCGCCCACTCCACCCCCCGGGCGATCTCCTCCCCCACCACGCTCCCCATGGACCCCCCGGCGAAGGCGTAGTCCATGACCAGGAGGACCGAGGGCACCCCACCGATGGCGCAGACCCCTCCCAAAATGGCGTCGGGGCGCCCCGTCTCCTCCTGGTAGGCCTTGAGCCGCTCGGCGTAGGGCTTGGTGTCCACGAAGCCCAGGGGGTCCAGGGGCCTTAAGCGGGTGGTCTCCTGGAAGGTGCCGGCATCGGCCAGCATCTCCACCCGCTCCGCCGCGGGCATCCGGTGGTGGTGGCCGCACTTGGGGCAGACCCCCAGGTTCTCCTTAAGCTCCTTCTTGTAGAGCGTCGCTCCGCAGGCCTCGCACTTGGTCCAAAGCTCGGGGACGTCCCGGTTCTCCCCGCTGGGCCGCCTCCTTCGGAAAAGCCTCTCCAGGGCCATTCACGCCTCCTTGGGGGCCTCGAGGGCCCGGGTCTCCCCGGCCACGCTCTGGCCGACGAAGACCGCCCCCGCCTCCACCTCCAGGGCCTGGGCCCGGACGTTGCCGGTGAGGCGGGCCGTCTTGGCCAGGAAGACCCTCTCTGCCATCAGGTCCGCCCTCACCTCCCCGTGGACCTGGATGGCCTGGGCCTCCACCCTTTCCCCCTCCACCCGGCCGGTGCGGCCCACCTCCAGCTCCCCCTCCACCCATACGGAGCCCCGCACCAGGCCGTCTACCCGCACCTGCCCCCTGGCCTTGAGGTCCCCCAGGACCTCGGTTTCCGGGCCCAGATAGGTGAGGACGCGCTTCTTTCTACCCAGCATCCGCCCCATTCTACCGGGAGGCCCAGGCAGGGTCCAGGTATGGCCTGGGATCCACGGCCACGCCCCAGCGGTAAACGGAATAGTGCAGATGGGGACCCGTGGAGCGTCCCGTGGAGCCCACATAGCCCAGGACCTGGCCCCGCTCCACCCGCTCCCCCGGGCGGACCAGGAGGCGGGAGAGGTGGCCGTAAAGGGTCTGGTACCCCTCGGCGTGGTCCAGGAGGACGGCGAGGCCGTAGGGACCCATCCACCCCGCCTGGGCCACCACCCCCGAGCCCGTGGCGTGGACCGGGGTCCCGTAAGGGGCGGCGAAGTCCAGGCCGTCGTGGAACTCCATGCCCCAGCCGAAGGGGTTTTTCCGCACGCCGAAGAAGGAGGTAACGCCTTCGTAACCCCTAAGGGGAAGCCCCGCGGGCAGGCTCCGCTCTATCTCCAGGGCGCGCTCCAGGGCGGGGGTGAGCTCCTGAACCTGGTTCCTCAGGTCCAAGACCGCGGCCCGCACCTCGGCCCAGGCCTCCATGGCCCCGCCCCCCTGCCCGCCCTCCTGGTAGCGCACGGGAAGGGCGTTGATGGGGGAAAGCCCCACCCGGCGGCGGAGCTCTTCTATGGCCCTCCTGAGCTCCTCCAGCTCCTTTTGCGTGCGCTGGGCCTCCTGGGAGAGAGCGCCGTTTTTGGCCTTTTCCGCCTCGAGGGCCAGGGAAAGCCGCCTGGCCTCCTGGGAGAGGGCCTGGATCCGGGCCTCCAGGGCCCGCACCTCCCGGGCCCGGTGCCAGAGGTAGAGGTTAGCCCCGCTCCAAAGGGCCAGGAAGGCCAGGAAAAGGGCCAGGACCCAGCCGGGAAGGGAGAGGGCCCGGCTCCCCCCACCGCTTCGGGCCAGGAGGAGGGTGTAGCGGGCGGGCCGCCGTTTCATACCGAAGGAGTATACCCCAAGGGGCCGCCCATGGTTTCTTCCACTTTGGGGCCCCCGCCGTGGCTCTTGCCACGGCGGGACGCTTAGACCAGGCCCAGGACCAGAGGCGAGGGGCTAGCGCTCTCCCCAAGCCGGAAGGCTTCCCCAAGGAGGCCCAGGGCCTCCTCCAACCCCCGGTTCCGGTGGTAGACCAGGGCCAGGGCCTCTCCCCTTTCCACCCGGTCCCCGGGCTTCTTCAAGAGGTGCACGCCCACCCCGTGGTCTATGGCCTCTCCCTTCTTCCTCCGCCCCCCGCCCAGGGCGAGGACGGCGAGGCCCACCTTCAGGGCATCCACCTCCTGGACCACCCCCTCTTCCTGGGAGAGGAGGGAAAGCTCTTCCCCGAGGGGAAGCAGGGAAAGGTCCTCCACCACCCTGGGGTCCCCTCCCTGGGCCTCGAGGAAAGCCCGGAACTTCTCCAAGGCCCTTCCCTCCTCTAAGGCCCTCCGGGCCAGACCGGGGTCCAACCCCTCCAGCTTCAGGGCCTCCTCGGCCAGGGTAAGGGCCACCTGCACAAGGTCCTCAGGGCCTTCCCCTCTCAGAGTGAGGATGGCCTCCCGCACCTCCAGGGCGTTCCCCACCGCCTGCCCCAAGGGAGCCTCCATGCTGGTGAGGACCGCCCGCACCCGGCGCGAAGCCCCCTTTCCGATGGCCACCATGGCCTCCGCTAGGGCACGGGCGGCCTCGAGGGTCTTCATGAAGGCCCCCTTGCCCACCTTCACGTCCAGAACGATGCTCCTGGCCCCGGCGGCCAGCTTTTTGCTCATGATGGAGCTGGCGATGAGGGGAAGGCTTTCCACCGTGGCCGTCACGTCCCTGAGGGCGTAGAGCTTCCCGTCCAGGGGGGCCAGTTCCTGGCTCTGGGCGGCGATGACCAGGCCCACCTTCCTCGCCCTTTCCAGGAACTCCGCCTCCGTCATCTCCCCCCGCCAGCCCGGGATGGACTCCAGCTTGTCAATGGTCCCCCCGGTGTGGGCCAGGCCCCGGCCCGACATCTTGGCCACCGTGCACCCGCTGGCGGCCAGGATGGGAGCCACCACCAGGGTGGTCTTGTCCCCCACCCCTCCGGAGGAGTGCTTGTCCACGGGGTGGGGGAGGTGGGAGAGGTCCAGGACCTTCCCCGAATGGGCCATGATCTCCGTGAGCCAGAGGGTCTCTTCCTGGGAAAGCCCCCGGAAGAAGACGGCCATGAGCCAGGCGGAAACCTGGTAATCGGGAACCTCGTCCCTCAGATAGCCCAGGAGGAAGGCCGCCATCTCCTCTTTGGCGTGGGCCAGGCCGTCCCGTTTAGCCTGGATGAAGCGCACGGGGTTCATGGCCCCATGCTACGCTAAGGGCATGGCCACCCGGTACCGCTTCGGGCTGGAGGCCTACGAGAGGCTCTTCCGGGGGGTCAAGAACGTGGAACTCCTGGAGGGGGAGGTCTACGAGATGAGCCCCATCGGCCCCAGGCACGCCTGGAAGGTAGCCAAGCTGGTCCGGGCCTTCCTGGAGGCCCTAGGGGACCAGGCGGTGGTCTGGCCCCAGAACCCCATCCGCATCCCTCCCCACTCGGAACCCCAGCCGGACCTAGCTCTTTTAAAACCCAGGGACTACGGGGAGGCCCTCCCCACCCCGGAGGACGTCCTCCTCCTCGTGGAGGTGGCGGACTCCGGCCTGGACCACGACCAAGAAAGAAAGCTTCCCATCTACGCCCAGGCGGGCATCCTCGAGGTCTGGATTTTAGACCTGGAGCAGAACCTCCCCCACGCCTTCCGCTACCCCAAGGAGGGGGTCTACACGGAACGTCGGACCTTCCTCCCCGGGGAGGAGGCGGAGCCCCTGGCCTTCCCCGGGGTGAGGATCGCCTGGGACTAAGCGGCCGCCCATAGCTTCTTTGGGGCCTCCGCCGTGGCTCTTGCCACGGCGGGGTACTTAGGCCCGACCCACGGAGCCGAAGAGCTCCATGCGGCTTTTCACCACCTCCTTGACCGCCTCCCGGGCCGGGCCCAGGTACTTCCGGGGGTCAAACTCCTTGGGGTTCTTATTGAGGGCCTCCCGGATGAGGGCGGTGAAGGCCAGGCGCAGGTCGGTGTCGGTGTTGATCTTGGCGATACCCAGGGAGATGGCCTTCCTTATGTCCTCGGGGTGGATCCCCGCCGCCTCGCCGATCTCCCCTCCCGAAGCTCGGAAGCGCTCCACCAGCTCAGGGGGCACGGCGCTGGCCCCGTGGAGGACCAAAGGGGCGGGCACCAGCCTGGCGATCCGCTCCAGCCGGGCGTGGTCAATGAAGGGCCTGCCCTTCCCCTTGTAGGCTCCGTGGCTGGTGCCGATGGCCACTGCCAGGTAGTCGGCCCCCGTCCTCTCCATGAAGATGCGGGCCTCCTCGGGGTTGGTGAGGAGGGCGTCCTTCTCGTCCACGGCCACGTGCTCCTCTATGCCAGCAAGCCGCCCCAGCTCCGCCTCCACCGTGACCCCCACGGCGTGGGCCGCCTCCACCACCCGCCGGGTCTCCCGCACGTTGGTCTCAAAGTCCTCGTGGGACTTGTCAATCATGACGCTGGTGAAGCCCGCCCGGAGGGCCCTCAGCACGCTCTCGTAGCTGCTGCCGTGGTCCAGGTGCACGGCCACCGGCACCCGGGCCTCCTTGGCCAGCTCCACGGCCATGAGGGTGAGGGCCCGCCCCCCGTACTTCATGGCCCCCTCGGAGAGGGCCAGGATGACCGGGCTTCTTTGCTCCTCGGCGGCCTCGAGGACCGCCTGAAGGAACTCCATGTTGTTCACGTTAAAAGCCCCCACCCCGTAGCCCTCTTCCCGCGCTTTCTTCAGGATCTCTAGACCCCTAGCCAGCATAAGCACCCCCGGCCCGGATTATACCCGGACCTTTATGGAAGCGTGGAAACTCAGTAGGCCTGCCCCGTGGCCTTGGTGAGGAGGAGCTTGAACTCGTGGGGGCTGGTGGCGGCGGAAAGGGCATCCTCCAGGGAGATGAGGCCCTCTTTGTAAAGCTCCACCAGGTGCTGGTCAAAGGTGCGCATCCCGTGGATGCTCCCTTCCATCATGGCCTCCTTGATCTGGGGCGCCTTGTCCTCGTCCTTGATGAGCTCCCGCACGTAGGGGGTGGCGATGAGGACCTCGAGGGCCAAAACCCGCCCCGCCCCATCCGCCCGGGGAAGAAGCCTTTGCGAGAGGATCCCCAGAAGGGATTCAGCCAGGAGGATGCGCACCTGCTGGTGCTCGTGGAGGGGAAAGAACTCAATGATGCGGTTGATGGTGCGCCAGGCGTCCAGGGTGTGCAGGGTGGAGAGGACCAGGTGGCCGGTCTGGGCGGCCATGAGGGCGGCCTCCACCGTCTCCTTGTCCCGCATCTCCCCGATCAGGATCACGTCCGGGTCCTGGCGCATGGCGTACTTAACCCCAGCGTAAAAGCTTTCAGTGTCCAGGCCCACCTCCCGCTGGACCACCAGGCTCTTCTTGTGCCGGTGCAGAAACTCTATGGGGTCCTCAATGGTGAGGATGTTCTTGGCGTAGTGCAGGTTGATGTGGTCAATGATGGCCGCCAAAGTGGTGCTCTTGCCCGACCCCGTGGGTCCGGTGACCAGGATGAGCCCCCGCTCCCTGGCTGCCAAGCCCTCGAGGGTTTCCCGGGGCAGGCCCAGGGCCTCAAAGCTGGGGATCACCTCCGAGACCACCCGCATCACCAGGCCATAGCTTCCCCGCTGCCTGAGGAGGTTGCAGCGAAAGCGGGCCACCCCGGGGATGGTGAAGGCGAAGTCCATCTCCTTGCGGTATTCCAGCTCCCCCACCTGCTCCGGGGTAAGGAGGGCCTTGGCGATGGCCTCGGTGTCCTTGGGAGTGAGGGGGCGGTTGCCAAAGGGCCTGAGCTTCCCGTCCACTCGGATCGTGGGCGGGGCCCCCGCCTGCAGGTGGATATCCGAGGCCCGGGCCTGGACCATGGCCTTAAGCATCTCCAAAAGGCTCTGCTTGCCCTCCAAGGAGGCCTCGCTCACGGGTACACCTCCAGGTTGTCAATGAGCCTGGCCTCGGGAAACCGACCGGCCACGAGGCCCCTGGCCCCGGGGACCAGGCGGGAAAGGGGAAGGAGGGTGTCCGGGTGGACGATGGCCAGGTAGTCGGGGCGGAACTCGGGCACCTCCCCCAAAACCCTTTCACCGGCTTCCAAGGCCTGGGCCACGCTTCCCCCCGAAAGGGCCGCCTCCCGCATGGCCATAAGGGCCCGGTAGAGGACGGAGGCCTTCTTGCGGGTCTTTGGGGAGAGGTAGACGTTCCGGCTGGAAAGGGTCAGGCCGTCCTCCTCCCGCACCGTGGGCACCCCTACCACCTCGAGGGGAAAGCCCAAATCCCTAACCATCTTGCGGATCACCAGAAGCTGCTGGTAGTCCTTCTCGCCGAAGTAGGCCCGCTCGGGCCCCACCAGGAGGAAGAGGCGGGCCACCACCGTGGCCACCCCCTGGAAGTGCCCGGGGCGCACCTCCCCTTCCCAGAGGGCGGTGAGGGGGCCCTCCACCTGGACCCTGGTGGCGAAGCCCGTGGGGTACATCTCCGCCACCTCGGGGGCGAAGAGGAGGTCCACCCCTGCCTCCTCGAGGAGGGCCGCGTCCCGATCCAGGTCCCGGGGGTAGCGGTGGTAGTCCTCCCCGGGGCCGAACTGGAGGGGGTTGACGAAGATAGAGACCACCACGAAGGCGTTCTCCCGCCTGGCCCGCTCCACCAGGGCCAGGTGCCCCCGGTGCAGGTAGCCCATGGTGGGCACGAAGCCCACCCCTTCCCGGGGCAGGGCGGCCTTCAGCTCGGCCACGGTGCGCGCCAGCTTCACGGCCCTCAGTATACTTTCCCCGTGGGCAAGAAGAAGCGCGAGGAAAAGCTCAAGAAGAAGGCCCTGAAGGAGTGGGAGGAAAAGCGTCCCAAGACCTTTCGGGAGGCCCTGAAGTACTTTCCGGGGGTCTTTCTCCGCACCACCTTGGTCATGATGGCGGCCGTGGCCCTGATCCTCTTCCTGGGGGCCTTGGGCCTAAAGGTGGCGGAGAGCTTCTGGTTCCAGCTCCTGGTCTACCTGGGCTTCTATCTGGCCTTCCAGCGCTTCATCATGGGGCCTCTGGCGCCGCCCCGCATCAAGTGAGGCCGGTCGGCCACCCCTTGCCGAAAGCCCCCTCTGAGGCTTGGATACCCCTCCTTGGGGCCCCCATTCTGGCGCAAGCCAGC
>QGLW01000180.1_pt1 | contig 18008 bp, 18 predicted proteins | sample 1725341 | NCBI WGS metagenome assembly QGLW01 (sample SAMN05439265, study PRJNA331180) | Hot springs metagenome, whole genome shotgun sequencing project. | isolation source: microbial mat of Apron and Channel Facies of Mammoth Hot Springs | place: USA: Wyoming, Yellowstone National Park | collected... | reverse complement strand
GGAACATGAGGGGGAAGCTCAGTCAACCGACCCCGCCTAAGTATACTTAGGCGGTGCGGATTTTCGTCAACGAACGCGGAGCGGAAAGGCTTCTTTCCCGCCATCTGTGGGTCTTCGCCCGGGACGTGGTCTCGGGCCCCGAAGCCCCCGGGCTCTACCCCGTCTACTGGGGCAGGCGCTTCCTGGCCCTGGCCCTCTACAACCCCCAAAGCGACCTCCGGGTCCGGGCCTATCGCTTCCGCCCGGCGGAGGACCCGGAAAAGGCCCTATTGGAAAACCTGGAGCGGGCCATCGCCCGCCGGCTTAGGGCCCTCGAGGCCGAGCCCGAAGGGGGCTTCCGCCTGGCCCACGCCGAGGGGGACTTCCTCCCCGGGCTTGTGGTGGACTACTACGCCGGCCACGCCGTGGTCCAGGCCACGGCCCACGCCTGGGAGGCGCTTCTGCCCCAGGTGGCCGAGGTCCTGAGGCCCCTGGTGAAAAGCGCCCTGGCCAAGAACGACGCCCGGGCCCGGGAGCTGGAGGGCCTCTCCCTTTACGTGCGCCCCCTCCTGGGCCAGGTGCCCGAGCAGGTGGTGGTCAAGGAGGGGCGGGTGCGCTACCTGGTGGACCTGGTGGAGGGCCAGAAGACCGGGGCCTTCCTGGACCAGCGGGAAAACCGCACCCTCATGGAAGGCTTTCGCGGAGAAAGGGCCTTGGACGTCTTCTCCTACGCCGGGGGCTTCGCCCTGCACCTGGCCTTGGGCTTTAAGGAGGTGGTGGCCGTGGACTCCTCCAAGGAGGCCCTGGCCCGGGCGGAGGAGAACGCCAGGCTGAACGGCCTCGCCTTGAAGACGGTGGAGGCCAACGCCTTTGACTACCTCCGGGCCCTGGAAAGGGCCGGGGAGCGGTTTGACCTCATCGTCCTGGACCCTCCCGCCTTCGCCAAGGGGAAAAAGGACCTGGAGAGGGCCTACAGGGCCTACAAAGAGGTGAACCTGAGGGCCATCAAGCTCCTCAAGGAGGGGGGGATTCTGGCCACGGCCAGCTGCAGCCACCACCTTACCGAGCCCCTCTTCTATGAGATGCTCACCGAGGCCGCCCAGGACGCCCACCGGGTGCTCAAGGTCATGGAGAAGCGGGGCCAGCCCTTTGACCACCCCGTCCTCCTCAACCACCCGGAGACCCACTACCTGAAGTTCACCCTTCTAGAAGTTCTTTAAGGCGGGCCGCTCCCAGCTCCACCGCCTCGAGGGCCAGGGGCAGGCGCTCGCCGCTTTTCAGGATGAGGACCAGGGCCCGCCGCCCCCGGGAAAGGGGCCCGGCAGGCCAGAAAGCCGTCTCCAGCCCCCCGATCTCCTCCAGGGCAATCCGCCGCCCCAGGCCCAAGGGGGGAAGAAGGCGCAGGTGGTCGGGGAAGAGGAGGAGGCGCCACCCCCGCCGAAGCCGCCACCAGGGGTAGAGGAAAAGGAGCGCCCAAAGGGGCGCCCCCTCGAGGAGCACCAAAAGGAGGAGGCCCCCCACCCCCAGGGCGAAGGCCAGGGGAGAAAGGCGGGCGTAGGCCACCTCCAGAAGCATGCCCCCATTATGGCGGTAGACTATAGGGGTGAAGAAGGACCTTCTTGAGGCTTTGGGCCAGCACCTGGTCTGGCGCATCGGCCGGGCTGAAGAGGAAGAGGTCCTGGTGGTGCGGGTGGGGCTGGCCTCGGCCACGCCCCGCTTTAAGGAGCTTCCCCGCCTGGTCAACATCCCGGACGCGGAGATAGAGCGCCTCGCCCGCGAGGGCCGGTTCCGGGTGGAGTGGGTGGAGGGATGAAGACCCTGGAGCTGGACCTGGGGAAAGGCCTCGAGGGGCTTCCCCTGGAGCTTTCCTGGGAGGGCCCCCTGCTGAAGGGCATCCTCCGCCAGGCCAACCCGGTTCTGGGCGAGGTGGCCCTTCCCTTCCAGAGCCGCCTCGAGGGCCCCCGCCTCACCCCCATCCCCCTGCCGCCCCCCGCTTTGGCCGTGGGCGGCGAGGTCCTGCCTAGGGGGGAGGGCCTCCTCCTGAGGCTTGAGGTGGACCTCCTCCTCCCCGAGGCCAGGACCTGGGGGGAGCGGGCCTTTTTCCGCCTCCTCAAGGCCATCTTCCTGCACACTTTGGAAAGGGCCCTTTCCCAGAAGGCCCCTCTGGGGCTATAGTGGCGGTAAAGGAGGTGCGTATGGTGGAGGTGCGGTATCTGGGCCACTCGGCGGTCTGGCTATCCGACGGCCAAACTCGGATCATCATAGACCCCTTCCTCACCGGCAACCCCATGGCGGCGGCCTCCCTGGCCGAGGTCCAGGCGGACCTCATCCTGGTGACCCACGCCCACGGGGACCACTTCGGCGACAGCGTGGCCCTCTCCAAGAAGAGCGGGGTGGTGGTCTCCACCTTTGAGATCGCCACCTACGCCGAAAAGCACGGGGCCAAGAGCCTCCCCATGAACATCGGGGGCACCTACCGCTTCCCGGGGGGCTTCATCAAGTGGTTCCCCGCCTGGCACTCCTCCAGCTTCCCCGACGGCACCTACGGAGGCATGCCCATGGGGGTAGTGGTGGAGCTTGCGGGCAAGCGCATCTACCACGCCGGCGACACCGCCCTCTTCTCGGATATGGCCCTCATCGGCGAGCTTAACCTGGACCTCGCCCTCCTCCCCATCGGCGACCACTTCACCATGGGGCCCGAGGACGCCCTGAGGGCCTTGGACCTCCTCAAGCCCAAAAGGGTGGTCCCCATCCACTACAACACCTTCCCCCCCATCAAGCAGGACGGGGAGGCCTTCGCCAGGGGGGCCCGGGAGAAGGGCGTGGAAGGGCACGCCCTGAAGCCGGGAGGGGTGCTGGTCCTTGACTAGGAACGACTTCCGCCTCCTCATGCTCCTGGGCCTGGGGCAGACGGCCCAGGTCTATCTGGCCGAGGCCCCGGGCCTGGGGCAGGTGGCCCTGAAGCTCCCCAAAAAGGAGGTGCGAGAAGACCCCAGGCTGGCCGAGCGCTTCGCCCGGGAGGTCTCCTTTAGCCTCTCCCTGAAGCACCCCTACCTGGTCCGGGGCCTAGCCGGCGTGCCCTTCGGCGAGGAGGCCTTTTTGGCCCTGGAGTACTTTCCCCAGGGGACCCTCGAGGCCAGGCTCCTGGAGGGCCGCCTGCCCCTGGAGGAGGCGGTGAAGGCGCTCACCCAGGTAGGGGAAGCCCTCCTCTACCTCCACGGGAAGGGCCTCCTCCACCAGGACGTGAAGCCCTCCAACGTCTTCGTGGGAGAAAGGATTTATAAGCTGGGGGATCTGGGCACCCTGCGCCCCATCGGCGATAGGACCCAGGAGTTCGCCGGAAGCCCCCACTATCTGGCCCCGGAGCTCTTCTTAGGAAACCTCCCCAGCGAGAAGAGCGAGGCCTACGCCTACGGGGTCATGGCCTATGAGCTCTTGACGGGCAAGAGGCCCTTCAAGGGGGAAACCGTGGAGGAGCTACGGGACGCCCACCTCTTCCTCCCCCCGCCCCCCACCAGCCTCCCTCCCCGGCTGGACAAGGCCCTGAGGCGGCTTCTTGCCAAGGACCCCAAGGAGCGCCTAGAGATCGGGGAGTTTTTAGAGGTCCTCCGCACCTGGCAAGCGCCCGGGGGCGAAGAGCCCAAGGCGACCAAGCCCAAGCGGCGCTTTCCCTTTTTTAGGAGCTAGCCATGGAACCCGTCTGGTACCCACCGGAGTCGGCCAAAAGCACCCGGCTTTTCCACTTCATGGAAACCCTGGGCTTTGAGGACTACGAGGCCTTCTACCGCTACAGCGTGGAGGAGGCCGAGGCCTTCTACCACGCCTTCTTCACCCACCTGGCCATCCCCTGGCGCACCCCCTACACCCAGGTCATGGAGGGCGGGTTTCCCTTCCCCCGCTTTTTCGTAGGGGGGAGGCTGAACCTGGTGGAGGCCCTCCTGCGCCACGACCCTGAGCGCCCCGCCCTGGTCCACGAGGGCGAGGACGGCCGGGTGCGAAGCCTCACCTACGGGGAGCTCAGGGCCGAGGTGGCCCGGGTGGCCGCCGGGCTAAAGGCCCTGGGGGTAGGGCGGGGGGATCGGGTGGGGCTCTGGCTTCCCATGGGCCTCGAGGCCGCCACCCTCCTCCTGGCCACCGCCTGGGTGGGGGCCATCGCCATCCCCATCTTCTCCGGTTACGCCGCCGAGGCGGCCAGCGTCCGCCTCAAGGACGCCGAGGCCAAGCTCCTCGCCGTCCAGGACGGCTTCTTTAGAAGGGGAAGGCGGGTGGAGCTCCTCCTCGAGGCCCGCAGGGCCCGGGAGCTTGCCGGAACGGAAGGGCTCCTGGTGGTGCGCCGCCTGGGCCTTCCCCTGGCGGCGGGCGAGGTGGACTATCAGGACCTCTCGGGCGAGGCCTCCCCTCCGGAGGAGATGGAGAGCATGGATCCCTTCATGCTCATCTACACCTCCGGCACCACCGGCCGCCCCAAGGGCACGGTCCACTACCACGCCGGCTTCCCCTTGAAGGCCGCCTTGGACCTGGCCCTCCTCTTTGACCTGAAGGAGGAGGACCGCCTCTTCTGGTTCACCGACCTGGGCTGGATGATGGGCCCCTGGGCTATCCTCGGGGGGCTCCTCCTGGACGGCACCGTCTTCCTCTACGACGGGGCGCCGGACTACCCGGGCCCGGACCGCCTCTGGCGCATGGTGGCCGCCCACCGCATCACCCACCTGGGCCTCTCCCCCACCCTGGTGCGGGCCCTGATCCCCTTCGGGGAGGCCCCCCTGGAGGGGCATGACCTCTCTTCCTTGAGGGTCCTGGGCTCCACCGGGGAGCCCTGGAACCTGGAGGCCTACCTCTGGTTCTTCCGCGCCGTGGGGCGGGAGCGCCTCCCCATCGTCAACTACTCTGGCGGCACCGAGGTCTCCGGGGGCATTTTGGGCAACGTCCTCCTCCGGCCCATCAAGCCCATGGGCTTTAACACCGCCGTGCCCGGCATAAGGGCCGCCGTCTTGGACGAGGAGGGGAGGCCGGTGGTGGGGAAGGTGGGGGAGCTCGCCGTCCTTGCCCCCTGGCCGGGGATGACCCGAGGCTTCTGGCGGGACGAGGCCCGCTACCTGGAGACCTACTTCCAAAAGGTCCCCGGGGTCTGGGTGCACGGGGACCTGGCCCTTCTGGACGAGGAGGGGCACTTCTTCATCCTGGGGCGCTCCGACGACACCCTGAAGGTGGCGGGCAAGCGGGTGGGCCCCGCCGAGGTGGAAACCGCCGCCACCCGCCACCCCGCCTTAAGGGAGGCGGCGGCCATCGGGGTGCCCCACTCGGTGAAGGGGGAGGCCATCGTCCTCTTCGCCGTGCTGAAGCCGGGCCACACCCCTTCCCCGGCCCTCGCCGAGGAGGTGGCGGAGAAGGTGGCCGAGACCCTAGGCAAACCCCTCCGCCCCGAGCGGGTCCTCTTCATCCCCGACCTGCCCAAGACCCGAAACGCTAAGGTGATGCGCCGGGTGATCCGGGCCGCCTTCCTGGGCCAGGACCCCGGGGACCTCTCCGCCCTGGAGAACCCCGAGGCCGTCCGGGCCATCCAGGAAGCCGCCCAAGGATGAGGGTCCTCGCTCTCCTCCTCTTGGGGGGCCTCGCCCTGGCCGCCTCCCTGGACGAGGCCCGCGCCCTCTACGCCCGAGGGGAGATGGAAGGGGCCCTGGCCCGCCTAAAGCCCCTCCTTTCGGGCTACGACCCCCCGGAGGAGGCCCTCCCCCTCGCGGGCTTCGCCCACTACCGCCTGGGGCAACTGGAGGAAGCCCTTTACCCCTTCGCCCGCCTGGTGGGAACGCTTCGGGGCGGGCCGGAGGCCCTCTATGGCTTTGGCCTGGCCTTAAGGGCCCTGGGGGACCTCGAGGGGGCAAGAAGCGCCCTGGAGGAGGCGCTCCGGCAGGGCTACGGCGACGCCGAGCCTGTCCTCCGTACCCTCCCTCCCCCTTCTCCACCCGCCCCCAAGGCCCGCAAGGCCCCGCCCTCCTTCCGGGCCGAGAAGGGCCGGTTCTGGGTAGAGGGCAAGCCCTTCCAAGTCCGGGGGGTGAACCTGGGCGTGGCCCTACCAGGCCGCTTCCCTGCCGAGTTCCCGGAGGAGGTCTGGCTCTACCGGGCCTGGCTGGAGCTCCTCTCCGCCATGGGGGCCAACGCCGTCCGGGTCTACACCCTCCTGCCTCCCGCCTTCTACCGGGCCCTCCTGGGCCACAACCTGACCCACCCCAAGAGCCCCCTCTACCTCTTCCAGGGCGTCTGGACGGAACTCCCCGAGGAGGAGGGCTACGGGGACTGGGAGGGCGCCTTCCTGGAAAAGTTCCTCCTGGAGGGGCGGGATGTCCTGGACGCCCTCCACGGCAACCTCCGCCGCCCGCCCAAGCCCGGCCACGCCCACGGGGACTACACCGCCGACGTCTCCCCTTGGACCCTGGGCCTTTTGGTGGGGCGGGAGTTTGAGCCCTACTCCGTGGCCGCCTACAACGAGCGCCATCCGGGGCGGGCCTACCGGGGCCGTTTCCTCGAGGCCCTCCCCGGGGCCAGCCCCTTTGAGGCCTATCTCGCCGAGGTCCTGGACCGCCTGGCCCGGTACGAGTGGAAGGCCTATGGCACCGCCAGACCCCTCTCCGTGTCCAACTGGCCCACCCTAGATCCCCTCTACCACCCCACGGAAAGCACCCGGGAAGAGGAGGCGGCCCTGAGGCGGGCAAGGGGGGAACAGGTCCCGGAAGAGGTGGTCAAGGAGTACAACAACGACCAGGTGAGCCTGGACATGGGTAAGATTCAGCCCATCCCGGGAAGCCCCTTCACGACCTTCGCCAACTATCACGCCTACCCTTACTACCCCGACTTCATGAACCTGGACCCCACCTACGGCAAGGCCGTGGGGCCCTTCGGCCCCTCCAACTATTTTGGCTACCTTCAGGACCTGAAGCGGCATCACGGGGACCAGCCGGTGCTCATCGGGGAGACCGGGGTTCCGAGCAGTCGCGGCCTCGCCCACTTCCACCCCGAGGGGTTCCATCACGGGGGGCTCTCGGAGGAGGCCCAGGCGGAAGGGGTGGCCGCTCTCTGGCAGGACATCGCCGCCTTAGACCTGGCGGGAGGGCTCGTCTTCGCCCTTTTGGACGAGTGGTTCAAGAAGAACTGGCTCTTCATGGACCTGGAATACCCCCCGGAGCGGAACCCCCTATGGCACAACCTCCTGGACCCCGAGGAGAACTACGGGCTTCTCGCCGCCACCGCCAAGGGCGCCTTCCGCCTGGACGGCAACCCCGAGGAGTGGGAAGGGATGTCTTTCCTCCTTCAGGAAGAAGGCCGCTTTCTCAAGGCCCACGCCGACCCCGAGTACCTCTGGCTCCTCTACCGAGGCCCCCTCCCTCTGAAGATTTACCTGGACACGGTTCCGGGAGGGGTCCAAGTGGCCGAGGGCTTCGGGGCCGAGTTCTCCCTTGAGGTGGGGCCTAATGGGGGAAGGCTCCTCGTGGAGAAGGGGTACTACCCCTACGAGGAGCTTTCCCACGGCCTTCCTGGGACCGAGTTCCTCCACTTCCGGGGGTTCACCAAGCCCGGCGGGGGCCCCTTCGTCCCCTTCGTCCTGGAGCCCAACCGCCGCCGCACGGGCCGGGACGGCACCGACTACCCCCGCAAGACCTACGAGCTGGGAGCGCTGAGGCGGGGGGAGGACCCCTTGGGCGCCCGCGACCCTACCGCGGACTACGCCCTGGGGCCCGATAGGGCTTCTGGAGGTGCGCCTCCCGTGGGGCATGCTCCTCCTCACCGACCCAAGCCGCCCCACCGCCTGGTACGCTCCCGAACCCATCCCCATAGAGGGCGTAAACCTCCTCCTGGAAGGGTGAAAGCCCCTCCGCTTCGCCTGGACCCCCTGGGAGCCCCCCCCCTTCGCCTTGCGGCTCAAGCCCCTCTACTTCCGCCTAAAAGCCCTCTGGCGAGGGCCTTGAGGGGCAGGCCCAGAAGAAGGGCCGCCAGCAAAAAGAGGAAAAGCCCCCCCAGGCCCCCAAGGACCAGGGGAAGGAGGGTCCCTTTGGGCGTGGCGGCGGGAAAGTAGACCCCGAGAAAGAGCCCGGGAACCGCCGCGAGGAGTCCCGCCAGAAAGGCCTTGAGGACGTAGAGCGGGGCGTAGCCCACCGCCACCCCCTCCCGGCGCAACAGGGCCAGGTAAAAGAAAAGGCCCAGGTACCCCGCCAGGGCCGTGGCCAGGTTGAGGAGGAAGAGGCCCGCATCCCTTAGGAGCCAGTAGCCCAGGGTGTTGGCGAGGAAGACCAGGGCGCTGGCCATGACCGCCTCCCGCACCTTCCCCAGGGCGTAGAGGCCCCTTAGAAAGAGGGTGTTCACCCCCCAGGGCAGAAGGGCCAGGCCCAGGGCGGCAAGCACCAGGGCGCTGTAGGTCCGGTTCTCCGGAGTGAGGGGGCCGAAGAGGCCGTAGAGGAGGACCACCACGTAGGGGGCGAGGCCCGTGAGAAGCCCGCCTAAAAGGGCCAAAACCAGGCTCAGGCGCTCAAAGGGGCCTCTAAGGAAGCGGGCAAGCTCCTCTCCCTTCAGCGTGCTCATCCGGGGGAAGAGGGCGATGGCGGGGCTGGTGGCGAAGAGGCCCAGGGCCATCTGGAAGACCACCTCGGCGTTGTAAAAGCCCGTGACCGCCGCCTGAGGGTAGCGGGTGAGGATGTTGGTGAGGACCAGGTTTAAAAACTGCCTTAAGGAGGTGGTGAAGGCGAAGGGCCCCATGCGGAGGAGGGCCGGGGCGAAAGCCTGGTGCCAGCCCCACCCCAGGCGGAAGCCCCGGAGGAAGGGGAGCTGGACCATGGCCTGCACCAGCCCCCCCAGGGCCACGGAGAGGCCCAAGGCGGTGGGGTCCCCGGGGAAGAGGGCCATGAGGCCGATGGCCACCACGTTGAAGGCCACGGGGCCCAGGGCGTAGGGCAGAAAGCGCTCCTCGGCTTGGAGGAAGGCGGAGAAGAGGGCCGCCATGGAGATGCCCAGGAGAAAGGGGAGAAGAAGCCGAGTCAGGTAGACCACCTGTTGAAAGCTCTCCCCTTCCCTTAGGTGGCTTCCCGGGGCCACCAGAAGCCCCGCCACCCACGGGGCCAGGAGGTAGCCCAGGCCCAGGACCAGCAGGTTGACGCCCAGGAGAAAGGCGGCGAAGCGGCGGGCGAAGGCCTGGGCCTCCTCGGGAGGGAGGCTTTTTAAGAGGGGGATCAGGGCGTTCTGCACCGCACCCTCGGCGAGGAGTTCCCGAAGGAGGTTCGGCACCCGGTAGGCCACGTTGAAGGCGTCTTTTAGCGCGTCCGGGTAAAGGGCGTTGAAGACCGCCTGGCGCAGGAGGCCCAGGACCCTCGAGGCCAGGGTCCCCCCCATGACCAGAAGGACCTTACGGAGCATTCCCCTCCAAGGCCTCCTGGAAGGCGTCCAGGAAGTTGGCCTGGTTCACCACGGTGAGGCCGTGCAAAGCGGAAAGCTCTTTGGCCCTGGCCTTGTCCATGCCCAGGAGGACCAGGAAGCTCTCCTTCTGGGAAAGGCCTAAGACCTTCTTGAACCCGGCGTACTTGCCGATGTGGGCCTGGAACTCGCCGGTCTTGGCCTCAAACCAGAAGACCCTCTCCCCCACCCGCACCATGATGTCCAGCTCCATAGCCTCCCCACTCGGCAGGGTCACCTGGTAGCCCATGGCCAGCTCGTGGGGCAGGTTCTTGGAGCGGAGATGCTTCCTCAAGCGCTCGGCCACGTAGCGCTCCAGCCACTCCCCGGTGAAGAAGTTCTGCACCCAGCCCTCGGTGCTGGCCTTGGCCCGTATGCGCCGCTCCTCGCTCTTGTAGTGGTAGCTGGTGAGGAGGGCGTACTGCTTGAGGAGGGTGCAGAACTGGGTGGAGTTGGCGATCTCCTCCTGGCCCGCCTCGGCCAGGGAAAGCTCAAACTGGCGCTTGGTGGAAAGGCTTTGCTTCAGGCGCTCGTAGAGCTTCTCCAGGCTCGGGTAGCGGTCCCCCAAGAAGAGGGCCAGGCGGGTGAGGACCTTCTCCTTCTCCTCGTCCTCTTCCCGCTTCTTCACCACCTGGATGCCCAGGCTCTGCAGCCAGGCCTCGAGGGTGGGGGGGCGCTTGGGGCGGGGGGCCTCGAGGTGCTCCTCCTTGGCCTCCTTAAGCGGCGGAGCGGGGGGCGCCTCCGAGAGCACCCGCCACATCTCCGCCGCCAGGGCGAAGAAGCGGGCCCGGCGGGGGTCCTCCTCCACCTCCAGCCCGGGGGGAAGGGCCCCGGAACGCAAAGCGCTCAGGAGCCAGGCCTCGAGGGCCTCCCTAAGCGCCTCCCGGGCGGCCTCCAGGTGGGAGGCCTCCACCTTAAGCCCCACCTCGGGGAGCTCGGCCACGAAGCGCCCCGGCCCCAGAAGGTCGTAGCGGGCCTGAGCCATGGCCTTTTCCAGATAGCGGGTGATCACGCCCACGCCCTCAAGCATAGCAAGGAAATGCGAAAGGCCCCGGAGAACCGGGGCCCTGGTGGTGCCGGGGACGGGACTCGAACCCGTACGGGGGATTACCCCCCAGCGGATTTTAAGTCCGCAGCGTCTACCATTCCGCCACCCCGGCGGGCCTTTACCATGCTACATAAAGGGGGAAGTCCCCGCCAAGCCTCAAGGTGAGGTCCGCCCCCAGAAGGGCCTCCCCGGAGACGCGGTAGGGCACCCCCAGGGCCTTCCCCAGGGCCTCCGCCGCGAAGCCCGGGCCGTTTTCCAGGACCTCGGTGCGCCCCGGGGGAAGGTCTGTGGAGTGGGGGAGCACTTTTAGGCCCAGGGCGGCAAGCCTCTCCTCCGCCCTCCGGGCCAGGGCCTCCTGCCCGGGGCCGTAAACCAGGGCCACCCTAAGCCCCTTCAGGCTCACCTCCTCCCCGGTGCCCTCCCCCAGGAAGTAGCGCTCCACCAGGGCCTTCAGGGCCTTTTGGTCCACCTCCCAGCCCCCGCCCCCAAACCGCCCGGGAAGGAGGAGGCTCACGAGCTCCGGGCGCTTCATGGCGAAGCCCAGAAGGGCCCCCTTCTCCTCGCGAGTGAGGTCGGTCTCCACGTAAGGCTCCACCGCCGCCACCGCCCGGGGCAGGCGGAGGAGGCCCGCCGGCGAAAGAAGCTTCTCTTTGAGGGCGTGGAAGAAGGCTTGCTGGCGCTGGATGCGGCCGATGTCCCCCAGGGCGTCCTTGCGGAAGCGCACATAACCCTCGGCCTCCTCGCCAGAGAGGACGCGGCACCCAGGCTTGAGGTCTATGACCAGCCCGGCGGCGGTGTCCCGGTAGCGCATGGGCCGCTCCACGCAGACCCTGACCCCCCCGATGGCGTCCACCAGGGCCCTCAGGGCCTCGAGGCTCACCACCACGTACCGCTCGGGCCGAACCCCCACCACCCGCGCCACGGCCTCCTTCATGAGCTCGGGGCCCCCCAGGGGGCTTGCGGCGTTCACCTTGCGCCAGCCGTACCCGGGAAGGTCCACCCAGACGTCCCGGGGGATGGAGAGGACCACCACCCGGTTGGCCTTTGGGTCCAGGCGTACCAGGAGGATGGTGTCCGCAAGGCCCCGGAAGCGCTCCTCCGCCCTTTTGTGGTAGCCCACGTACTCGGGGCTGGAGCCGTAGACCAGGATGGTGAGGGGCTCCTTCAGCCCCTCAGGGGCGGGCAGGGCCCCATGGCGCACCGCGGGGCCCAGAAGGGGGTAGGCCCAGAAGGCCAGGGCCACCAGGAGGACCAAAAGGAGGGCCAGGAAAAGCCGCCGCACGAAGGCTCAGTCTAACGCCCGGCGGGTGAAGTGGATTAGGGGAAGCAGTAGGTGGGGTCCGTCATCACCCGGTCGGCCCGAAGGAGGCCGAAGCCATAGTAGTCATCCCTACCCGAAGCACCTAGGTCCTCGGCGGTGCCCGTGAGGCAGGTGTAGACCTGGTCCGGAGTGGGCCACGCTTTACGCTCGCTGGCGGACTTGCTCATGTAAAGGGCCACTACGCCCGCCACGATGGGGCTGGAGAAAGAGGTACCGGTGGCCTGAATGTATCCCATAGGGTTATCGGGGTCCGCAGCGTACACGTTGACCCCTGGTGCCACCAGGTCTAGCTCTGGGCCATATGCGGAAAAGGAAGCCCGTTCTCTGCTGTTGGTAACAGCCCCTACAGCGATAACCTCGGGAAGATTGGCGGGGAAGAACACATTGCCTGGTTGATTTGGATACTCCAGGTTGCCGGCAGCAGCTACCAACACCACTCCAGCGCTCCTAAGGTTGGCAATAGCCTTAGCCACAGCACCGTCATAAAATCCTTGGTCTCCAAAAGAAAGGTTGACCACCCGAGCCCCCAAATCCCTCGCTAAGTTTAGGCCCTCCAAGATGCTCCCCGTGTAAAAAGAGCTATCCCCATCACGCATGATCTTGACGGGAACGATGTAACCTCCCCAGGTGACCCCAGCGATACCCCGAGCGTTGTTGGTGTCAGCCCCTAGAACCGTGGAAACCATAAGCCCGTGCCCAAAAGGAGCTTCCGGACTGAGTCGGGAGGTCCGGTCGGTGGGATCAGCATCGTTGTCGGCTACATCCAAGGGCACCCCTGTAGGGAGATGCTTGCTTTTCTGGAAATCCTCGTGTCTAAGGATTCCCGTGTCCAGCACCGCCACCAAGGGCGGGCAAGCTCTACCGGTGCTGTGATCCCAGGCGGTCTCCAGACCTACGAGGCCGTTCAAGTAAATACGCTGGTCCGAGTAGTAGTAGGTGTCGTTAGGCGCCTTCAAGGGCTTGTAGATGTAGTTGGGCTGGACGTAGCGCATCCCCGCCTTCAGGAGGGCCTGAGCCTTGGCCTCTTCCTGGCCCACGGGTACCTTGAGGCGCACTAGGCCCCAGGAGAGCTCCTCCAGGGGCTCCACCCCGGCCACCTGGGCCTTCAGGGCCTGGAGGGAGAGGCCAGGCGCCGGTATGGCCAGAACCTCCCCGGGCACGTAGTCTCCCTCAAACTTCCCCATGCCTTGGAGGCGGAGGGGCTCGAGGGCCTGAGGAGCGGCTTGAGGCCCAACGGGGCCCTCGGCGGGGTTCGGTGGGGGCGGTGGTGGCGGGTTCAGAGAGCAAGCCGTGAGGAGGAAGGCCGTCCAAAGAAGGAGGGCCAGAAGGGCTAGGCGCTTCATGGCCCCACTATACCGCCCCCGGCGGGGGGTTCCTTAAGCTTTCGCTAAGGCTTCTTCCGCCCGTTGGGCGGCCTTTTCCAGAAAGGCGAAGAACATGGGGCCGTAATGGGCCAGCTCGTCGCCGTCGGTGGCCGCCACGGGGAAGTCCCAGCCCCTCTCCTGGGCCAGGGCCTTGGCCTTCTCCAGGGGGTTTTTGCCCCAGGGCTTGGGCTCGTAGAGGAAGAGGTCGGGCCTCCTCCGCTTCACCTCCTCGAGGTCCGGGGCGAAGTAGGCCTGGGGCACGTCCAGAAAGATGGGTCTCAGGCCCAGGTGGAGGAGGGCCTGGGCGATGTAGCTCCCCCGGCCCACGGTGATGGGTCCCCCCAGGTCCATCTCAAAGTAGATGGTGGCGGAAAGCCGCCCCTTGAGGCGGGCGTAGCGGAGGGCGAGTTGGTGGGCAAGCTCCAGAGCCTTCTCCTCCACGTCCAAGAGATGGCCCAGAGTGGAGAGGTTTTCCAGAATCCCGTAGGGGCTCGTGGGGAGGGGAACGGCGTAGACGGGAAAACCTTCCTCCTTGAGCCTCAGGGCCTGCTCCCGCTGGACCCCCGTGGAGAGGAGGACCAGGTCGGGCTTTAAGCTCCTCAGGAGGTCCAGGCGGGTCTTGGTGTAGGAGGCCACCACGGGCAGGGAGAGGACCTGGGCCGGGCGGTGGCAGAAGGCGCTCCGGCCCACCAGGCGGTCACCAAGCCCCAGGGCATAGAGGGCGTCGGTCAGGTTGGGCGCCAGGCTCACGATGCGCCCGAAGCGGTCGGGAAGCTCCAGGGGGCCCAAGAGCTCGTGGAAGACCCTCATCGCCTCAGGTCCAGGGCGCGGGCGTGGCCCTCGAGGCCCTCCGCCCTCGCCAGAAGGGCCCCCTTGGCGGAAAGCTCCCTAACCGCCTCTTCAGCAAGCCCCACCAGCGGGATCACCTTGAGGAAGTCCCGCAGAGCCAGGCCTCCCTGGAACCGGGCCGTGCCCGAGGTGGGCATCACGTGGCTGGGCCCGGCGATGTAGTCCCCCAGGGCCTCAGCACTCCCCTCCCCCAGGAAGACCCCGCCGGCGTTCTGCACCCGGCCGAGCCAAGGCAAGGGGTCGGCCAGGGCCAGGCAGAGGTGCTCGGGGGCGTAGAGGTTGGCCAGGTCCAGGGCCTCCTCGAGGTCCCGGGTCAGGACCAGCCCCCCCTTCTCCAGGGCCCTTTTGGCCACCTCTGCCCGGGGAAGCCCCTCCAGCTGGCGGAAGAGCTCCGCCTCCACCCGCTCAAGAAGCGCCCGGTCCGGGGAGAAGAGCCAGGGCTCGGAGTCGGGCCCGTGCTCGGCCTGGGCCAGGAGGTCAGCGGCGAGAAGCCTGGGCGAGGCGGAGCCGTCCGCCACGATCAGGGTTTCCGTGGGCCCTGCCAGGCCGTCCAGGCCCACCACGCCGTAGACCTGCCGCTTGGCCGCCACCACGTAGGCGTTCCCCGGGCCCACGATCTTGTCCACCCGGGGCACCCGCTCGGTGCCAAAGGCCAGGGCGGCAATGGCCTGGGCGCCCCCCATGGCGTAGAGGCGGTCCACCCCGGCCACCCAGGCGGCGGCCAGCACCCCGGGGTGGACCCTGGGGGGGCTGGCCACGATCACCTCCCCCACCCCGGCCACCTTGGCGGGGACGACGCTCATGAGGAGGCTGGAAAGGAGGGGGGCGCTCCCCCCGGGCACGTAGACCCCCACCCGGGAAAGGGGCCTGACCAGCTGGCCCAAGACCCCTCCCGCCTCGGCCTTGAGGAAGCCCCCCTTGGCCTCCTCCCGGTAGAAGGCTTCTATCCGCTCCCTGGCCGTCTCCAGGGCGTCCCTTAGCTCCTCGTCCAGGTCCTCGTAGGCCTCCCGCCAGAGCCTTTTGGGAACCTCCTCCACGGGGTGGCCGTCCAGGTCCAGGCTGAAGCGGTCCAAAGCGGCGTCCCCCTCCTCCCGCACGGCGGTGAGGATGCCCCGGACGATCTCCTCCACCGTGGGGTCAAAGGAAAGCCCCCTTCTGGCAAAGCGGGCCCGCACCTCGTCCGCCTGATAGATCATGCCCTCACTATACCCAGCGGCGGCGCCTTTTGGGCTCCTCCACGCCCTCCAAGACCGCCTCAAAGACGTGGTCCCCCACCTGCTGAGCGATGCGCACGGGAATCCCCTCCTCTAGCTGCACCAGGCTGAGGCCGGGCCGGAGGCGGAAGTGCTGGCGCACCCTGCCCTCCACCTCCAGGTCGGGAAGCCTCTCCACGTAGGCCCTCCCCCCGGGCATGGGGAAGCGGGCCACGTCGCCCGGGATGAGCTCCAGCCTAGAGAGGGCCAGGAGGAGGGAAAGGGGGTCGTGGTAGGGGGTCAGATAGGGCAGGGCTAGGCTCTCCTTGCCCTGGCTCACCAGGATGACCCCCTCCTCCTCCAGCCTTTCCACGGTGAAGACCCGGGCCTCCCGGGCCTCCACCCGCTCGGAGAAGTAGCGGGAAAACCCCTCCCGGTCCGTCTCCGTCTGCCAGCGCTGGCGGGTCTTGGGAAGGGGCAGGCTGACCTCCGCCGTCAGCGTGGCCTTGACCCCCTCCTCCTGGGGGCGCACCTCCAGCCTCCCCTCCCCGGCGGGCTCCCCGGCAAAGAAGTAGCGGAACAGGTAGGTGGCGGGCCGCTCGGTCATGCCTCTAGCGTACCTTGATGGTGAGGGGCGGGCCCGGGACCTCCAGGAGGTAGTCCACGGGGTCCCGGCCCGGCACCCGGATCCTCAGGCGGTAGACCCCCTTCTGGTCAAACTCCACCCGGCCCGGGACGGTGAAGCTTTGGCCGGGGGCCATCCTAGAGCCCTCGGGCACCTCCAGGAGGATCACCTCCGCCCGCGCCGTGGGGGGGGCGGTGCGGAACTCCATGGCGTAGCCCTGGGCCGGGGTGGGCCTCGGCCGGAGGAAGAGGCCGAGAAGCCCCAGGAGGGCGAAGAGGAGCAAAAGGACCAGGAGGGCCCGGCGGTTTTGGGGCCTCGAGGGCTCCACCACGGGAAAGGGAGGCTCGTCGCGCTCTTCGATGCGGATCACCCGGGGGCGGCTTGGGGTCTTCTCCGCCTCCTCAGGAGAGGAAGAAGGCGCTGGAACCACCTCCTCCACGGGCTCCACCACCAGGCGCTTGAGAGGGGGCTTGGGGGGCTCCTCGGGCTTCAAGGGCGCGGGAGACACCTCCTTACGGGCCTCCTCGGGCTTCTCCGGGGGCTCGGAGGGCGGGGGTGCCTCAGGGGCTTCCTTGGGGGCCTCGCCCCTGGCCTCCGGGGCTAGGAGGTCCTCCAGCCGGGCCTCCCCCCGTTCCAGGGCCTCGAGGCGCCCCCGCAAAGGAAAAGCCTCCCAGTCAGCGGCCAGGGCCCGGGCCAGGGCCACCAGGGCCCTTTCCAGGTCCCCCTCCAGGCCCTTCGCCCCCACGCCCCCAAGCCAGAGGCGCTTCCCCTTCACCAGGCAGAGCTCGGGCACCGGGGCGAAGGCCACCCCCCGGGCCTTCAGGGCAAGAAGGGTCCTGGCCAACGCCTCCAGCCAGCCCCTGAGGCGGCTTTCCTCAGCCACCCCCAGGTACTGGCTCAGGGGCACGGCCCCCAGAGGCCACTCCAGGACCCAGGCTTCCGGCAACATTTCCAGAAGAGCCAGGACCCCTTCCCCTTTCACGGGCTCTCCCTGGGCGCCTTTCAGGATCATGACCGGCATGCCCGTGTGGACTTCCTGGCCCTCGTACACGGCGATGCCGGAAATGCGGGCGAGAATACGTCTCAGCCAATACCTGCCCAGAACATCCATCCCCCCAAGTATACGCACCCCCCGGTCCCGGGGCTTATAATCTGCCAAAGGAAGGGCCTTTGGCCGGAAAGGAGCGGGGATGGAGTTCAAGATCACGCTGACCACGGAGGAGATCGTTAGGGGGCTCAAGCACTACCGCCGCATCGCCAAGCAGGACGTCCTCCGGGCCCCGGAGACGCCCAACCCCGAGGTCTTCCGCCGCCACGCCGAGGCCAGGCGGGAGGTCTACGCCAAGCTGGCGGAGGTGGCGGAAGCCGAGGGCCCCGAGGCTGTGGTCCAGTACGCCCTGGAACTCTACAAGTCCCTGCCCTTCGTGACCGGGACGCCGGAGGACCAGTACCCCGAGATCAAGGGCCAGGAGAACGCCCTGGAGAACTTCTTCCTCATGATCGGCCTGGACCCCAAGACCAGGCGGGAGGCCAGGAAGGCCAGGAAGCCCCTGCAATGACCCTGGAAGTCCTCGAGGCCCAGGCCAAGGCCTGCACCGCCTGCCGTCTGGCGGAGGGCCGAACCCAGGTGGTCTTCGGCGAGGGCAACCCCGACGCCAACCTCATGATCGTGGGGGAAGGCCCGGGGGAGGAGGAAGACAAGACCGGCCGCCCCTTCGTGGGCAAGGCGGGCCAGCTTCTAAACCGCATCCTGGAGGCGGCGGGGATCCGCCGGGAGGAGATCTACATCACCAACATCGTCAAGTGCCGCCCCCCCGGAAACCGGGCTCCCCTCCCCGACGAGGCCAAGATCTGCACCGACCGCTGGCTCCCGAAGCAGATTGAGCTCATCGCCCCCCAGATCATCGTTCCTCTGGGGGCGGTGGCCGCTGAGTTCTTCTTGGGAGAGAAGGTCTCCATCACCAAGGTGCGGGGCCAGTGGTACGAGTGGCACGGCATCAAGGTCTTTCCCATGTTCCACCCCGCCTACCTTCTCAGGAACCCAAGCCGCGCCCCGGGAAGCCCCAAGCACCTCACCTGGCTGGACATCCAGGAGGTGAAAAGGGCCCTCGAGGCCCTGCCTCCCAAGGCGGGAAGGGTCAAGCCGGTGAGCCAAGAGCCCCTTTTTTAACTGATCTTCCCCCTCATGTTCCGA
>QGLW01000178.1_pt1 | contig 18295 bp, 12 predicted proteins | sample 1725341 | NCBI WGS metagenome assembly QGLW01 (sample SAMN05439265, study PRJNA331180) | Hot springs metagenome, whole genome shotgun sequencing project. | isolation source: microbial mat of Apron and Channel Facies of Mammoth Hot Springs | place: USA: Wyoming, Yellowstone National Park | collected... | reverse complement strand
GGCGGTCCTCTTCAGGTGCTACCCGACCGCGTTGGACCCACAAAGAGAAGTCCTCCTTGTCGGGCGACCGCCGTCCTTTGCGCAGGTCAACTTAGACGCGCTTCCGGCTGGCACGCCGGCGAAGTATGCGCTCAACGGCATCCGCACCGACGGGACCAAGGTCTACTACACCCGCCAAGGCAAGACCTTCGTGGTAGACGGAGCCAACGTCCAGTCCTACAACGTTGGCGGCGTCAGTGTCGTGAGTGACGGCTCTAAGTGGTATGTGGTGGGGCAGACTGGAATCAACGAGATCACAGACTCGGGCCTTGTCCCAAAAAGCTCCGATGCCTACATCGGCGCCGTTGACGGGGCCGGCGTCATCTACGGCGTGAAGACGGGCACCACCGGCCTGGAAGTGCTGGAGATAAACACCACGACCTGGACTACCACCTCTTTGGGGACCATCCCCGGGACGGAGTTCCACGGCGGGTACGTTGTCAACGACATCCTGACGATAGCCACTTACGATGGGACCACGCTGCGGGTCATGTTCTACGACAACGGGTGGAAGACGGCGCACTCCATAAACACCCCGCACCCGGTGGTCGGGTTCATGACCAAACCGGCGTCTTCGGGGGGCGAGACAACAGAATACGCCTACCGGGAGGACCTTCCCCCGAACACCATCGTTTGGACCGAGGTCGGGCATATCAACCAGACCACGCCCTACTCCTACCAGACTTTCGTTCCGAGGACGAGCGAGAGCGTGACCGCCATCACCGAGCATCCCGCCGGCGTGATGGTCTTCATGGAGAACGAGACCTTCATCATGACCGGCCGCTTCACAAGCTTGTCGGACACCAGGGTCAGCCTGTACCCGCAAGCCGTGGGTACCGACAAGCGCGCCAAGATAAGCCGTGTGGGAAGTACCATCTTCACCATATGGAGGGGCCGTGTCTTCGCCCTCGGCGATGGGGAAGTCATCCGGATATCCGGGGAGTTCGCCGACAGCACCCCGTTTGTAGCGGTGGCTTATGACCCGGTGCACACGATGATAGTGGCGAGGAAAGAAAGTGGGCGCACCTACAGGTACGACGTCACGCGCAAGGTGTGGTTTGACGACATAGACGACACCAGCGACCTCGTCCAGTTGGCCAACGGCGTGCTCTACGTGAAGAGATACACAGACACCAGCTCCGGGGAGCAGCGGATTGGCCTATTCCGGCTCGCCGGAGAATACGAGCGGGTAGACGACGAACCCCTTTACTACCGGCCGCGCCCCGAGGTCTGGATTGAGTCTGCGCGTATGCACGTGGTCGGGAACGCCATAGACCCCACGCCGGTCAAGCGGATTAGAGCTATCTACGCACACATGAAGTCTGAGGGGCCGCCCAACCCGCACATAGAGGTATACAACGAGTCCGGGGCGCTGGTGGCGGGAGGTGACATGGTACCCACCCTGACCAGCAACACTTCAGGCATCGGCAGGTACCACTTCCGCTTCCCACCGGTCATAACCTTCGCTCCGGAGCGCATCACCATATCCTTCGCCGGCCTGAGGTTCATCCTGGCCAACGACATAGAGGTGCACTATGAGGCGCGCCAGAGGAGAGTCTGACCTGAGGTATCTCCTCGAAGAGATGGCGGCGACCTTAGGTGTGACCGGGGCCACGGACAAAGACCTCATCAGGGGTGTGGCCGACGCGCTCGGCGTTCCATCTCCCGAATATGACCCCTTGCAAGCCACGCTAGACTTGTACTATACTTATCTCGGGAGAGAAGATGACTGACAAAGAGATCGTCTCCTGGATACTCGCATACCGCAAAGCGAGGGGTAGGTGGCCCGGGATAAGGACTATCCGCAAGAACCACGGGGTCGGCCACAGGCGGGCCAACAGGCTGCTTTCGGCCGCCAAGGCCTCGGCGGAAGAGACCCGGCAGCCCGACGCCTTTCTCGCCGAAATAGGCCTGTCGCCGGAATACCGGGTAGAGCGGGTCCTGGTCAACAAGTGGGGCGCCCCGGGGCAGGAGAGCAAGCAGATAAAGGTCTGGCTAAAGACCGACGCCGATGAGCTCGTCATCGCCGAGAGGCTGAGAGCGAGCCTTGAGAAGAACCCGGCGGTCCTGAGGCGACCGGCCCCAGAGCCCGGCGAACTCTTCGCCGTGCTTAGCCTACCCGACCTGCACGTGGGCATGCTGTCCTGGCACAAAGAGACCGGGGAAAACTACGACACGGAAATCGCCCTCGGGCGGATGAAGGCCGCCGCTGCCAGCCTGCTTTCCAGGCTGTCCGGCCTAAGGGTGGGCGAGATCGTCTTCCCTATAGGCAACGACATCTTTCACGCCGACACGCACGAGAACACCACGACCGCCGGCACGAAGGTGGACGTGGATTCCCGCTGGCAGAGGGCCTTCCAGGCGGTGGCGGAGGCGCTCATAAGGGGGCCGGTATCGTGGGCCGCCGAAATAGCTCCGGTGCGCATCATCATCGTCCCCGGCAACCACGACTACCAGAGGGCTTTCTACCTAGGGGAGGTCATGCGGTGGCACTACGAGGGGCGTGGGCTCCCCGTAGAGGTGGACAACTCGCCGAGGCTTCGCAAGTACTACCGGCGCGGCAAGGTCTTGCTAGGCTTCACGCACGGAGCCTGGGTGAAGACGAATCAACTGCCTCTCATCATGGCCACGGAGGCGCCCAAAGACTGGGCGGACTCTGTATGGAGGGAGTGGCTACTTGGGCACTTCCACCGCAAGCGGGAGATGGCGTGGAACTCCACAGAGGAACTCGGGGGCGTCAGGTTGCGGGTGCTACCCAGTCTCGCCGCACCCGACGCCTGGCACTACCAACAGGGCTTCGTGGGGGGAATCAGGGAGGGCACGCTGTCCCTCTATTCGGGCGATGGGCTGTGGGCAGACTTCTACGCCCGATGAAGTATAATCAACTCGGAGGTGCCTCATGGACTTGCTCGGCATCCTTGGACTTATCCAGCTCGGAGCCAGCCTAATCGGCGGCTTCCGGGCTCAGCAAGAGGCGGAGCGGCGCCAGGCCCTCATGGACGCCGCCCTCGCCCGTCAGACCGAAGCCGCCCTGGGGGCCGTCAACGCCGCCGCGCAACTCGCCAACCGGGACTTCGCCGGGAGGCTCAGCCCCTACGCCTCTATGGTGGAAGGGCGTAGCCTCCAGGCCGCCCGCGGAGCGGCCGGTCAGGCAGGGCTGGCCAACTCCGGTCTGGCCCTCGCAGCGGCGGCCGACATCTCCTCTCAGGTGCAGGCGGACCTGTTGAAGAACCTGGCCCAGCTAGACCTGCAAAAGGTTCAGCCCCTGCTCACCGCCCAAACCAACCTGGCGCAAGTCCTTGGCAACCAGGCGCAGCTCCAGGGGCAGCTTGTAGACTACTACGGCAAGATGGGGCCTGACCTGTCCTGGTTGCCGACCCTTCTCGCCACCAAGCCAGACCTGTTCAACTTGGACCTTAGTTGGCTTTGGGGGTCCTCCGGCTCGTCCGGCACCCCGGGCTCTCCGTATGACCTGATGCCCGGCGCGCCTAAGCGTATGTTCACCTAGGAGGTGGTATGGACGCCCTCTCTAGGCTCCTCAACGCCATCGGCCAAAGCCTCGGTAGGGGCCTTGGCCAGGTCGGCCAGTCTGAGCTTGAGCAGCGCCAGAGGCTGGAGGCTCTGGAGGCTCAGCGCAAGGCCAACATCTCCGGCCAGCTCTTGCAGACCTTCACGCAGCTTCTCAACACCCAGGGGATTCAGGAGGTTGACCCCGAGGGTATAAAAGCTATCCAACAGGCCGTGACGGACCTTGCGCTCGGCAGGGTAGACAGCCCAAACGTCCGGGCGGCCATCTCGGTCTTCCCCAAGGTGGCGGACAGCGCCAACAAGATCGGCGTCTACAGGGAGCTGGCCACCAGGGACCTTGACGCCCTGGCCAGGCTGATCGTGAACACTAACCCCGACGAAGCCCAAAAGCTGCTCAGGGCCGTCGGCCTTGAGGGCATGCGCGAGGGCTTACGCGCCAGGGGCGAAATCCTGGTGACGGCCGACCAGCTGGGCCTGCAGCTCACGAGGGAGCAGATTGAGAGCCTCATCGCCAACCGGCAGGCGGTCCTCGCAAAACTCGAGCCCGAGATAAATCTTCTCGTGGCCCAGGGCGAGTACACCAAAGCGCAGGCCGATGCCCTACGCCAGAAGTTGCCACTGGAACTCACCACCCTACAGCTTAAAGCCCAACTGCTTGGCATTGATGTGGCCAAGGGCGAGAAGGAGCTTGCGAGGTTTGACGAGCTCCTCAACCTGACCATGCAAAAGTTGGCGGAAGAGGTCAATCTGACCGGGGAACAGGTGAAGTACCTTCGTGAACAGATAAAGACGGAGGTCCTGCGGCAGGGCCAGATAGAGGCCCAAACCGAGGCCACGAGGGCCGATACCGAGCTAACGAAGAAGCAGGCGGAGCTCGTTGCAGAGCAGATCAAAAGCGAAGCGCAAAGGCGCGGCATAGAGCTGACGGAGAGGGGCATGGCCACGCTTAAGAGTATCGCCGAGTTCGTCACCAAGGAGGGGGTGACCGACCCGGAGACGATCAAGGTGCTGCTTCGGGAGTATAAAAACTTCTATAAACCGCCGGACGACTTCATTGACTCGTTGGCGAACATTATGGCGATCAGGGCAAGCGAGGCGAAAGCCGACGAGGACATCCAAAGGGCGGGCGCCATAGCCGACCTCGCCGGCAAGGCGGTGACCTCGGCCCTGTTAGCCTCTAGCCCGGAGGACGCCAGAATGTGGGCCCGAAAACTGCTAAAATCGGCCGATCCGGAAACGCAGGAGCTCGTAGGCAACATGGCCGCCTACCTGGAGACCATAAATCTCGGCAAAGACTTGGCGGCAATCATTGAGCCCTACATGAAGATGCTCCCCCCAAAGCCCGAGGATGAGAGTAGGGTGTTGGGTCAGCTTTACAATAGCATTCCCGATAAGCGCCTTGCCAACGGCATCGTCAACACCATCAAGGGCCAGTGGGCGCTGATGAGGGCGACACAGGGGCTTGAGAATGAGCTCAAGGAAGCGGGCGTTGACAAGGAAAAAGCCCTCACCGCCCTGTACAAGGCCCAGGCGGCCTTAGCCCCTAAGGAGTTCGGCCTTGAAGAGCGGAAGCTGGCCTTTGAACGTGAGCAGTTTAACTTTGAAAAGTGGTACAAGGAGCAGCAGGTCAAGCTCGGTTGGGCGAGGCTGGAACTTGACAAGCTTCTCGCCCAGGCCGAGGCGGCCGGAACCAGCGGAGACACCATCAAGGCCCTCAAAGACCTGGTCAGCACAGCGAAGAATCTTAACGACGTGGCCATTAACCGGCTCGCCGCCGCATTGCGCGAAGCGGGGTACAATGACTGCGCCAACAACCTGGAGAAGAGCGGGTCCCCCAACTGGATTGGGGTGGTGAGCGGCAACACAGAGAAGTGTAACGCAGCCATTCAGAAAATGCTTAGTGACCGCAAAAACTACGGCGATGTCATAAGGGTCGTGGAAGACGCCAACATATTCGGTCAGATGGTGGTCGAAGCGGCGACCCGGTTCCTGGGCGGGGCGCCGGCGGGACCGAGCGGCGGGGCTCAGCCGAGCGGAACGCCGGCGAGTGGCGGAGGCAAGCCAAGCGGCGCCCCATCCGGCGCGACCGGGCCACAGCCGCAGGGTGGCGGCGTCACAAGCCCACCACCAAACGCCGCCGCCGCCTTTCTGGGAAGGGCCAGGGCGCTCAAGGCGTTCGGGGTGCGGGCGCCCACAGACCCGAAGACCGCCGGGGCCATGGCCGTCATCTACTCCTTGGAGGGCGGTTCTAAGAGTAACCCCTTTCAAGTCATGCCGGGGTCCGGGGTGAAGCTAAAAGAGCCGGACGGAGCGGAGCAAAAAGGGACGGCCGGGGCGACACCAGAGGGGCCGGACAAGGGCTTTAGCGCCGTCATAGCCGCGGATCCCTCCCGCCCGATGGCGATGAACATAGATTCCGCGCCGGTCTTCGGGCTTACCTGGATTTTGCCTGTTATGGCGCGTAACCCCCGCATGACGAAAGATGATGTGAAGAAGATAAAAGACGAGTACGTGACCCACAACGATGGGCTTTTTGAGCGCGCCGAATACTTCAAAGACGAAAGGAGGGGCGTCGTGGACAGCGCCGCCGTGGCGGCTTCTTACATGACCGGAGCGCTCCTTGGAGCCGGCATTCCGGTGAAATACACGCGCGCCTTCACTGCGCTCATGCGCACCGTAGCCGAGAGCGACCTGGAGGAACTCAACACGGGGCTAAAGACGGGAAAGGCGCCACCCGCAGCCGAATCCGAGAAGCGCTTCTTGGAACGGGTGAAGAAGAAGTATGGAAACCGGTACAAGGAGCTGGGGTTTGACAGCTTCGGGGAACTCAGCGGCGCGGCGCTTCAGCTTTACCGGGCCACTCGGCTGAGCACGATAGGCCAGGTCGCCATAGGAGGTTGGAAGTGAGCGGTCCCTTTGATATCTTCTCCCCCACCTCGCCCCTGTTTCGCAAAGAAACGGAGGAGGAAGAGAAGCGGCAAAAGAAGGGGGCCTTCGGCGGACAAAGCCTAGAGCCGCCGACTGGCGGCGGGAGCCCGCTTGACATCTTCAGCTCCTCTTCCCCCCTCTGGCGGGGCCGGGAGACGCGGCCGAAGCCGGGTTACGTCAACCTGCCGCCCGAAGCCGAGAAGTTCATGGCCACCCCCACCGGGACGCCGGCCAGGACCGAGCAAATGTCCCTCCTTGAGAAGGCGCTCACCATCCTGGACCCCCTCCTGCTTCCCGGCGATGTGGTCAAGGCGCTCACGTACGGCGTGATAACCGGCGGCGTCAGAGAGGGTCTGCGCCTGGCCGGAGAGCAGCTGAGGGAGTGGGAGAGCTACTTACCGGGCGGTAGGCCGGCGAAAGCGGTCGTGCGCGGCGATGATTTGGCCAGGCTCGTTGACCCCGACTACGACAACAGAGGTGGCGCTCAGCGGTTCGTCCTCGCCACGCTCATGGACGTAGTCACGGACCCCCTCTCCGTCTTCGGTATCGCCAAGGCGGGGCTGACCCTGGCCGCCTCCGGCGCCAGGGCCGCCGGGGCCGCAAGAGCGGCCGGCGTTGTCTCCAAGGCCGCCGACATCGCCGGCGGGGCCGACGCCTTTGCGCAGCGGTGGTTCAACCCCTATAGCGTAGCCGCCAGGGTGACGAGGGGTGTGGGCGGTCCCGTCATAGATGCGATAGCCGAGCGGGTTGAGCCTATACTGGGGACCAAGCTCTTTGAGCGCACCGTGTACGGCCCGCAGGGGGAGAAGGTCCGCCTCCCGGTGTACGTGAAGGACCTCATCTTCCCCGGCTTCACCCCGGCCGAGCGCAAGGAGCTTCTGGACAAGATGCCGTCCTACCTCGGCGGGCCGGAGACCGGCCCCGGCATCGCCCGCAAAGTCATCGCCGAGGCTCAGGAAAACATCCAGGCCAGCGTGGCTAGGGTGAGCGCCCTTGAGAACATCCTCACCGAAAACCTCGGGGTGAAGGTATTGCCGTTTAGCGTCAGGAAGGTCATCCCCAAGGGCACGCCCCAGGAAATCTTGGCCAAGGAGCTGACGGCGGACGCTTGGAGCATCCTGGACAAGCACGGGTGGGCGGTGCCGGAAGAGACCCTGAAGGCCACCACGCAAAAGCTCCAAGGCCTTGCGAAGAGCCTCGGGATTCAGCCGGAGATCGCCACGAGGACCTTCAACGACTACCTCCGCGAGGCCCGCCTGGCGTTCCTGGACATGTCCTACCGGGCGACGGGGATGCCCGCCTACGAGCGCATCTTCAAGGACACCGCCAAGGAGATGGGCCTTGACCCCGACCTGGCCTGGCAGCGGTACCTCGGTGAGCGGGTTAGGTTCATGCCGAAGCTGGACGAGCGGGGGCGGTTGGTGGACATGGAGGAGGTGCAAGGCGCCCTGTTTCAAGCCCCTAAGGCGCCCAAGACCGACCTGGACTCCTTGGTGAAATCCACGCAAGCCGGGTACCGCATCCTCTCCGAGGGACCGGACGCGCCTGGGGCCCTGAGGATCTTCTACTCCATGCCCGCCACGGCGCAGAGCGCCCTCACCAAGAACGCCCCCCAGCTGGCGGAGCGCAACAACAGGTACGTCCAAGAGATGCTCCTCACGGCCGAGGGGTTGGAAGGTGAGCTTGACCTCTTCTTGCGCAACCTGAGGGATGGCGATTTCCTACGCTACTTCCCCAAACAGGCCGGCGAGGACGCCAACAAGGTCCTCGGCCGCTTGAGGACCGCCATTAAAAAGGACAACCCGGCCCGGTTGGCCCTCCAGCTGGGCGAGGCCACGCAAAAGCTGAGCGGCGAGCGGGTGATGAGGATGCTGGCCAGCAAGTCCCACACCGAACGTGGGCTTGGGTACGCCATCCTCGGCACGGCGCTGGAGGACGCCGGGAACTACGGCTGGGCCTCCATCGCCCACTCCCTCGCCGCCACGAACCTACTAAAAGCCGAAAAGAAAGTCACCGCCAGGTATTTCTACATGTCCGGCGGGAACGTCCTGGACGGCGGGCTTGTCAACCAGCTGAAGGAGAAGCTGGGTCTTGACGTCCCCGCCGGCGTCTTGCCCGGGGTGACGGAAGAGATAGAGGACATCTTGCGAAACGCCACTGCGCTGGACGGGGATACCGTCCAGGCCATCTACGCTTGGATGGCCTCCGTCCCCGCCGGTAACAGGATGCTATTGCAAGATGAGTTGGCCAAAATAGAGACCCCGGCCGGCAGGCTGGCCCACGCCATAGCCGCCGGCGACAGGGAAGCCCTCAAAGACTTGGTCATTGAGTCTCTAAGCGGGTTCACCACGACGGACGCCGCAGGGCTTGAGAGCGTCCTCGGCCTCGCGAGGAAGGTCCTCGGGGAAGAGGAAGTGGCCGACGCCATGTACAAGGTGGGCATCCTGCCCTCGGCCGACCTGGCCCAAGCCCGCACCGTCTTCGCCGACAACCTGATGGCCGTGGAGAAGCGGGCCCTAGAGCGCTTCTGGGCCGAGCATCCGAGGTGGATGGGGGCCACAGACCGCAAGGCGCTTCTCGGGAAGTTTGAGGATGGGAAGTGGGTGGGCTACCCCTACAGCCCGCTCCAGTGGATGGCCGATGTCCGCCAAGGCTACGCCCGCAAGGTCTACCTCGGCAACGTCAGCCCGGAGGCCGCCAAGGCCGCCATAAGCGCCGGTAGGCTGGCGCTGATCAGCGAGGTGGAGGCCGATACCCTTCCCCAGAGGGCGGTGGAGTACCTGAAGGAAATCGGGCGCACGGGGGACATCGCCAAGGCCGAGAGGGCCTTCCAGGAACTGGCCGAATACATCAAGGCTTCCGATGGGCGGTACGTCTACACCGCCGAGGCCTTCGCCAAGATACTCAAGCAGCATTGGCCGGAAATGGATAGCGCCACCTTCAACGGCCTACTCCACGACGTCATCAACGGCCGGGGCAAGGAGTACACCGCCTACCTCGTCCTCTCCAAAGCCCAGTCCGGCCTGAACATAGACGTCGTTGGGGCGCCGATTTCTCAGGGCGTGCCCGGGACCATGAGGGCGAGGTTGGCGGAGGAGCTGACCCGGCACCTGGTGCAGCTTTACGACGTGGAGGCCTCCTTGGCCGAGTTCACCAGGTACGCCTCCCGCCAACAGATCGCCGGGCACATCCAGGACCAGCTTTACAAGGCCCTGAAGGAGGCCGGCCTGGTGTACGACGAGCCGCCGGCGGAGGTGGTGAAGAGCGTTCACCTACGCTTCGTGCAGGTGCCGGACGCCACGACCCACATGGGCGAGTCCGGCGAGAGGGCCTACGTGTGGGGTCCTTTGGCGGGCAAGTGGATTCCCAAAGCCATCTACGAGGACTTGAACCGCACCCTCTCCGTTGACCCCACCAGCGGCACGGCTTTCGCAAGTTTCTTGACCTTCTGGCGCAAGAGCCTCCTGAACTCCCCGGACACCGTGGTGCGCAACTTCTTGGGCAACATTTGGCTCACCTGGCTCACCACCGGCCCCGAGCAGGCGCTCACCAGCTTGAGGTATCTACCCAAGGCCTTCCGGGCGCTTAGGGAGTACGCCGAGACGGGGCGCATCGCCGAGCTCGGCGACGGGGCCATCTACATGCTGAAGGACGCTTCGCTCACGGGCGAGCTTAGGGAGGTGGTGGAAGGCGCCGCCGCCAGAATGGCCGACACCGCCAGGGGGGTGATCTCCGGGAAGGGGGTCGTGCAGCGCGCCATTGAGGCTCTGGACAGGGCCCTGAACGACACGGGCCGCTCCATCGCCAAGTATTTCACGACCAACCCCGACGCCTCCCCGCTCACCAGAGCGCTCTCCGCCGTTGAGATGTTCGCCTACCTGGAGAACGCCCAGCGGCTGGCAAACTACTTCGCCGCCAAGGAACTCGCCAAGGCGGCCGGCAAGGCCAATCCCGAGGCCTACGCCATGTGGGTGGCCATGAACGCCACGCACGACTACCGGTCCGTGCCGTACGCCTTGAACATCGCCAAGAACTACGGCATCGTGGCCTTCCCGGGCTTCATGTACTTGACGGCGGTGGCGGTGGGCAAGGCGTTCACGAAGAACCCGGCGGCCCTAACCCTGCCGGCCAAGTTTTCAAGCCTGAGCTTCTACGCCAACACCGACAGCGCCGAGGACCACGCCCGGATAGCGATGTACATGCCGGAGTGGCTAGCCCAGTCTATGCCGATGGTCTTGCCGGTCAGGAGAAACGACGGGAGCTACATCGTTGTACCCCTCTCCTACGCCGCCCCGGTCATCCCCGTTGACCCGTCCTCCCTGGCCACGGAAGTGGTGGGCATGGGATTCTTGCGGCCGTTCATAGAGGCCGCCTACGGGCTTATCCGGGACGACCCGACGCCCGTCTTCTCCTCCCAGTACGGGCGGCGGCTCTTCCCCGAGGCGGCCACGCCCGCCGAGAAAGCCCTCGGCGTCGGGGCTTACGTCACCAAGTCCTTCACCCCGAGGTGGATTACCCGCTACTCGCCGGCCTCCGACCCTGAGGCGTTCATTCGGAACCTCGCCCACGACCAGAGCGCCCTACAGACCTTGGACAGCGTGGTGGGCAAGCTCTGGGTACAGTACCGGCACCCCGCCATCGTGGACATGATGGAGAAGCGCCTCGGGAAGCAGCTCGGTATGACTGGCCTGGAAGCGGTCGCCAGCCTGGTGGCCACGCCGCGCCGCGTCAGCCCTGACCCCTTTGGCGTGGGCTCCAGGGCCACGGCCACGGAACCCGAGCGGGCGGTCGGTCAGCTTCAGCGGAACTTGACCGACGCCGTGAAGAAGGGCGTTAACCTCAAAGAGGCGGAGGCGAGAGCTCGTGTGGAGTTTGATAAGGTGGCCAAGCGGGCTCAGCTCCTGCTTGAACTGAACGAGATCTTCGGTCCTCCGCCTGATACCATAGGGGGTGAGTATGGGCCTTAACAGAGCGAGTAGCCTAAACGTCATCCGCCTCGGGTCAAACCTGGCTCCGGACGGGACGGCCATGTTCAAGGTGCAGTTCGTCCGGGAGACGCCCAACGGAGTCCCCATAGAGAGCGACCCCGACACGATAAGGGTGGAAGTGAGGCGCCCTGACGGGGTCCGGCTGGTGGCCAACTACCCGGCCGTCAGCGGTGACAGCCCCGAGGTGCTAATAGTCAAACCCTGGACCGGCAACTACGCCGTCCAGGTGCGTCTTGGTGCCCTGACCGGCCGTTGGCGGATGAAGGTCATCACCAACGGCGGTTACGGCCCAACGGAAGAGGTGGAGTTTCAAGTAGCGCCGGCCACGTAGTCCTCCAGGTACTCTCCGTGGGCGACCGCCCACAGGCGCCTCAGGGCCCGCTCGTCCATACTTAGCACCACTTCGAGGGCAAATATCAGGGCGTCATGGGTGCGCACCGGCGTCCCGGCTATGTCAGAGAGCTTGGCCGTTAGCTCTTTCACGAGCTTCAGGGCCTCCGGGGGCATCGAGACAACGGCCGAAGAGGGTGGCAGGCCAAGCTCCTTGCGAAGCTCGGAGATGAAGGTGGAGTCGCTCAGGTGGCCGAGCCTCTCAAGGAGGGAGATGTCGGACACCTTATTCTTGGCCATGTAGTAGAGCTTGGTCTTGGACCACCTGGCCAGTGCGCTCGGCGAGTACCCGTGAACGTCTACCCACCAGTGGTAGACGGTACCGAGGCGGTGAAGCCACGAGTAGGAGACGTCTAGACCACGCTCGGCCAACATCCGCCCCATATCTCGCCAGGTGACCCTAAGCTGCGAAAGCTCGTAGGCGAGGCGGCCGACCTCGAACTCGTCGCTCGCCCCCCTAGAGACGACTTCTGCGAGGCGGTCTAAGAGGTCCTTGGCCATCTCGCGGCGTTCAGCCCTCTTTTCGCTTTTAGACTTGTAGTCCACAATCCACCTCCCCTCTAGAAGCGTGAGATCGTCTTTGCGGTCCGTGGGCCCCAGAAAAGTCTGCCAGGACCCAACAGCGCCTCCTCTCCCACCCATTTCAGGGGAAAGGTTATCCACATGACTAGGTCCTCCTCCCCGATTAGCCTCGTTGTCCACGGCGACGTTGAGGAGAATACCAAAATCTTGCGGCCGTTGGTCTCCCATTCGCTTCTAGCCCTAATGTTCATACTCCACCATTCTACACCACTTTCGGGCGCAGGCGTATCTTCATGGCCCGCGGGCTCCAGAACTCGACCACACCGGGGCCGACCTCAAAGGGTTTGCCGGCGTGTTCCATCACCCTCCCGTCCTGGCGAACGGTCACCCGGATGGGGGGGCTCCACCCCTTCACGACGTGCGCCATGTCAAAGCGGACCACCACGGGCACCCTTGACGGAAGCCGGATGACGGGGTTTGGATACGGCGTGGCCAGGGACAGGCCGGTGATGGCCTCCAGGCGCCTCCTGTACTCCGGCCACTCTTCTCCCAGGGCCTGCCGCCAGCGGTCTATGACGGCGTACAGCTCGTACAGGGTCAAGAGTGTTTCGCTTATTTCGTCTTCGGCGTCAAAGGGGTAGCCGTAGGAGCGGGGTATCGGAAGCGGGCCGGCGCAGACCGACTGCGGCGGGATGTCGTACATGGCCGCCACGGCATCGGCGATAGCCGCCGTGAGCTGGGCTTGCCCCCTCTCCAAGGCCAGGTAGTGGTTGAGCTTTAGCCCCAGGCGCTTGGCCGCCTCCCGGGCGGGAAGCCCAGCCATGAGTCTCAAGGCGGCCAAGCGCTGGTGGCAGTTGACCATCAGATCTCGGCGTCCTCCTTCATCCTCTCAATGAGCTCGGAGGCCTCCCGGCGGCTGAGCTCGTTGAGGCTAGAGACCTCCCGGCCCACGAAGGCGGAGACGTAGTCGTTTAGGTCGTCGCCGCCGCCCATCTCCTTCCAAAGCCTGTGAATGTACCTGAGTTGGGCCTCGGTCACGCCGGCGTTGGAAGTGGCGGACTGGCCGGAGGATGGCGATTGGGCGGACGAAGACGGCCTGGGCGATGGCCTATCCTCGGGCGATGGAGCGCGCTCGGCCTCCCCGCCGAGGAGCGCGCGCTTCACGGCCTCGGGGTTCTTGATGTTGCCCCGCTCGTCCAGGTCCGCCCACACCTTCGGCAGGCGGTAGAGGTAGCGGCCCACGCCGAACTTGACGGCGGCCCGCTTGAGGGCGTCGGAGAAGGCGGCCTTGAGGGAGTTGCCCTCGCCCACGTCCTCTTTGGTGACCCCGAGGAGGGTGAGTGCGCACTTGACCTCCACAATCCGCCCCCCCTCGCCGCCCAAGCTGTTGGTGAGGACCTCGTAGCTGTCGCTCCAGCCAGTGGGGCCAACGGCCTCGTCCAAGCGGTCCAGGACGACCCGGGCGTCAACGTAGGCCACTACCTGCGCCCTCGTGCGGTCGCGGTTGACCGCCTGGATCTTGACCTCCACTTCCCTCGGGTCGAAGGGCCTGCTAAGCGTCTCCAAGATCTCCTTGCTTAGGCTCATACTTACCTCCCACTATCTTGTACATCGCCCTCGAAGCTTCCAGAAGCTCGACCCACTGGCGTGGGGTGAGCCAAGAAGCCGGAACCCTGTGCTTGACGGCGAGGGCGAAACCCAACGCCGCCACCACGTGAGGCTCTTTTATCTCCGGGAGCTGATCCCAAAGTTTCTTCCCGGCGACTTTGCGCCCCCTGCGGTACCAGTCTTTGTCTGAAGCCGGCGGGTAGCGGCGGATACCGACAAAGCCGGCGAGTTGGGCCGCCGCCACCCGGTCTAGGTCTATGGACGGGTCCATGGCGCACCTATCGCAAAGCCCCACCGGGACAAAGGTTGCGTTGACGACCTGCGTGACCTTTGCACCGCACGGACACCTTTGCGAAGCTAACCATTGGGTATAAAGCCTTGCGGACGGATTAGCCATGGCGCCTCCACGGGGTCAATCTTATCCACGTGGCCCAAGTGGGCGATGGCGTAGGGGACCCACACCTGGCCCGTGCGGTAGTAGTAGGCGACCTGCCAATAGTGGTCAAGGAGAAGCTTGGCGAGCCACCTGAGCGCACGGGCTTCCACGTGCGACGGAGGAATCATGGGCACGCCCTGGCCACCCTCGGCCAAAAGCTCTACCGGTTTCTCGGGGCTTTTCACCTTGATCTCACCGGCGAGCCAGAGGGCCACCTTCCTCGGGTCCATCTTCCCGGAGGCCCACAAGTAGGCCGAGGTGTTCTTCCCGTACCCCTTGGCGCTTTCCAGGGCCACCTCGGCGTTCTTGCCCTCCAGGTTCTTCCTCCACTCGTACACCTTCCGCCGCTCGTACCAGGGGCGGTAGTCCCCGTCTACCATCACTTGGGACTTGGCCAGCTTGTAGGCCAGGGCCTTGAGGCGGCGGTTGTACCTGTGGTCTTGGCCCTCCCGGTTTCCCTTCTCCGGCGTCAGGCCGGCGTAAGAAAAGAGGTGGCCGGGATGGGGGAACTTTTCCGCCGGCGCCATGCCGATGAGCTGCGCCGCCAGGCTGGGGCCGATGCCCTTCACGCCCGTCAGCCACCGGTAGACCGGGTCGCCCTTGACGGAGTCGGCCGCCACCCTTATGGCCCGTTTCTCTAACTCGTATAGGGAGTTGAGAAGGCGGATAAGCCCCTCCGACGCCCCCTTTTGCCTCACGTAGTGGGAGATGGCGATGCGCTCCCGCTGGAAGACGTGGAAGAGCTTGACCACGTGGCGTATCTCGGGAGCGTCCAACATCTCCTCGCTCAGCCCGATGTCCTCTCCGAGCTCGGCGTCTTCAAACCCAATCGCCGGCTCTTGCCTGGTGTCCTCTACCTCTTTGACCTTGCTCTTCGCCATGACTCACCTCAAAACACCATCGGCCCACAAACGGGCATGCCAAAACTCTTTTTGGCCCGCAAGCCAGCATGCCGAAAGTCAAGATGGCCCACAGGAGAAGCCGACAGAAACGCCGTGGTCCGCAAAGGAGGAAAGCCTAAACACGATGGCCCGCAGCGAAACACGCCAGACTCTTCTATGGCCCACATGGATTCACACCCCAAGTCGCCGTGGCCTGCGTGGGGATGCGCCATATGCGCAAATGGCCCGCACCACTCCTCGCCGATCTATCCCGTGGCCCGTTTCTTGACGAAACACCGCATCATCCCCGTCACCTAACCCAGTGTGGCCCGCGCTGTTCCTCACCCCCACTTTCCCATGGCCCGCTCCGGTCGGCGCCCAAAGGCCTCGCTGGCCAACGCACGAACGGACACACGCCACCTTGCGGCCCGCATCTCCTCCATTTCCTACCCCTACATGGCCCGCAAATGTGCGCCGGTAGAATCCACAGTGGCCCGCAAACGCACTCGCCAAAGGCTTCTTTGGCCGATGAGGCGGCTCTTTGGCCCTCAAGGTACCGTGACTCGAGCCTAGGATGGACCGCACCAAGCCCCGCCCGATGAACCAGTGGCCCTCACGAAGATTGGTCCTCAACTGACCGAGCCAGAAATCAATGGTGGACCGCATGAGAGCGTGGTCTACCAACTGATGGCCGAGACGGCTCTGGTTCATCGCCTTCAGCATACTCTATGCGGCTCACCTTGTCAAGCCCCCCGGAGCCCTGGGGTGGTCTATGGGTCGGTGCCGGGGGCCCGCCTTCGGCGGGGAAGTGAGAGGGCCAAGGGGTTTATCGCCTAGAAAGAGAGAGATCTTTTTAGAAAAAGAGATCTCTCCTTTCGGTGGTCTAAACCTCTTGGTCCTCCGGCTTCCCCGGCCCCCCGGGGGCCCAGACCGCCGACAGACTGGAGACCCCCGAGGATTGGGGTTCTTGACTCGGGTACGCTAAAGCCAACCGACAGCAATAGACTCCGAAGAGTTGACATTGCTTCACTCACCGGTATGCTCAACTCCCTCGCAACGACAAGAAGACGGCGAAAGGCGCCCTAAAACGCCCCAAAAGACAAAGCTTATCCAGCCCGGGCTCTACCGGGCTCGCCGAGCTCTCGCCCTCTAGGTGACGGCCGCCGCCGTGGGAATAGCTGGCGTGGGCCGGATGGACACGACCGCCACAGGAGAAGCGGTGGCGGGCCGGTCGGCCACGACCGCCTCGCTCCCGGCCACTTCGGCCTCGGCCACCTCGTGACCCTCTACGGCCCCCTCGCATTTGGCCGTGACCGCCCCGACCTCTACATCCCTGCGCACGATGCGCTTAAGCAGGTGGGGCAGGTCGGCTATCCAGGCGGCGAACCTCTCCCGCTCCTTCTTGACCCGTTCCGCTATCCTCTGAAAAAAACCGGCCACTTCCTCGGCCATCTTGACGATCTGGCGAACGGCGTCTTCAAGGAGCCTCTGGATGTCAAAGTGAACCCGCCCCTTCTCGTCGCGGTGGCGGTACTTGGCTATCAGGGCGTGTTGTTTGCGGAAGTAGGCGTGCTTGTCCTTCAGCTCCTTGGAGCCGGTGTTGATGCCGTTCGCCTCTAGGACGATAAAGAGGGCGGCGTTGGGCGTGATTTTGTTTTCATCCATCCACTTTCTCGCCGATTTGCGGGCGAGCACCGGGTCAACGCCCTCGCCCATGGCCCTCTCGGTGAGGAAGTCCACGAGGTTGACCACGGCCTCGTTGTGCTCTGGCGGTATGTAGCTGGCGTGCCGCCGGATAACCGACTGGCCGGTCGCGTTGAGCAGGGCCCGCTTGGTGTTGAGGCCGTCTTCGTTTTGGTAGGCCTCCTTGGCTATCCCCTGCTTGACGTTGGAGGTCCCCTTCTTCAACGAGCGGCCCCGGTTGAATATGCGCTTAGTGAGGCGCTCCCTCAGGCCGTCCAGGCCGTAGGCCGCAAGGATGTCCATGGGGTCCCGGTGGAACTGCTCCTCCGCTGGGATGTAGATGTGGCTCCTGTCGTAGCCGGCCTCCACGAGCTGGGTGATGACGTTGTCTATGAGCCTACGGCCGGCGTCGTCCTGGTCGCCCAGGACCACCACCTCGCTGGCGTGCTCCTTCAGCAACTCAACGAGCTTGCGGGAGAGGCCCGTGCTCGCTCCGGGCAGGCCGATGGTCGGCAGGTCCAGGGCCAGGTAGACGGCGGCAGCGTTCATCTCGCCCTCCACGATGACCACCCTCTCCATCGGCTTCCAGGCGAAATCAGGCGAGAAGTAGTAGCCGTTGCCGCGGTCGGTGAAGAGCGAGACGAAGCGCGGCTTGTCCTTGTCGCCTTTGACGCCGTCCCACCTCCGCACCTTGACGCTCTTGAGCCGGAGGTCCTCATCGTACAGAGGAATGGCGATGCCGGCCTCCACCGCCCCGAGGCCGGCGGCGTAGGCGTACTCGGGCGTCAGCCCCCGCTCCTCCATGTAGCGGAGGGTCTTGGGGTGCTCGCCGTTCAAGACGGCTTCACGCGCCGCCTCCATCGCCGCCCTGGCTTCGGCCTCCCACTCGTCCGTGGCGGGCTGGATCGTGGGGTATTTGACCTCCCCCTTGGGCAACCTGGGCACGGCCATCTTCTCCGGGGCGCTCTTGGGCTCTCCGCCCTGGTTCCCCTCCGCCATCGGGTTCCACTCCTCAAACAGCTTAAGCCAGGCCTTGGCCAGGTCCTCCCGGCCGAGCTCCCGAAGGTAGTTGTAGTAAGACCACGATTCCCTCCGGGCGAAGTCGTGCACCACGATTCCTCCCCCGTTCCCGATGAAGACGCTCAGGCTAGGGTTCCGGTCGGTCCTGTGTAGGGCGTGGCCCACGTAGCCCCGCTGCGAGGTCTTCTTGAATGGCCTCCCCCCGATCTCTTCAAGGAGTGAGACGTAGTTCGCCAAGTCTCCCAAGGTGGCGGGCCGATATTTCCTATACC
>QGLW01000177.1_pt1 | contig 18310 bp, 17 predicted proteins | sample 1725341 | NCBI WGS metagenome assembly QGLW01 (sample SAMN05439265, study PRJNA331180) | Hot springs metagenome, whole genome shotgun sequencing project. | isolation source: microbial mat of Apron and Channel Facies of Mammoth Hot Springs | place: USA: Wyoming, Yellowstone National Park | collected... | reverse complement strand
TGGAGCTATGAGGTAGCACGCGAAGGCATATAAAGCAAACATGGGAGGGGGGCGTGCCTAGCCCTCTCCACCGCTACAAGGCGGAGTTCTTCAAGGCCCTGGCCCACCCCACGCGCCTGGCCCTTCTGGACGCTCTGCGCCAGGGAGAGAAGAGCGTGTCCGAACTCCAGGAGGAGCTTGGGGTGGAGCAGTCCTCCCTTTCCCGCCAGCTGGCCTTTTTGCGGGAACGGGGCTTTCTGGAGGCCAGGCGCCAGGGGGCCTCGGTCTACTACCGGGTGGCCGACCCGGAGGTCTACGCCTTCTTGGACCTGGGGCGGAAGATCTTCCAGCGCCACCTGGAGGCCGAGGAGGGGCGCCTCAAGGCCCTGAGGGAGGAGGGATGACGGCCTTGGGCCTTGGCGGCCTCCTGCTTACGGCCCTGGTGGGGCTGGCCTCGCCTAGGGGGTCCGCCTGGCTCCTGGGGCTTTTCGGACTGTATTGGGCGGTTTTGGGGGGCCTGGGCTGGGCGGAAGGGGTGGGGGCTGGGGCTTTTTACCTCCTTCTCCTGGGGCTTCTCGCCCTGGCCCTTTCCCCCTACCTGCCCGAATACCTGGAGCACCACCCGGAGAAGGCCCGGGCCTACGCCTTCCTGGTGCCCCTCTTCGTGGCCGCCCTGGGGGGGGTCTCCCAGGTCCCGCCGGGCTACGCCTTTCTCTTCCTGTGGGAGGGGATGGCCCTGCTGGGGTATTTCCTGATCGCCCTCGAGGGGGCCCAGGCCCTGCCCGGGGCCCAGGCCTTCTTTCTGGCCAGCCGTCTTTCCGGCATTGGGCTCTACCTGGCCTTTCTGGGCCAGGGGCACCTGGCGCGGGACCTGGTGTGGCTGGGCCTGGTCCTGGGCTTTGGGGTGAAGGCGGCCCTGTTTCCCTTTCACGGCTGGCTTCCCAGGGCCCACCCCGTGGCCATCAGCCCGGTTTCCGCCCTCCTTTCCGGGGCCATGACCAAGCTGGGCCTCCTCGGCCTCTACCAGGCGGCCTTCTGGTTCGGCCCGCCGCCCGCCTGGGTGGGGCCCCTTCTCCTCCTCCTGGGGCTATCTGGGGCGGTGTACGCCCTGGTGCGGGGCCTGGCGGAGGAGGACCTGAAGGGGGCTTTGGCTTACTCCAGCGTGGAGAACCTGGGGCTTATGCTGGCGGCCCTGGGGGGTTTCTTCCTCACCGGGGCTTCCCTCTTTAAGGCGGCCTTCTTCCTCCACCAGCTGGTCCACGCCCTCTTCAAGGCCCTCCTTTTCCTGGGCGCCGGAGCCCTGGAGGAGCGGCGGCTTTCCCACCTGGGCGGGCTCTGGCGGGAGGCTCCGGCCCTGGGGGCCCTCTTCCTGGTGGGCATGGGGGTGGCGGCGGGGCTTCCCCCCGGCCCCCTCTTCCTGGCGGAGTGGGCCTTGTACCTGGGCCTGGCCCAGGGGCCCGCCTGGCTTCCCCTGGGGGTGGGGGCGCTGGCCCTGGTGGGGGCGTTGGCCCTCCACTACTACGTGCGCCTCTTTGGCCTCGCCTTTCTGGGGGTCCCTAGAGGGCCCATCGCCGTGCGCCTGGGCCCGGGGATGGGCCTCGCCCTGCGCCTTCTCGCCGGGTTCCTCTTCCTGGTGGCCCTAGCTCCTGAGGCTCTGCTAAGGCCTCTGGGGGTTGCCCTTTACCCGAGCGGCCCCCTTTTGCTTCTCTCCCTGGCGCTGGGCTACCTCCTCCTGCGCCGCCTAGAGGCCCTGCCCTCGCGGGTCTATGGCACCTGGGACTGCGGCTACCAGCCCCTCACCTCCCGCATGCAGCCCAACGGGCTCGGCTTCAGCCAGCCGGTCCTCCACCTCTTCCCCTTCGTGAGGCTCCGCGAGGGAGAGCGCCCTTCGCTGGAGGAGCCTCTGGAGGCCCTTTTCCAAGGGGTAGGGAGGCTTTACGGCGGCCTCGCCCGAGGCTTCCAGGGGCTCCAGTCGGGGAGCCTGCACTTCTACCTCCTGCTTCAGCTTCTGACCCTGGTCCTGGTTCTGGGGGTGGTGTTGCTGTGAGCGCCCTGGTGCTTCTCCTCTTGGCTCCCCTCTTCACGGGGAGCGTCAAGTGGCTCAAGGCCAGGCTGACCCACCGGGTGGGGCCAAGCCCCATGGTGGAGTACCGAAACCTCTTCAAGCTCCTGGGCAAGGCCTGGATCCAGCCTGAGGTGAGCACGCCGGTCTTCCTCCTGGGCCCCGCATTGGCCCTCTTGGGGGCTTTGGGGGCCGCCAGTTTTCTTCCCCTTCTTCCAGGGTTTCGCTTCCCCGGGGACCTCTTTCTGGCCCTCTACCTCCTCAACCTGGGCCGCTTTTTCCAGATGCTTTCCGCCTTGGACGCCGGGAGCGCCTTCGGGGCCCAGGGGAGCTACCGGGAGGGGCTTCTGACTGTGCTGGCGGAGCCCGGAACCCTTCTCGCCCTGGCGGCGGCGGGGCTTCTGGGTGGGGGCTTCTCCTTCTCCAGCCTCCCGGTCCTGACCCCGGGGAACGCCCTGGTCCTCCTGCTGGTTCTGGCCTCCCTGGCGGTGGCCCTGCTGGCGGAGGGGGCCAGGATGCCCGTGGACGACCCCACCACCCATCTGGAGCTCACCATGATCCACGAGGCCCAGCTCCTGGACCACGCTGGTCCCCTCCTCACCCTCTACGAAGCGGCCGCCGGGGTGAAGATGCTCTTCTACGCCGCCCTCATGGCCCTTCTCCTTCCCGGGGCTTTCTGGCTCACCTTCCTCCTGGTGGCGGCGGCCTGGGTTCTGGCCCTGGCCTATCTGGAGACCTACGAGGTCAAGCTCCGGTATCTGCGGCTTCCCGACTTTCTTTCCTACAACACCCTCTTTGGGGTGCTTGCCGTTTTGGGGGCAATATGGAGGTTCTGAACACCCTTAGCCTGGCGGTTTTGGCCACCGGTTTTCTGATGGTGAGCCGGAGGAGCCTGGACGCCATCATCCGGCTCTACGCTCTGCAGAACCTGCTTCTGGCAGCGCTGGCCTTCCTTCTGGCCCGGGGGGAGCTTCACTTCATCCTGGCGGGCCTGGCCCTCTTCCTGGTGAAGGGGGTCCTGATCCCCGCCTACCTCTTCTGGCTCATTGACCGCCTCGAGGTGAGCCACGAGGTGGAGGGCTACCTTTCCGTGAGCCTTTCCCTCCTCCTGGCGGGCCTCCTCACGGCCCTGGCCTTCCGGGTGGGGCAGGCCTTCGTCCTGGCCGACGCCCCCCTGCCCCAGGGGGTCCCCGTGGGCCTGGCCCTGGTCCTTCTAGGGGCCTTGTCCATGGTGAGCCGGAAGAAGGCGGTGAGCCAGGTCCTGGGCTTTTTGGCCCTGGAGAACGGGGTTTTCCTCATGGCCCTGGCCGAGAGCCACGGCCTTCCCCTCTTCGTGGAGCTGGGGGTGGCTTTGGACGCCTTCGCCGCCGTGTTCCTGGCGGGCATCCTCATCTTCCGCATCAAGGGGGAGCTGGGGCACGTGGACACCGCCCGCATGCGGGCGCTGAGGGGGTAAGGGTGCTTTACGTTCTCCTATTCCTGCCCCTTCTCGCCCTTTTGGGCCGCCGCGAGCCCCGGCTTCTGGCGGGGTATTCGGCGCTGGCCGCCCTTTTGTCCCTGGTCCTGGCCTTTCTCCTTCTGGGGCGGGCGGAGGGGCCTTTCCGCCTGGACGGGGTGGGGCTTTTCTACCTGGCCCTCACCGACTTCCTCTACGCCCTGGTGGCCCTCTTCGCCCTGGGCCACTTTGCCAGGGAGGAGGCCTGGCGCTTCTACTGGTCCGGGGCCTTCTTCCTCACGGCGGTCCACGGGGCCTACCTAGCCCACAACCTGGGGGTGCTCTGGGTCTTCGTGGAGGGGAGCACCCTGGCCTCGGCCCTCCTCATCTACCACCGGGGCGGGGCGCGGGCCTTCGAGGCCACCTGGAAGTACCTCATGCTGGGGAGCGTGGGCATCGCCCTGGGGCTTTTGGGGGTGATCCTGGTCTACGCCCTGGTGGGCGGGGCCACCCTGGACTGGCAGGAGGCCAGGGCCTTCATGCCGGGGGTGAAGCCGGAAGGGCTTCGCGTGGCCTTCGCCCTCCTGCTCGTGGGCTTCGGCACTAAGGTGGGGCTTTTCCCCCTTCAGGCCTGGCTTCCCGACGCCCACGCCGAGGCCCCGGGGCCCGCCTCCGCCCTCCTCTCCGGCACCCTCCTCAACGTGGCCTTCTACGCCCTCCTCCGCTACACCGCTTTGGAGGAGGCGGCGGGGCTTTTCCCCTTCGCCAGCGCCCTCCTCCTGGCCTTTGGCCTGGCCAGCCTCTTGGCCGGAGCCCTTTTCCTCTTTGGCCAGAGGGAGTACAAGCGGCTTCTCGCCTACTCCAGCATGGAGCACATGGGGCTCGCCGTCTTCGCCCTGGGCCTGGGCCTGCCCTGGCTGGCCCTCTTCCACACCCTGGCCCACTCCCTAGCCAAGACCCTGGCCTTTCTGGCGTCCAGCGCCGCCCTCAAGGCCACCCACGCCAAGGAGATCCGCCAGGTGGGGGGGGTGGCCCTGACCTGGCCGGAGGTGGGGGTACCCCTGGTGCTGGCCCTGGCGGCCCTGGGTGGGCTTCCCCCCTTTCCCCTCTTCCTGGCGGAGTTCAAGGCGGCCCAGACCGCCTTAGCCACCCCCTGGCTTGGGGCTTTGTACCTTCTTGGGCTGGGGCTGGCCTTTGCGGGCCTTGTGGGCCCTATGGGGCAGATGGGATTTGGGCGGGGAAGGCCTCCGAGGAAGGAGGGGGTGGCGGTCTGGCCGCTTTGGGGGCTTCTCCTGGTTCTCCTCCTCCTGGGGGCCTTGGCCCCGGTGGAGGCCTTTAGGGCGCTGGAGGTGGTCTTGTGGAGGCCTTGAAGGAAGCCTTGGGCCAGGGTCGGCCGGTGGCGGTGTTTTGGGACGGAGGGGCGGTGGTCTACGTGGTGGAGCGGGGGCTGGCCCTGGAGGTCCACCGCCTCCCGGCTCAGGGGACCTTCCCCAGCTTGAGCGCTAAGTTCCCCTCCCTGGACTGGTTTGAGCGGGCCCTATGGGAGCGGCACGGCCTGGTGCCGGAGGGGCACCCCTCGCTCAAGCCCCTCCGCCGCCACGACCTACCCTACGCCTTCCGCCTCTTCCCCGATCTCCACGAGGTTCCCGTGGGGCCGGTGCACGCGGGGATCATTGAGCCGGGGCACTTCCGCTTCAGCGTTCTTGGGGAAAAGATCCTGCACCTGGAGATCCGCCTGGGCTACCAGCTCCGGGGGCTCCTTTCCCTTCTTCCCGGGAAGGGGCCGGGGGAGGCCCTCCTCCTGGTGGAGCGGGCCGGCGGCGAGCCTGTGGCCCACGCCCTGGCTTTCGCCCAGGCCTTTGAGGCGGCGCTGGGGGTGGAGGCCCCGCCCCGGGCCCAGGCCCTGAGGCGGGCCGCTTTGGAGCTGGAACGGGCCTTTGGCCACCTGGGCCATTTGGCGGGGCTTTTCACCGACATCGGCTCGCCTTCGGGGCCACGGAGGTGGGCCGCCTCCGGGCTCTAATCCAGGGGGAGGTGGACCGGCTCACGGGCCACCGCTACGGGCGGAACTTCGTGAGGGTCGGGGGGGTGTGGCGAGAGGGGCGTCCTGACCTGGAGGCTTTAGAGGCCCACCGCCAGGAGCTTGCCCGCCTACTGCCCCGCCTCCTCAAAAATCCCCAGGTTCTGGACCGCATGCGCTACGTGGGCCGGGTGCGCCGCGCCGAGGCCCTGGCCTACGGCTTTGTGGGGCCCACGGCCAGGGCCAGCGGGGTGGCCCGGGACCTGAGGCAGGACGATCCCCTTTACCCGGGCCTCGAGGCGGTGGTGCGCCAGGGAGGGGACGTCCTCTCCCGGGCCCAGGTCTACGCCGAGGAGGCCCTGGGGGCTCTGGACCTGGCCCTGGGCTTCCTGCGTGCCCTTCCCCCGGGTCCCCTTTCCCTCACGCCGCCCCCGGGGGACGGGGAGGCCATGGCCCGGGTGGAGGCGGGGCGGGGCGAGGTCTTCTGGTTCGTGCGGCTGGAAGGGGGAAGGGTAGCCCTGGCGGAGGGCGTGGACCCCAGCTTCAAGAACTGGCGGGCCTTGGAGCTGGCGGTGCGGGGGGAGGGGCTTCCCGACTTCCCCCTTTGCAACAAGTCCTTTGACCTTTCCTATGCGGGGAATGACCTTTAGAAGGAGGTGGCCGTGAGCCTGCTTTACAGTCTGCGCGTGGGGCTTCTGGCCCGGCCCCTGAAGGCCCTTTTGGAGGTGCCGGATCACGCCTTCGGCTACCCCCTCCTGAGGCCCGAGGGCCTGACGGAGGGGGCCAGGCGGGACCTCTTGGCCCTCTGCCCCAGCGGGGCCTTCCGGGAGGACGAGGAGAGCTTTGAGCTGGACCTGGCCCGGTGCGTGGCCTGCGGGCGGTGCGCCCTGGCCCACCCCGAGGCGGTGGGGGAGATGAAGAGCCTGGAGGGGGCCGTCACCCGCCGGGAGGACCTGGTCCAGCGGGTAGACCTTTCGCGAAAGGCCTTCCGGGACCCGGGGCCACCCCCCCCGCCCCAGAAGGAGCTTTTCCTTCTCACCCTGGCCTTCCGCGAGGTGAGCGCCGGGGACACGGGCCTGGCCGACTCGGAGGTGGCCCTTCTCGGCAACCCCTTCAACGACCTGTCCCGCTTCGGCTTCAGCGTGGTGGCCTCCCCCCGGCACGCGGACGCCCTCCTGGTCACCGGCCCGGTGAGCCGCAACATGGCGGAGGCCCTGTTGCGCACCTACGAGGCCATGCCGGAGCCCAAGGGCGTGGTGGCCGTGGGCAACGAGGCCATCGCCGGCGGGGTCTTCGCCGAAAGCCCGCAGGTGGTGGGCGGCGTGGACCGCCTGATCCCCGTGGACGTCTACGTGCCCGGGGACCCGCCCCGCCCTGGGGCCATCCTCTTCGGCCTTCTCCTCCTCACGGGCCGGGCGCGCCAGCGCCTTGTGGGCGGGGTCTTCCGCTAAACTGCGGCCATGGAGTGGCTCCTCACCCCAGGCCCTGTGCGGCTTCACCCCAAGGCCCTGGAGGCCCTCGCCCGACCCCAGCTCCACCACCGCACCGAGCCCGCCCGGGCCCTCTTCCTCCGGGCGCGTACCCTCCTCAAGGAGGCCTTCGGCACCCAAGGGGAGGTCCTGATCCTGACGGGAAGCGGCACCTTGGCCATGGAGGCCCTGGTCAAGAACCTCTTCGCTCCCGGGGAAAGGGTCTTGGTGCCCGTTTACGGCAAGTTCTCCGAGCGCTTTTACGAGATCGCCCTGGAGGCGGGGCTTGCCGTCCGCCGCCTGGACTTCCCCTACGGCCGGGTGCCGGGGCCCGAGGACGTGGCGCGGAAGGGCTACCGGGGCCTCCTCCTCGTCCACTCGGAGACCTCCACCGGGGCCCTCGCCGACCTCCCCGCCCTGGCCCGGGCCTTCAAGGCGGAAAACCCCGAGGGCCTGGTGGGGGCGGACATGGTGACGAGCCTCCTCCTCAAGGAGGTGGCCCTCGAGGCCTTCGGGGTGGACGCCGCCGCCTCCGGAAGCCAGAAGGGCCTCATGTGCCCGCCCGGCCTCGGCTTCGTGGCCCTCGCCCCCAGGGCCCTGGCCGCCCTCCGCCCCCGGGGCTACTACCTGGACCTCTCCCGGGAGCTTAGGGCCCAGCGGGAAGGGGAGAGCGCCTGGACCCCGGCCATCAACCTGGTGGGGGCGGTGGCGGCGGTCTTGGAGGAGGTCCTGCCGCGCCTAGAGGCCCACCTGGAGCTCAAGGCCTGGCAGAACGAGCTCCTTTACGGGGTGGGGGAGGCTTTGGGCTTGCGGCCGCTTCCGGAGGTGAGAAGTCCCGCCGTAGCCGCCTTTTACCTGCCGGAGGGCGTGGCCTACGGGGCGGTGAAGGAGGCCTTCGCCAGGAGGAAAGCGGTCATCGCCGGGGGGCAGGGGCCCCTGAAGGGCAGGATCTTCCGCCTCTCCCTCATGGGCCACTACGACCGCTACGAGGCCTTGGGGGTGGCGGCCCTCTTCCGGGAAGCCTTTAGCGATATTCTTCCAGCTTCTTGAGCATCTCCTCCCGGGTGTAGACCGCCCGGGCCCCGCCCACCAGCCTGGGCCTGGTCTTGGCGGCGAGGAGGATCGCCTCCCCCAGCTTCCCTACGGAAAGCCTGAGGGGCACGGCCACCGGGCGCAGGTGCATCCCGATCAAGACCCCGCCGATGTCCATCCCCCCGTGGGCCTGGGCCTTCAGGGACTCCTCCATGACCGGGTCCCGGAAGCGGAGGAAGGCGGCGGTGGCCAAGGCCCCGCCCGCCTTGGGGTGGGGGAAGACGGTGACCTCCTCGAGGCCGTAGGCCCTCAGGGCCTCCCGCTCCACCACCAGGGCCCGGTTCAGGTGCTCGCACCCCTGGACAGCCACGAAGACCCCCCGCGCCATAAGCGGGGGAAGAAGGCCCTCCAGGATGGTCTCGGCGGCCTCCAGGCTGGGCCTCGTCCCCACCTTCGCCCCCAGCACCTCGCTGGTGGAGCCCCCTAGGACGAAGAGGCTCCCTTCGGGCATGGGGAAGAGCTCCAGGAACTCCTCTATGGCCTTCCTGGCCTGCTGCCGTAACCCTTCCATGCCCTGAGCCTACATCCAAAAGGCCAGGTCTAAGAGGATAGAGAGAAACATCCCCAGGCTCACGCCCACGTTGGCCTGAAAGAAGGCCCGGTCCACCTGGGAGAGGTCTTCGGGGGAGACCAGGCGGTGCTCGTAGAGGAGGAGACCTCCCACCAGGAAAAGCCCCAGGAAGTAGAAGGGGCCTGCCCCGTAGCTCACCCCCGCCAGGAGGAAGGCGAGCCAGGCCAGGGCGTGGCTTACGCGGGCGATCCCGAGGGCCAGGGGGATGCCGAAGCGGGCGGGGATGCTCTTCACCCCGTGGGCCCGGTCAAAGGCGTAGTCCTGGGTGGCGTAGAGGATGTCAAACCCGGCGATCCAGAGGGCCACCCCCGCCCAGAGCCAGTAGGCGGTGGGGGCGAAGCTCCCGGTGACGGCGATCCACCCGCCCGCCGCCGCCGCCCCGATGGTGAGGCCCAGGACGTAGTGGCACAGCCAGGTGAAGCGCTTGGTGTAGCTGTAAACGGTGAGGAAGAAGACGGCCACGGGCAGAAGTCTGGCCGTGAGGGGGTTCAGGGAGAGGCCGGCGTAGACCAAGAGGGCCAGGCCCAAAAGGGCCAGGAAGAGGGTCTCCCAGGGCTTCACCAGGCCCCGGGGCAGGTGGCGGTCCTTGGTCCTGGGGTTCAGGGCGTCTATGGGCCAGTCTATGAGGCGGTTTAGGGCCATGGCCATGGTCCTGGCCCCCACCATGGCCAGGGTCACCAGGAAAAAGGTGCGCCACCCCGGCCACCCTCCCGCCGCCAGGAGCATCCCCCCGTAGGCGAAGGGCAGGGCAAAGAGGGTGTGCTCAAAGCGGATCAGCTCCAGGTAAAGCTTGAGGCGGCTCACCCTCGGCGCACCTCGAGGATCCGGTTTCTCTCGTCCACTAGGACCACGGTGGGCTTCAGGCTCCTGGCCTCCTCTTCCTCAAAGACCCCGTAGGCCACCAGGATGACCAGGTCCCCCGGGCGCACCAGGTGGGCGGCGGCCCCGTTGATCTTGATCTCCCCCGAGCCCCGTTCCCCGGGCAGGGCGTAGGTGGTGAGCCGGGCCCCGTTGGTGATGTCGTAGATGTCCACCTGCTCGTAGGGGAGGATCCCGGCGGCCTCCAGAAGCTCCTGGTCCACGGTCACCGAGCCCACGTAGTGGATGTCGGCCTCGGTCACCGTGGCCCGGTGGATCTTGGCGTGGAACATCACGCGCCTCACGAAAGGCGAGTTTACTCCTCCCCTTCCGCCTTGGGAAGCGTGCCCTCTACGAAGAGGGTCTTGGCCCCGGTGTAGAGGACCTGGCCCGGCGCCGCCTTCCTGGGCCGCCAGACGTGCTTCTTCCTGGTGTAGTCCACGGGCACCTGGGCCTCTCCCCGGGCCTTGGAGTGGTAGGCGGCCAGCCTGGCGGCGAAGAGGAGGTCCTCCAGGGGCGGGTTCTTGCCTTCGGCCTTCAGGATCACGTGGCTTCCCGGCACCCCCTGGGCGTGGAACCAGAGGTCCTCCGAGTGGGCCAGGCGGGTGAGGAGGTCGTTTTCCTTGGCGTTCCTTCCCACCAGGACCAAAAAGCCCGAAGGGGAGGTGTAGCGGAGGCCAAGCCGGGCCTCCCTTTCCTCCTTGGGCCTTCTGGTGAGGGCGAGGAGCTCCTCCAGATCGGCCTCCTTCAGGCGTTCCTCCTCCTTTTCCAGGGCCGCTATTTTGGCCTCGGTTTTGGGGATCAGCTCCAGAGCCCTTTCCGAAAGCTCCTCCAGGCGCCGGGCCCGTTCGTAAAGCTTTTGGGCGTTCTCCTGGGGGCTTAGGGCGGGGTCCAGGGGGATCTCCACGGGCTTGCCGTCAAACCCCGTAAGGCGCACCCTTTCCGCTCCCTTGGGCACCTCCTTGAGGCGGGCGAGGAGGAGGTCGGCCATGGTCCGAAGCCTTCTTGCTTCCTCCAGGCGCTCCAGGGCCTTATGGTAGTCGGAAAGCCTGGCGAGAAGCGTCCGCTTCTCCCGCTCCAGGGCCTCGAGGAGGGGCCTCCTCAGGGCCTCCTTCTCCTCCTCGGCCCACCTTTTCCTCAGTTCCTCGGAAAGGGCGGTGCGCAAAGAGGGGTCTTCCACCAGGCTCTTCAGGGCCCCGTAGACCTGCCTTAAGCCCTTCTCGTCCAGCGGGGTTTCCGGCGTGAGGCCCGCCCGGCGGGCCAGCTCCCGCATTAGCTCCAGGCCCACCCCGTCCACCAGGCGGACGATCTCCTTGAGGGGCTTACCCAGGAGGGGGCGGAGGTCCTCCTCCTTTAGGGTTCTCGGGTCCAGCTTCTCGTAGGGGGGCGGGGGGGTGCAGGGGAGGCCCGGGCGGAGCTCCCGGTACCGGTTCACCTCCTTGGTGATGACCCGGTCCACCCCCAATATGGTCCCCGCCTCGTCCAGGAGGAGGAGGTTGGCGTTCCTGCCGGTGGCCTCCAGGACCAGGACCGAAGGGGGGGTGTCCACGAAGGCCTTTTCCCCGGCGAAGCGGAAGAAGACCACCCGGTCCAGCTTGAGCTGGCGGGCCTCCACCAAAGGCCCCTTGACCCGGGCGGAGAGCTGACGTTGGAAGGGGGTCTTGGGCTCGCCCAAAAGGGTCGCTTCCTCCAGGACCAGGCTGGGGGTGGGGGGGCGGTAGTGGAGGACCAGGTTGAAGATCCGCCCCGACCGCCCCTTGAGGAGGATGGCCGCCGTGCCCTCGTCGGGGAAGGCCAGGCCCAGGTTCAGGGCGGGGAGCTCCTTCTCTAGCTCCCGCAGGACGGCGTGGATCAGGAGACCTTCCATTTTCTGAAGGCCACCACAAAGGCCGTGTGGGCCACCTGGTGGAAGTGGGGATGGGCCACGGGCAGGCGCACCTCCCACTCCCGCCAGCCTACCTCCATGACCCTATGGAGGGCCAGGGGCAGGCCCTCGGCCTTGGCGATGAGCTCCAGGGCCTGGGTGATGTTGGGCAGGTAGGCCACCAGGAAGCGGTCGGGCTTCAGGGCCTCCGCCGCCACCCCTAGGACGGCCCAGGGCTCCATCAGGTCCAGGGCCACGCCGTCGTAGGCCTCCTTCTCCAGGCTGGCCTCCTCTAGGCTCCCTTCGTGGAAGCGGATGTTGTCCGCCTGCCAGAAGGCCCGCACGTTCTCCACCGCCTGCTTCCGGTGGTGGGGGCGCTTCTCGTAGGTGTCCACGAGCCCACTAGGCCCCACGGCCCGGGCCAGGAAGAGGGTGAGCCCCCCGGACCCCGTCCCCGCCTCCAGGACCCGCATGCCCGGGGCCAGGTCCAGAAGGGTTAGGATGGCGCTGGCGTCCTTAGGGTAGGTGGGGGTGGCGCTCCTTTTCATGTGGAGGACGTACTCCTCCAGGGTAGGCCGGTGGACGGAGAGGGGCTCCCCTAGGTGGGTCTGCACCCACCCCCCGGGGCCGGCCTCGAGGATGGCCTCGTGGGGTACCGTCCCCCGGTGGTGGTGAAAGACCCCACCGGGCCTGAGGCGCACCAGGAAGGCGCGCCCCTTTTGGTCTTTGAGGAGAACGAGCCCGCCTTCCACTCCGCCCACTTTAGCGGGCGAGCTCCAGGTAGTCCAGAACCTGGGCCAGGTCAAAGGGGTTGGGCACCTTGTAGGGCCCGGCGAAGACCGTGGGGGTTCCCCTAAGGCCCAGGCGGAGGGCCAAAGCCCGCTCCTCTTCCACCCGCTTCCGCACCTCCGGGCTTTGCAGGCAGCGGGCGAAGGCCTCCCCGTCCAGGCCCAGGGCCCGGGCCAGGCCCAGGTAGTCCCCAAGCCTGCCCGCCATGAGGAGGTCGTGGTAGGGCCAGAAGGCCCCCTGCTCCTGGGCGCACTCGCTGGCGTGAGCGGCGGGGAGGGCCTCGGGGTGGATCTCGGTGAGGGGGAAGTGGCGGTGGCTTAAGCGGAGCTCCCCCTCCTGGGCCCTGGCCTTCAGGGCGGGCAGGACCTCCCGGGCCAGGCGCTGGCAGTAGGGGCACTGGAAGTCGGAGAAGACCCGGAGAAAAGGCCCCTTCTGCCCAAGGACCAGGCGGTCTTGGCCGAAGGCGCTCTCGGGGACGCTTCTCGGGAGGAGGCGGGCCTGGAATGGGCTTGGGTAGAGTTCCAGGAGGAAGTCCTCGCCCAGGTTCAGCGTGAGGCGCCTGCCCTTCAGGGCCTCCTTGTTCTTGGCGTACCAGTCCAAGAAGGCCTGGCCGAAGGGCATCCCCGTGCCCTTTTCCAGGAAGCGGGCCAGGAAGGAGGCGTTCTCGGGCCCCCGGTAGGTGGCCGAGAGGAGGCGGCCCCCTTTGGCCTCCACCTCCACCTTGGCCCTCGGGGGAAGGGGCCCCAGGGCCTTCTGGAAGGCCTCCGCCGGGCGGCCGATCTGGGCCAGGGCCAGGCCCAGGAGGAGGGCGAGGGGGAAAAGCCGCCTCATACCCGGAAGAAGGCCTCCACCGGCAGGACGAAGACCACGCCCCCCCTACCTGGACCTCCACCGGCTGGGCCAGAAAGGGGTCGGGGGCCTCGGAGAGGGGGAGGCCCCGGGTGACCAGGCGGGTGCGGGTGCGGCACTTCTCCCGGATGAGCTCCAGGACCTCCTCCACCCGGTCGTCCTCGAGGCCGATGAGGAGCGTGGTGTTCCCCTCCCTGAGGAAGCCCCCGGTGGAGGCCAGCTTGGTGGACTGGAGCCCCCGCTCCAAGAGGGCCTTGGTGAGCCCGGGGGCATCCGTGTCCTGGACGATGGCCACGATGAGGTTCATTGGGTTCTATTGTACACCCCGTGCCACTCCTGGAGGCTTCGCGCCCCTAGGGGCTTTTCCCGGGCCCTCAAGATGGCCTTGAGGCTCCAGAGGGCCCCTTCCTCCGTGGTGATGAAGGGAAGCCCCGCCTCCACCGCCCGCCTTAGCTCGGGGTGGGGAATGAGGCTGATGAGGAGGTCGTACTCGCCCTCGCTTAGGGCGAAGTCCGCCTCCCGGTAGACCTCCTTGAGCGCCTCCACCCCTTCTCCCTCGCCGATGAAGCGGACCCTTCCCGAGAGGGGAAGCCTCTGCCCGGCCCCCAGCTGGGCTTTGTAGTAGGCCAGGTAGGGGTCCTCGTCCAGGCCCATGCTCTCCCCGGTGGAGCGCATCTCGGGCCCCAGGACGGGGATGACCCCGGGGAACTTGAGCCAGGGGATGACCACCTCCTTGACGGCGAAGTAGGGGGGCACGGGGTCCAGGTCCCGCACGCCTAGCTCCTTCAGGCTTTTGCCCACGGCGATCAGGGCCGCCAGCTTGGCCAAGGGCACGCCGATGGCCTTGGAGACGAAGGGGACGGTGCGGGAGGCCCTCGGGTTGGCCTCGAGGATGTAGACCTCCTCGCCCAGCACGGCGTACTGCACGTTCAAAAGCCCCCGGACCCCCAGGGCCAGGGCCAGGCGCCGGGTGTAGGCCCTGACCTTTTCCAGGGCCTCCTGGGAGAGGTGGACGGGGGGCAGGACCGTGGCCGAGTCCCCCGAGTGGACCCCGGCCCGCTCCACGTGCTCCATCACCCCGGCGATCATGACCTCCTCCCCGTCGGAGAGGGCGTCCACGTCCAGCTCCAAGGCCCCTTCCAGGTAGCGGTCCAAAAGGATGGAGGGCTTCTCCTGGAGGGGCCCGTAGACCTCCTCCAAGTAGCGCTTAAGCTCCTCCTGGCTCCTCAGGACCCGCATGGCCCGCCCCCCCAGGACGTAGCTGGGCCGGGCGAGGAGGGGGAAGCCCACCTCCTTCGCAAGCTCCAGGGCCGCCTCCGGGTCCTTGGCCACCCTCCCCTCGGGCTGGGGGATGCCGAGGCTTTGGCAGAGGCGGCCAAAGGCCTCCCGGTCCTCGGCCTGGTGGATGGCCTGGAAGGGGGTGCCGAGAAGCCTGACCCCGGCCTCCTTCAGGCCCTGGGCCAGCTTCAGGGGGGTCTGCCCCCCCAAGGTGGCGATCACCCCCAGGGGCTTCTCGTGCTCCACCAGGTTGAGGACGTCCTCGAGGGTCAAAGGCTCAAAGTAGAGGCGGTCGGCGGTGTCGTAGTCGGTGGAGACGGTCTCGGGGTTGGAGTTCACCATGATGGTCTCGTAGCCCGCCTCCTTCAGGGCCCAGACAGCGTGGACCGTGGCGTAGTCAAACTCCACCCCCTGGCCGATCCGTATGGGCCCCGAGCCCAGGATGACCACCTTGGGCTTCTTTGAGGGCCAGACCTCGTCCTCCAGCTCGTAGGTGGAGTAGTGGTAGGGGGTGTAGGCCTCAAACTCGGCGGCGCAGGTGTCCACGGTCTTGTAGACGGGGGCCACGCCCAAGGCTTTGCGCTCGGCCCGGACCTCCGCCTCCTTTTTCCCAAGAAGCTCCCCGATCCGAGCATCGGGGAGCCCTAGGCCCTTGTAAAAGCGCCAAGCCTCCCGGTCCCTTGGCGGGTGGTCCTGGAGCCAGGCCTCGGCCTCCACGATCTCCCGCATCTGGTGCAGGAACCAGGGGTCAATCCGGGTGGCCTGGTGAAGCTCCTCCACCCCCATCCCCCGCCTGAGGAGCTCCAGCACGGCGTAGATGCGGTCGGGGTTGGGGTAGAGCTTCTTCTCCAGCGCCTCGGTCTTCACCCCCGCCAACGCCCGCACATCCCGCTCCAGGCCCCGCAGGGCCTTCATCAGGGCCTCCTTGAAGGTGCGGCCCATGGCCATCACCTCCCCCACGGACTTCATCTGGGTCCCGAGCTCGTCCTTCAGGCCCCCCAGAGTGTTGGGCAGGTCCATAAACTTCTCAAAGGCGAAGCGGGGGATCTTGACCACCACGTAGTCAATGGTGGGCTCAAAGGAGGCTGGGGTCTTGCGGGTGATGTCGTTGGGAAGCTCGTCCAGGCGGTAGCCCGCGGCGAGGAGGGCGGCGATCTTGGCGATGGGGAAGCCGGTGGCTTTGGAGGCCAAAGCGCTTGAGCGGGAGACCCTGGGGTTCATTTCAATGACCACCTGGCGGCCCGTCTTGGGGTCCACGGCGAACTGGATGTTGGAGCCGCCGGTGTCCACCCCGATCTCCCGGATCACTGCCTTGGCGGCGTCCCGCATCCTTTGGTACTCCACGTCGGAGAGGGTCTGGGCGGGGGCCACGGTGATGGAGTCCCCGGTGTGGACCCCCATGGGGTCCACGTTCTCAATGCTGGTGATGATGACCACGGTGTCGGCGTGGTCCCGCATCACCTCCAGCTCAAACTCCTTCCAGCCCAGCACCGACTCCTCCACCAAAGCGGTGTGGACCGGGGAGAGGGCCAGGCCCCGGGCCAGGACCTCCTTGAGCCCCCCTTCGTCTTTGGCGATGCCGCCCCCGGTGCCCCCTAGGGTGAAGGAGGGGCGCACCACCACGGGGTAGCCCACCTCCCGGGCGAAGTGGAGGCCCTCTTCCACGCTGGCCACCATCTTTCCCCGGGGCACCTCCAGGCCAATCTTCCGCATGGCCTTCTGGAAGGCCTCCCGGTCCTCCCCCTTCTTGATGGCCTCGGCGTTGGCCCCGATGAGCTCCACGCCGTAGCGCTTAAGAATCCCCTCCTCGTGGAGGGCCATGGAGAGGTTGAGGGCCGTCTGCCCCCCCAGGGTGGGGAGGAGGGCGTCCGGGGCCTCCTTGGCGATGACCTTCTCCAGGGCCTCGAGGGTGAGGGGCTCCACGTAGGTCCTCTCGGCCAGGTCGGGGTCGGTCATGATGGTGGCGGGGTTAGAGTTGACCAGGATGGCCTCGTAGCCCGCGCCCCGGAGGGCCCTCACCGCCTGGGTACCCGAGTAGTCAAACTCAGCGGCCTGGCCGATGGTGATGGGCCCGGAACCGATGATGAGGATTTTCCTGAGGTCTCTTCTCGGCGGCATCGCGTACCCGGGGGACAAGCTTAGCACAGAGGGCTTCCGGGGCCAAGGGGGTTTGGCAAAGGTATGCGCTTTGGCCAGGGAAAAGGTGCATAAAGTTGCGACGCGCGGGGGAGGGGTTCGGTATACTGACCCCATGCGCAAGGTGCGCCCCGAGGAGCTCCCCGCCTTTCTGGAGGCCGGGGTCAAGGTGGTGGACGTGCGCCCCCCAGAGAAGCGGGAGACCCCTTTGCCCTTTCCCGCCGAGTGGGTACCCCTGGAGAAGATTCAAAAGGGGGAGCACGGCCTGCCTAAGGTTCCCCTCCTCCTCGTCTGCGAGAGGGGGCTTTTGAGCCAGGTGGCCGCCCTCTACCTGGAGGCGGAAGGGTACGAGGCCATGAGCCTGGAGGGCGGCCTCAAGGCCTTGACGGAGGGGAGATAGCCCCTTAGAATGGCGGATGCTGAGCGTGGTGAGCGTAGCTCAGCTGGTTAGAGCACCGGACTGTGGATCCGGGGGTCGTGGGTTCAAGTCCCATCGCTCACCCCAATCCCGCCACCCCGAAAGGGGTGGTATTTTAGAGGAGGGCCTCGCCCTCCTTGCGAGGATGGCGGAACCGGTAGACGCGCCGGACTTAGGATCCGGTGGGGCAACCCGTGCGGGTTCAAGTCCCGCTCCTCGCACCAAAAGGGCGGGGCCCTGTTCTTGCGAGGTGAGGCGTGGCGGAGATCCTGGAGCGTTCCGGCTATCTGGTGAAGGTCCGGGTTGAGGTCCCGGCGGAAAAGGTGGAGGCCAGCTATCAGGCCATGCTAAAGGACCTGGCTAAAAGGGTCAGGATCCCGGGCTTCCGCCCCGGCAAGGCCCCCCTCAAGGTGGTGGAGGCCCGGCTTGGGCGGGAGGAGCTTCTGGAAGACCTCAAGGAGCGCCTGGTGGAGGAGACCTACCCTGAGGCCGTCCGGGAGCTGGGCCTTTTGCCCGTGGCCGCCCGGGTGGTGGAGGGGGAGCTTAAGGAAGGGGAGGGCTTCCGCTACGTGGCCGAGGTGGAGAACTACCCCGAGGTGAGGCTTCCCGACTGGCGGAGCTTCTCCTTGGAGGTGCCTCCCCCTGAGGTCACGGAGGAGATGGTGGACAAGGCCCTAGAGGAGCTCCGGCACCGCTACGCCGAGCTTGTCCCCGTGGACCGGGAGGCCAGGGAAGGGGACCACGTTTTCGTCCGCACCGAGGAGGGGGTGGAGTTCCCCATTGACCTCTCCAAGGCCCTACCCCACGTGCGGGAGGCCCTTTTGGGCAAGAGGGCGGGGGAGGTGGTCATGGTCCCCGTCCTGAACAAAGAAGGCGAGAAGGTGCGGGAGGTACGCACCGAGATCCTGGAGGTCAAGACCCTGGAGCTTCCCGAGCTGGACGAGGAGTTCGCCAAGACCCTCGAGGCCGAGAGCCTGGAAGACCTGAGGGCCAAGGTGCGCCAAAGCCTCGAGGCCCAGGCCCAAAGGGCCTACCAGGAGGCCCGGGAGCGGGCCTTCTTGGAGAAGCTGGCGGAGGGCTTGGAGGCCGAGATCCCCCCCTCCATGGTGGAGGCCGAGGAGCACCACCTCCCGGAGCATTTGGCGGAGGACCTCTACCGGCAGGGCGTGACCCTGGAGGCCTACCTGAAGGCCCTGGAGGAGAAGGGGGAGCTGGAAAAGTTCAAGGAGGAGCTCCGCCAGGATGCCCTGAAGCGGGTCAGGCGCTCCCTGGCCAAGGAGAAGCTGGCCGAGGAGCTGAAGCCCGAGGTCACCGAGGAGGAGTGGCAGGCCTACCTGCAGGCGGTGGCCCGCTCCTACGGCATGAGCCTGGCCGAGCTCAAGCGGGAGTTCGGCGAGCGGGGCCTCGCCCGCCTGCGGGCGGCCTACGTCCAGGACAAGGCTCTCCGCGAGGCCCTGGGCCAGATCTGATGCCACCCCATGCTGGCTTGC
>QGLW01000176.1_pt1 | contig 18312 bp, 20 predicted proteins | sample 1725341 | NCBI WGS metagenome assembly QGLW01 (sample SAMN05439265, study PRJNA331180) | Hot springs metagenome, whole genome shotgun sequencing project. | isolation source: microbial mat of Apron and Channel Facies of Mammoth Hot Springs | place: USA: Wyoming, Yellowstone National Park | collected... | reverse complement strand
ATAGTCACTTCTAAAACTCGTAAGACCCTCATAAATATTATACCATTATTTTTGTTAAATTTGACAGTTACATTTGTAAAAATTGAAAAGCTCGTATTTATGCTTATTCAGGTTGAACACGAATGGAAACTATCCCCCGAAAAATCTGTGATTTTTTGTGAGTTTACATAATCGTTACAAATGGCAGAAAAGGCAGCATGTATTCATAGGTATTTCGAAAAAATATTAATAAAATATGAATCAAAAACGGAAAAAGAGGGTTTAGAAGGATTGCAAAAAAATTATTATAAAGTTAATAAAATTTTATTATTTGATGTATGATGTCTCAAACAGCTCAGGATAAAATGAAAAATAGGAATTACATGTTGGATAAGAAAAATTACAGATGAGAAGAAAAAATGCAGGTAACAAATAAGTAAGGAAAAGATAAATAATGTATTAACAAAACGGAAGAAACGATAGCGACTTAAAGCTGGTATTGTAGTTGAGAAGTATGTGGACTGTTTGTGGTGCGGCATGATTTAATTTCAAATTCAACATAAATTGTTATGATTTCTTGATTAACAGCGATTTTACCTAAGAAGATCTAAAATTCGTCTTTGAATTTCGCTTTTTTTGTTGGCGGGATATTTAGCAAATATGATATAATAAAAACAAGGATTATCAAAATTACTTCAAATTATAGTTACATATTGAGAACTTTAATAAGTGCAAGTGGGGAGGATTCTGTCGTGGCGTATTCTAATCTCTTGAAAAACGATGTTTTAAAATATCTTGATTTTGTAAAAAAAGGTGAGATTAGTTTAGGAGAGATACCCGTAGACCTATCGCGACTTGATAAGGATATACCCCAACGAAACCTTATTGTTTACGAGATCTTCAAGTTCTTTCTTTCGCAAAATTATAAAGAGCATGCTATTAACCTTTTAATAACAGAATACAGCTCGTTAGGTCTTAAAAAAGAAGAGGCGTATTTGCTGGTTTGGTCCAAATTTGTAGAGGTAAAATTTCCTGTCGTCGAAGCTGATAAAGTGTCTTTAGCAAGATGTCTTGTGTTCAAAGTTGATTTTTCGTTTAGCAATAATCCAGAAGTCAGTGATATTTTGGCAGTTCTCGAAAAGAAAATCAATGCCAAAATATCTGTGCTTTTCGACAGAGGTTTTGTAGGTGAATCTTTTGAATTGGCAGTTGCTGTAGGTCGTCTCGTAGACCACATACCAGAAAATTTGGCTTTTACAGGCCGAGTGGCAGAAGATGGAAAGATTTTAAAAGTCGAAAACTTTGACGAGAAATTAGCATACTGTAATAAAAACAACATTGGACTGATTTCCTACATTAATGTATCTTACATAAGCGAAATTATTGATTTTTTGAATGAGAAAGAGTTTCATATACCCGTACTGCTAAGATTTTCATCAAAACCGCAAGACATTGAAAGCTTATGGAAAAGGTTGAAAGGAAGAGTTTTAGCATTCTCAGGCAAAGACTGTGAATCAAATTTTAACTTGTTTGAGAGAATATACCAAGCCCAACTTACTTATTCAGTTAACAGAGAACTTTCAGAAGATGAGTTTTATGAGCAGATTGAAAAGTCCTATGGGATTATTAGAAATGTGATAGATAACTCAGGCATACCGCATATAGCAATTAATGGTCCTGCAGCGTTTGCTCTCGGACTTGGGATAGCTTTGGGTGCGAAGGACAAGCTCGTAGTTTATCATTATCAAGGTGATTACTTTCCTGTCCTTGATTTAACCACAGAACAAAATCTAAGGTTAATAAAAACTGTTACGATGTCCAAGGAGATGTTGCAAGAACTTACATATGAAGTTTTGGAACATAGTACAAACAAACGAAAAGCTATATTAGCTATCGAATTGGCTTCACATAAATTGTTATCATCTGTTAAAGAATATGCGAAAGAAAATATCCCAGATGGGTTTATCATCCATGTAATGTCAAAGAATATGGAAGCTTCAGGTAATATACCTCTTGGAGATTGGAAAAAAATTGTTTCCGAGTTGTTTTCAATTACACAAATAGTACGCACCGATTTTTACTATGACGAACTCCATATATTTTTAAGTAGCCCTGTCCCAATTGCTTTTGGTTTTGGAATGGCTTTAGGAGATTTTGTGCCAGGGAAGATTTACAATTACTTCAAAGGTAGAAAAATAAGAAAGGCAGGGTATGTTCCTGTGTTAGATACAAACGAGATTTTGAGATAGAAAGCTTAACTCTCCCCTGTCAGATTTTACTGGGTATCCCCGTTTTTTAATTGGACAGCTTCAGAAAACCTCGCCAGGGGGGATAAAGATGCAAACAGTTTACATTTTTAAAGATGCATATCTTAGGAAAAAGAGTTCTGCTTTGTACATAGAACCAAAATCTGAAACGGAAAAGCCAGTATACGTTCCTTTAAAGAATGTTTCATGTCTTATGGTTTTTTCGGAAGTTGAGCTTAATAAGAAAACACTTGAACTATTTTCGAATTCTCAAGTACCAGTGTTTTTCTACAATTACAATGGCGAATATGTTGGATGTTTTTATCCTGTCGAAACTAACAAAACTGGAGAAATGTTGATACTGCAATTCCAACACTATCAAGACTTGGAAAAGCGTATTGTTATAGCTCGTGAAATACTGCTTGGAGTAGCAGATAACATGATATCTTTGATTAAACGTTATGTGGATAAATATTCACAGATTCAAGAGAATATATCAAAAATTGAGTCTTTGAAAAAAACGTATTATCGCCAAGAAGCTATCGCTGCATTAATGGCAATAGAAGGAAACATAAGGAAGATTTACTACGAGGCGTTAGGAAACATATTTGAGAGTAAGGGTTTCAAGTTTGAGGAACGAACTATGAGACCTCCAGCAGATGAAATCAATGCACTTATTAGCTTTGGAAATACGCTTTTGTATAACGTTGTTCTGTCAGAAATCTCTAAGACTTCCTTGGAACCATCTATCAGTTTTTTACACGAACCAAACAAAAGAAAGTTTTCTTTACAACTTGATATCTCTGAAATATTTAAACCCATTCTTGTTGACAGAGTTATTCTGAATATGGTTAACAAGTCAATGATAAAAAAAGAAGACTTCCGGCAAGTTGAAGGGGGTGTATATTTAAACGAAAACGGTAAAAAGAAGTTCATAAAGGAATTTGAGAACGGACTTGAGGAAACATTTGATTACGGCAATGGACAAAAAATGTCTTACAAAACTGCGATAAGATACGAATGCTATAAACTAATTAGACACTTACGAGAGGAAGAGGCTTACACTGCCTTCCGATGGTAAATGGGGGTGTATATATGCCTGTGAATGGACAAGGGAATAAGAAATGGAAAGATGTGCTTAATTTGGCAAGTCTGTTTCATGATATAGGTAAATTTAGACAAAGAGGGAAGATGAGCGAAGAGTTGAAATCGGCAGTTAAGAAAGAATATAACTACGAAATCAAGACTGCAAACTCAGGGCTGGCTCACCAATTTGTTGGCGCCTACATATACAAGAATTCTAAGTTGCCATACCGCGAAGATGTTTCAACGATAATAAGCAAACACCATGATAATCTCCAGAATCTTGTAAGTGAATACGAAGTTCTGACAAAGATAGTCTCAATAGCTGACAGAATTTCTTCAAATGAACGTACCGACTACAGCGCTCCTAAAGATGAAAAAATAAAATACATGAAGTCGATTATTTCCAAAGTATCTTTAGCTAACCGACAAAAAGAAGATTACTACAGACCTCTCTCACGATTCTCATTAGCAGAGTCCGTAAAGCAACCAGGAGAATTCACAGGAACTCCTGAAGAACATTACGAAAAACTTTGGAAAGAATTTGAACCTCGTCTAAAAGATAGTGATTTAGAGAATCTTTGGAAAGAAAATCCAGAAGGGGTTTACGAAAGGCTTTATTACTTACTCAAAGAATACACCTCAACAGTTCCATCTGCATTTTACTACAGCGAACCCGATATATCACTCTTCTCACATGCTTCTTCAACTGCCGCTATCGCCGTTGCTTTGTACACACAACTTGGGGATAAACTTTTCGAAAAGCAAAACGATCGATTTGTTTACGCTTCCAGTGAGCTTTCTCGAATTGAAGATTTAGTAAGAAGACTCCAGAACAATCAAAATGTTCCAGCAAGCGACGACCCAGAACTTTTCGGAGTTATCAAAGGCGATATCTCCGGTATACAAGACTTCATCTACAAAACATCAATCAAAAACGGGCTTAAAAAATTGCGTGCACGTTCGTTCTTCATAGCTTATCTTGCCGAAATTATAGCAAAGCATATTGTGAGAAAAGAAGGGCTTTACAATTCCAACATCCTTTACTGTGGTGGTGGACATTTCTATCTGCTCGTTCCGGCAAGCACAATTGATAGGCTTGGTGAATACCAAAACGAAATCGATAAAAAGATTTACAATGCATTTGGTCTGGACCTTTCTGTCTTACTTGGTGGTATCAAAATCAACTTCTCTAGGCTTCTAAACTTCGATGTTCATGATGAATTAGCGAGATTATTAGAACAGAAGAAAAACAAAAAATTCGCAACGGTTGTCGATTTGGAGATGTTCTTGCCCGAAGATTTCTCAGGTCCAAGATGTCCATATTGTGGTAGAAGGATGGATCAAGTTCGCTCTAATGAATATGAATGTGAATTTTGCGAATCGTTTGTAGAAATTGGATATAATTTGGCAAACAGCAAGTATCTTACCATCGAACCAATTCCAGAAATTACCCAAAAGCCAAGAAATGTTTTTGACGTTTTCAGAAGCTTTGGCTTTGAATTAACATTTGACAATGAACCTAACAAGCTTTCTTACGCAATAGAAAAAAGCCATGAAGGAACATATGACCCAATGTCTGCGATGTATCCTATAAAAATGGCAAGCTATGTCTCAAGAAAATACATTGGAAAAGATGATAAACCAATTGTAGCCGACCTTGAAACGATAGCAGATGAATCAAAGGGAGTAAAACGATGGGCAATATTACGAGGTGACGTTGACAATCTTGGAAGCATATTCAAATCTTTATCGGGAACCTTTGGACAAAATGTTAAGAGTGCTCCAATTTCATACGTTGCCACATTATCTTCTGAATTAGAAATGTTCTTCAGCGTGGTGTTAGAGAGGTTTGTCAGGGAAGAATTCGAAAACTGTAATGTTATTTACTCTGGTGGCGACGACTTTATGATTTTGGGTCCTTGGAATGAACTCCCGCTGCTTGCTGACACTATACGCAAGAAATTTTTCGAGTTCTCAAAAAATGATGAACTTTCCATTTCAATGGCAATAGCTATAGCTCCAAGTAAGAAATATCCAGTATACAAACTTGGGACAATTGCAGGGGAATTACTTGATGAGAAGGTGAAATCTTACAAGCACAATGGCAAAGAAAAAGATGCATTGTATTTCTTAAGGGGGTGCATAGGCTGGAAAGAGTTTGATAAAGCCAAGGAGCTCAAAGACAAACTGCAAAAACTCATTGAAAAATATGATGTTACCAAGAACTTATTACACGTATTAGACGTATTTGCAAACAGACCAGAAGAACAACTCAAAATCTGGAGATTATATTATTACGTTGGAAGACTCATGGAACGAAAAGACGCAGAAACAAAAAAGGCTATTAAGGACTTTTTCGATTCAATACTTGTCAACTACAACCAGCTTTATCCAAAACTGGACATAGTTGTAAGATGGGTGCACGATGAAACAAGAAAAGTTGAACGTGAAGAGGAAGAACAAGAAGAGATTTCTTTGGCTAATCATTAATAAAAGCATTGAAAATTGGAGGTGTTAAGATGGTTAGTAATGTTGTGCAGGGAAATGCTGGAGCAGGCACAAATGTCGCAGCTGAGTTTGACAAAGTTAAAGAACTGATTGCTAATCTTCAAGAAGATTACAACACATTGCACGAAAAGGCAAGGAATATAGCTTCTAATATCCAGATTAATTCTACGAAACTTAGAAAATTCTACAACCATGTCAAAAAAATTGAAGTCTCGCGTTCAGCAGAAACCGATGTTGAAAAGACTTTAAAAAGAGAACTGAACAAATTCTTGGCAGTTTTGCTATACGATGTTGGTAGGGAAGAACGAAATCACGGACAGCTCAAAAAACTTGCTGAGGGAATGAAAAAAGTGGTTGATGTTGTCAAACAGAAAAATGGCGAGGAGATAAAAAAAGCGTATAATCTTTTCACGGACTTCTTTGAAGCACTTGTTGCTTATCACAGGTATTATGAAGTCATAAACAAAAGCCGATGAAGGGGGAATAAAGCATGGAAGTAAAGGATTTCGTTGGTAAATACATTGTCACTGCTGATATTGAAGTTAAAACAGGTTTACACATTGGGACTAGCAAAGAAGATTTGGAAATAGGCGGTCTTGATAACCCAGTTATTAAGGACCCAAAGGGTAGACCATATATTCCTGGTAGCAGCTTGAAAGGAAAAATGAGGGTGCTTAGTGAGTTCTACCACGGTAAAGTCAGTGGAGATGGAAATGTTCACAAATGTACGGATTCCGATTGCCCAGTCTGTGGATTATTTGGAACATCTGTTGACGACAAGTCCGATAAAACGTTCGCCAGAACAAGACTAATCGTTAGGGATGCATACTTAGATGAAAAAAGCCTTGAACCACTTTCTGATTTCCTTGAAACAAAATGGACGGAACTCAAATACGAAAACACAATAAATAGGGTAACTTCAAGAGCAAATCCAAGGCAACAAGAACGTGTGCCAGCAGGAGCGATATTCAAAGCAGAGTTCGTAGTTGATATTTACAATGATGATGGGGATAAATTTCTGAAAAACTTATTGTTAGCTATGAAATTGCTCGAAGACGACTATCTTGGTGGTAGCGGTTCGAGAGGATATGGAAAGATTGAATTTAAAAATATAAGAGTTTTAAAGAGAGAAAAGAATTATTACCTTGGTAAGGAAGGAGAAAAAGAAGTCAAAGAATATTCAACACTGAAAGAAGCGCTTGAAGCACTTAAAAACGAATAAACTCTGGATTTGTAATTCAACCGTTGGCACATGTAAACGAACTTTTATCTAAGGAAGTGATACCTATGGACTATCGGATTAAGATAAAATTTAAAGGTCCATTACATATAGGTTTTATCGACGGTGTAGGTGAAGTTTCTGAAGGGATGGTTCACGCAGATACCTTATTTAGCGCTTTAGTTTGCGCTTATTCAAAACTTTTTGGTTCTGATAAAACAGCAGAGCTAATTGAGAATATCTCAGACAATTCAGAAGAAACGGAACTACTTATCTCTTCAGCATTCTATTATGTAGGTGATAAATACTTTTTACCAAGACCGAAGGGTGAAAATTTTAACTTAGAAAAAATATCTCAGCCTAAAAAACTCAAGAAAATAAAATTTGTCGGGGAAGAAATCATTACCAAGAACATAGCTGTTGAAGAGAAAGATATTCATGGACAATTTCTTAGCAAAAGCGAAGTGCAATTCTCAAGTGGTTTCGAAGGGCCGGTTGAAATCTTCGAGCGTCCGAGGGCGGGTATAAACCGGGTCAATTCGAAATCAAACCTTTATTACTTTTCCGAGGTACACTTTGCTTCGAACTGCGGTCTGTGGTTCTATCTAAGAGTTGGAAAGCAAATAAAGGAAGAAATACTTGCTTCTCTGAAATTGTTAGCTGACGAAGGCCTTGGTGGAGATAGAACCTATGGATTTGGAAATTTTGAATACGAAATAGAAGAAGTACAACTGTCAGTAGTCGGAGACAAGTATTTGCTATTATCTCCTTACATTCCCTCGAAGAACGATTATACAAACGAATCCAAAGAAATTGCTAAGGAAGTCTCTGATGCATACGAACTGAAATACAGAACAGGCTACATCTTTGGAACTGATCAAAAAGCGAAAAGGGTAGTTATGTTCACAGAAGGTTCTGTTTTTAAAAAGCCGGTAAGAGGCAAGATTTTAGACATAACTCCCGATGGATTTGAAAAAACGTATGGGTATAGGGTTTACAGATATGGTAAAGCTTTCTTACTCCCGTTCAAAGGGGGCAATAATGTATGAACAAAAATTCAACACTTTCAAAGCGAATGATAATTGAACCTATTTCTCCAGTCTTTATTGGTTCGGGAGAAAAGGTGGGAAAATTTGAAACTTTGGTGGATGGCAATAAGACCTATATTCTCAACTTCGATAAGCTCATGGAAAATGATAAGTTTGTAGCGCTCTTTGTTGAAAAAATGGATAAAATATTAGACCCATCAACAAAAGATGGTGCTTTGAAAGCCATATTTAATTATTTAAAAATGAATATCGGAGATTACAGCCACACATCATTCCCGACGATATATGACAAAAATGGAAAACCAAAGACTCTTCAAATTAGCAGATTCGTCCACACTGCTGGTAGATTTTATATCCCTGGCAGTTCCATCAAAGGTGCAATAAGAACGGCGCTGATAAGGGCTAATGAAGCATTTGCAAAACGTTTTGAAAATGCACTCAACGTATCAGAATCAGAACTTAAAAGGAAAGTTAATGAAATTGAAAACAAAGTTGATGAAATTGAAAACAATGTCTTTGGAAGTGCGCAACTATCACCATTCAAAGCACTGATAATCTCAGATAGCTCGTTTATTGACAAAAATTACATAAAATTCAAAAAAGTTGAAGTAATCCATTTGGAAAGACCCAAGCAACGCATTCAACAATTTTTCGAATTATGGTTGCTTGAGCAGAGAAAGACTGGTTCAAACAAAGTCGAAAGCATGATAACTTTCAAAGCAGACGTATTAAGCAAACTACTACAGAACGGCGCAAGGAAGGAAGCTATTGATTATTTAATGCAAGTGTTTGGAAGCGAAAAAAATTTCGTCGATACTATGAAAAATGCAGCGCAAATATTAATAGAGATGGAAAAGCAAAAGATTAGTGCTTCTAACTACCAGCAGAAAAGTGAGCTATTGAATTTCTATAACACACTCTCTAAAATCAACAACGAAACAAAGAACGGATTTGTTCTAAGAGTTGGTGGGCACAGTGGATTTTATTCAAAAACGGCTTACAGAGGATTTTTGCAGCCTAAACAAGTAAAGGTTTTGAAATTTCTATTTGGCTACAAAAAAGTGAAGGAAAACAACTTTCCAGTAACCACGCGAATTGTGAAATTATCAGAGTCTCCAAAAGATATATTACCAGTTGGATGGATAAAAGTAGAACTTCTTGATTAGAGAAACTAAAAAGTCTTCATACTCTGTCAAAGCAAAGTAGGTGAAGAATTTTGCTGGAAATTATTTTGAAATGGGACTTAAAATCTCCAACGTTAGTAACAGAAGAACTTATCCAACAAATATCCCAGTTGTTGGAAGATGTTCCACATTCTGTTTCACATGTACTTGGAAAAAGAATATACGCAAGCGAATATGGTTATTACATTCTAAAGGACGCAACTCTAAAAGTGCGATTAGCGACAAATTCTGTAGGCACCGCCTTGAAGAGGTTACTCAAAACCTCTTTAGGCGGCGCTTTTCCTTATTACTCCTCAGCTAAACTTTTTAAACCATTCGGCGAATGTTATATTCTTGCTAACGAAAATTTTGGAGAGCAGCCCATTGAAAGCATTCAAAGAGTTATTGAAGAATACTACTTTCCTTTGGCACAGCATATTTACCAAGGCAAGAATATCAACTATGCTTTAATTCCCGTTGTGAAACCTTACAAAAGGAACATCTACAAAGTTGAGTTGTTCGGTTCAGAAGAAATGATAGCCTTAGCCAATGTTGTCGGATTAAGAGTAGGCCATTTTGGTCTGTTTTTGTATGATAGCACGGATCTAAATTTAATTACTAAATTATCCCAAAAAATTGGAGGTAGCAGACTTGAGAGTGTACATTAACTTTACATTTGACAAGTTAGAGCTTCCAACAGAATACAATCACATTTTGCAAGCATTCGTTCTGAACTTAATTGATGATGAAGAATACAGAAAATTTTTACATGACAAAGGATACACCTTTGGCAAGCGTTTGTATAAACTATTCTCGTTTTCCAGACCACTTGGAAGGTTCCAAATAGATAGTCAAACCAAAACAATAAAGTTCTTTGACCATGTTGTCCTTATCATATCGACGGCAGACGAAAGACTAATAGAATTCGTTGTCGACAGAGTTGGCAGATTCGAAAATCTTAGATTGGGTAGGAATTTTGTCGTGCCAGCAAAGATTGAGATATTTGAACTTCCAGAAACCGACCACATCGTAGTTTCAACAAAATCTCCAATTACAGTTTATTCGACAGTAGACAAAGATGGAAAGAAATACACACTTTATCACTCACCACACGATGAAATCTTTTCAAAACTGTTAGAGGACAACCTCAAAAGAAAATTTCACGCGGCATTTGGTAAAGAATTTCAGGGGCAACTGAGAATTAAAAATATTGCCCCAAATCCGAAGAGGGTGGTTTTGGGGTACAAAGAAAGGAAATTAGATGCTTGGATAACAGTGCTTGAGCTGGAAGGGGACTATGAAATCCTTAAATTAGCATACGATGCAGGGCTTGGTTCTAAAAATTCCGCAGGTTTTGGTTGTATAGAGCTTGCGGATAGAGATATTATTTAATTTCTTCAGAAAATAAGATACTCTCCGAGCTCCTCAGCATCATTTTTACTTGCATGCCTAAGTTTTGAAAACAGAGCCGGTCTTAATGCGCAACAGGAAACCAACGACTTCTGGAGACATGTGTGCTGGTAACTGTAGAAACAAAACATGCGGAAGCCTTCCACAGTAGATTTCTTGTCCATGGAACCTTACTACAGCTGGTTTATACACCAACTCGTCTGAGATGTAAATCGCTGCCCTCTTATCCTCAACCTCTATAATATAGTCCACAAATCTGCAAATCTCTTTTTGCATAGTATTTCGCCTCCCAGCTACTTTGGAAATTTAACCTTTCCAAAATAGAAAACGCATTCAACAAAGATTTTTGACAGATAGTATAAAACAAAACAAATCTTCGCTTTGTCAGGATTCCCTAAGTTTGTGCGTTTAGATATATGAAGGATTCATTTGGACAACTTTTCAGGAGGGAATAACATGAGCAAAAGATACTTATTAGTGTACGATGTAAACGAGAAACGTGTTGCAAAGGTTCACAAATTACTACTTAGATTCCTTGTTTGGAAACAGAACTCAACGTTTGAAGGATACCTACCAAGAGGAGCTCTAAAAGAGCTAATTAGAAGAGTATCGAAGTATATCCGCAAAGAAGACGACGATGGATTAGTAATATACTCCCTACCCAAGGGAACAAAGTTGAACGTGGAAATAATAGGAAAAAACAAGGCTAACAATTTAACAAATTTCATTGAATAGACACACTATTCAATGAAATTAAACTCACATGGTATCGCCCCAATAATAGTTTTGTAAGGCACATCGTAAGTATCAAGCAAATAGAAATAAACAGCATCCTCCTCTGTATTTATTACCCTCATTATCTCTTCTTTCAGGTTCTCGTACAACTCCTGCGTAAGAAACCCCTCAAGCACGGACCTTAAAGTCCAATTTAAATATTTTCGCCCTATTTTCAAAACCTTGTTAACCCTTTTCACGTTTACATCGTATACCATTATCACATACATTAGTTTCATCCCCCTTAACTGCGCAAATTGAGCATCTTTCCAGATATATAAACAAAAATTACTACTTCATTTGACATCTAAAAAAATGCTATAATAAATTTAGAATTAACAAACAAAGATGTTGGGGGAAGGCATATGAAAAAACTTCATGAATACAACTTCAAATCGCAGCTTGTTATATTTTCAGATATAAAAAACACTGTAGCAAAAGATTTGGGAATCAAAGACTTGTATTATTCACGCAAAGGTGAACGCCTTTCAAGACCAGGATTGATTCAAAGAAAAGGATTCCATTACTTGGTGTCTTTCTTGTCAACGAAAAATTATTCAGATGCTGTGTTCAAAGTCTTCGAATGTTGCCCTTTCGCAAGTGAGAGAATATTTATGAATGAGAGCCGAATTATGAATATCGGGGGACGTTACGTTTTCATGCTTCCAGCACCCGTAATTGAAAACTACAAAAGACAGAAGAAAATACAATTTCTAAGTGGTTGTGCGTTAGACCTGGAGAATTGGAGTGATGAATGTGTGGAAAGAGTATGACCTCTTAAGTTTGGGAAAGTGTGTCAAGAGCCTGTTCAACACTTTATCCACCCAGTGTGATAAGCAAATTCGTGAATTTATTGCCGCGAAAGTGTACAAAAAAACCTACGGAAAACCTGAAAATCTCGGACTTGGTCAAATGGAAGAAGTTGTTGATGAAGTATACCAACAGTCTATTGAAAGAATCCTCAAATTCAAGCAAAAACTGAAGAATTTTGAACCGTTACAAGTAGCAACTTACTTTAACAGAATAGTTGACAACCTAATAGAAGATTTTCGAAAAGCAAGCGAAAAAAAGCCTCTGTCTATTGATGTGACCGTTAAAGAGGAAGATGATGAGCTAGAGCTGTCAGAGGTGATTTCTGACAATATGGCTCTAACATCAGAAGAAATCTTCGATAAATTGGTAGCTCAAGACATCTTTGAGGAATTTAAAAATTACGTGAAAGGGAAGGAACTGGATTTATGCGATTTTATCTATTACTCAGGTTACTCTAAGGATGCCCAGTTTAGAGAATATCCATCCGCTGATGCAAGATACAAAGCCCACCAGCGGGTAAGAGAAAGAATAAGGAAGTTCTTTGAGGAAGTTGTGAATGTCAGTCCAAGTGTTGTAAAAATCGTAATACAAAAATACAAGTCAGAAATATGTGACCATATTCGTTTTAATAAGTGAAAGGTGTAGAAGAAGTTGTTGAGACACTCTGCAAGAAATTGGAGGCGATAGAAATGAGCGATAGAAATGAAATGAAATACCTTGAAGAAATTTTTGAAGAGTATAAAAAAGGGTCAAAGAAAATTAGGAAACTATTGGAACAAGGTACAGAAAAATTAGAGATTGGGGACATAGTGGCTATCTATGGTGAGGACATAGTATATGGTCTAGTTTTTGAGAAAATCGGAGAGATGTATAATGCAATTTTTCTAACGACCGAGTTGATCTTAGGTGGTGCAGGATACAAAATAGAAATAGACCACTTAATTAGAAGCGTAAAAACAACACCGATAAACTTTTATATTAGTCCAAAGTATTGTGAAGTTGTTGGCAGGGTAAAAAAAGATGAATTTGAAAAAATCCTCGATAATTTTAAGAAGATGGCAAATAGGTACAAGGGTATTTGGAAGAAGTTCTATAACTTCGAAATAAATCGTATCAGAATATTTTACGATGCATTCTTGAGTAGTATGATTAACTATGAAGAACATTCAGAAAATGAAGATGATGAGAAAATAATAGACCTGTCAAAATTCTTCAAAAAGGAAGAATTAGAAAAGCTCCTGCCTTCAGCGACTGCTGCATCGACTTCTGATAAGTATGAGAATATAATAATCGAAGTATCTGATGGCTTTGCAAACCTATATCTGCCTGATGAACTTATTGGCAGAGAGGCAGAACTATACTTGTCTGGTAAACTCATTTACACGGGAAAACTACCAGGAACTGTGAAACTTGCCGTGGGACATAACTTCCCTTCGGCATTGTTAAAAGAAAAACTTCAAATCAAACTAAAAGAAGGCTAATGAAATTAGTAACCTTTAGTAACCGTGTAAAAAAGCAACTCTGATTAGAAAAATTTAAACAAATGAAAGCCAATCCATAAGGATTGGCTTTTTTTACTTGCGGTTGGTTAAGTCCTTTCGCAGAATCCCTTCCTTTAAACCACACCCCTTGGGGTTATTACAATATTAATATCATCAACACCTGTTTGTTACTAACTATGAGAAAACACAACAGTAACACATATATCCAAAATTCAGAATAACTGTTTTGATAAATCAATGTACAAATGATTATCACAATTATCCAATAAGAAAACGAAAAACCTACCACATTCAAAAGATACATTCATACGCCGTTAGCACAATCCTAAAATTGCACTATACAAAATGTCTAAAACACCATTTGTAGCGATTATGTAAATTCACAAAAATTAATCATTTTTTCGGAGGATAGTTTCCATCCATGTTCAACCTAAATAGGCATAAATACGAGCTTTTCAATTTTTACAAATGTAACTGTCAAATTCAACAAAAATAATGGTATAATACCTATGAGGGGCTTACTGTTTTTTAGAAGTGACTATGAGGGTTGGAATCCCGATATAGTATAATGATTAGTAGCACCTTGTATTGACGTCCAGTTTTAGAAGAGGCTAGAAAGGAAGCAAGCAAAATTGCTTCCTTTATTTGTTTTGCAATGAGTGTCGTTTTGGAAGTCAGGATAAGGTATATAGATACGCAGGTTGGCGTTTGATAAAAGCTTCTTTCCACGCGTTTTTCAAAAACAATTGTGTTTGGTAAGAAGGTTTTGAGTGTGGTTGTGTTGAAAGATTCAGGCATGGAAAGTTAGGAGTTTTGTAAATCCAACTGTGGAGGTATCGAATATGGTAAAGGTACTTACGTTCTTGGGAACAAGTGCGTATCAACAGGCTACAGTTAAGTTTAGGGGTTTTGAAACATCTCAGGAGTTATTTCCACTTGCTTTGTTGGAATTTTTGAAGATGAAGGAAGGCAAGGATATCTTAGCTGCGTTTTTCTTGACTGAAGAAGCTATGAAAACATACGATAAGTACGATGTTGAACGGTTTTGCAGTGAAAACGGCATCGAAGTTCGGAAGATTAAAATTTCAGAAGATGAAAACGTAACTGATTTTGTAAGAAAGGCTGCGGAGTTGATAGATGATGGAGACCAGGTTATTTTGGATGTCACCAATTCTTTTAGATCAATTACCCTGACCGCAGTTGTTATTTATATGTTCTTGCGTGAGTTAAAGAATGTTGAAATGAACGTTCTGTATGGTAAGTATGATAGGGCTACAAATGTGACGGAATGTATGGATATGCCCGAATTAATTGATTTAGCCGACTGGATCTATGCCACAAGGCTTTTTAAAGAGTTTGGTTACGCTTCTATCCTGGCTGACAAAATTAAGAGTTGGAACGAAAGATATTACAAGCAAGGCGGCTCTTCACACAGAAAACCCAGAAAGCTAAAGTCCCTTGCTGATGCGATAACGTCTGTATCTGAAGCAATCAGATTAGGTTCAACAAGGATGATTCACAAGTCTTTGAATAAATTCTTGAGTTTACTGAAGGAAGAAGGCTCAGCTGTTCGTGAAGACGTCAGGGAATTCATCCCGCAGTTTGACTTGCTTTTTGATGCAATTGTGGATAGGTATGAAAAATTTTTCGCACCTGGAGATTCCGCTAAAAATGAGCCTGTGCTTAGCGAAAATGAATTAAATGCCGAGAGAGAGCTGCTTAAATTCTATTATGAAACAAACGATTTAGGTATGGCAACCAGACTGGCAAGGGAATATTTGAAGAACGTTGTGCTTTTCAAAGAGGGAAAATTCGACAAATTATTCGACGTAGAAGAGCGTGAAGCTATTTCGGTTAGTAATGATACTTTAGCCCAAGCTCGAAACCACATAGCTCATTTTGGATTTAACAAGGATTCGTTACCAAGCCCTCAGAATATTCAGAGCGAGATTCAAAATTTAATTGAAAAGGATTTCGAATCAATAGTTTCAAATTACACGCCAAGTAAACAGTTGAAAGCTATACTTTCACCACTTGGAACGACACCAGGTGCGCTTTATACAGTTCTGAAATCAATTCCTGGAGATTTACTTGTAATTGTCACATCCGAGCAGGGCGAAAAGCTTGTGCCAGAGATTATTGAAAAAGCAGAATTCAAAGGTGAGTATCACGTGATACTTGTGGATGATCCGTTCAAAGGTTTGGATGAGACTCACAAAGTTGTTCAGCAAGCAACTGAGAGGTTGAAAGACGCTACAGAGTTAGTGATAAATCTAACTGGTGGGACCACACTTTTGAATTATATGATTGAAAGAATTAGAGACAACGTGAGGTATGGCAAGAAAATTAAAACAGTAATAGCATATGACGAGAGACCTTACGATGAGCAGAGAAAGGAACCTTACATTGTTGGTAATATCTTGGAATTACCGAAATAATTTTAAAAGTCTAACAAAGGCAAGGTATTTTGGATGTTCTACAGTCCTATTTTAAAATTCAGAGCTTTAGAAGATGAAACAATAAATTTTTACGCAGGCAAAAAATTCATGGATATTTCTTTAAAGTATTAAAGGGAGCCGATGCTGAGTTATCAAGTTTCTAATAGTTTATTGGGCATAACGTTAAGATCTCCTGAGGTCAAAGATTGATGCTGTTCCCTTTGCTTTTGATGGGTTTGTAAAAGTAACTAAGGGGTTGGGGAAAGCAAAAAGAATAGAGTCAATGGAACGATTCGAAAGTGGAATGACCGATTGAATAAATACTTACAAAACTTGCCTGGCTTTTGCCAGGCTTTTTTGTTTTTATATGTCAGATTCTCCCTTCCGGAACGTTATATTATTCGGAAACCGTCGAAACCGTCTAAGGTGGTAGAAGGGGGTGGGAAGTTTACAGAAACTTTTTTAGAACTTGCAAGCTGATTACTGTGCGGTTGACTTATTTCTCAACTATTTGCATGTTTGAAGATGTTTGAAGGAGGTTGATCGTGGTGACAAAGTCAAAAAGTTTAGCTGTTGTGGTGTTATTATTTTTAATAGTTATGCTATTGGCGTCGTGTGTTCAAACTCCAAGTAACAGTTCTTCAAGTCCGTGGAAGATTGTAAGTGAAAAAGATCCAATGACCGGTAAGGAAGTCTGGCACGCCATATCTCCGAAAGTCAAACCGCTGAAACCTATGTCGTTTCCTTACAACGATACGGAAGCTTGGCTTGTTTTTTCAACTGACGGAATAAACGAATGGATTTACATAGGATTTAACAATATACCAAATATTGAAAACTTCGAAATCGTTGGTGATTATCTTCTTATCACCACAAGAGTAAAGTGGGATAACGAAGAGCCTATATACACAGTGTTCTACCAAAAGTTTAGTTCCAACTTTTTGCATTTTGCAGAGTATGCTGAGAACATTGAAAGAGTCATTAATCACAAAACTTTATTACTAGAACTTGATTGGTACTTAGATGGATTAGTTTACTTCGAATTTCCTCTTGAAGGGGCAAAAGAGGCAATAGAAACCATAAGAAGCAAGTTCAGAAATTGAGTTAGTAGCTTTTGTTATCGAACAATGTTTTCGTAAAAGACTTCAAAATCAAGCGGAGGTGGAACTTTCATGGTGGAAAAGAAGATTATCTTAGCGGTATTCCTATTCGGTTTGTTTTCAGCACTTGTTTGGGCACAAAGCGCAACAAATACTTCAAATAATGTAGTTCCAGAAGATAGGTATATAGCAACCTTTGAGAACGAAGATTTGCAAATATTGGTGGAGCTTCAGCCCTTTGGTAGCACGAACCTTATTCAAATGGTGCAAAAAGTTTTAAAGATTACGTTCGTTAACAAACAAGAAATTCCTATAAAAGTCATTTGGGACGAATCTGTCTTCACAGACAACAACGGAAAACCAGCAAGACTCATCAAAGAAGGACAAAGGTTTATAGTATCGGACCAGCCACAAGTTCCTTCGATACTTCCACCAGGTGAAAGAGCATCGTTCTTAGCCGTTCCACAAAGTCATATCACATATTCTTCATCAAGTGGTTGGTTTGTGACTGGAATTTCCGGAAATATTAGAAAAAGAACGTTAATGATAGCCTATGAAATCAATAACATCAAAAAGTATGCAAAGATGGAAATTGAATTTGAAACTGCCTCAAAAAGTGCTCCAGAAAGACTAACCTTTCCAACATTATCGTATCTATCACCAGTTTCCAACTCACAAGGCGAAACAATTGGTTACCAAGGAATCAGCTTTGGCCTTTTAGGATACGTTAGTAGAAACTACTATAACCCTATCAAACCAGGTTCTTGGAACAATTTTTGGCAGTGGGGAACAATCGCTATCTTTGTACCTTACATTGGAATCGGAACAGAATACGTAAACAACGACAACAGCTTTACATTTTCGCTCTACACAATCTACATACTTCCAACGATTGATTTTGCGTTCTCGTTTTAAGTAATTAGCTACTAACTTCCGGTTTTGCGGCGGTTCCCCCCCCCCGGTTTATTTCAAAAACAATTAAAAGCTTTTTCAAAAAAATGATAAAAAAAAGGTAGGGTGCATAA
>QGLW01000174.1_pt1 | contig 18387 bp, 14 predicted proteins | sample 1725341 | NCBI WGS metagenome assembly QGLW01 (sample SAMN05439265, study PRJNA331180) | Hot springs metagenome, whole genome shotgun sequencing project. | isolation source: microbial mat of Apron and Channel Facies of Mammoth Hot Springs | place: USA: Wyoming, Yellowstone National Park | collected... | reverse complement strand
ATGCTGGCCCAAGCCAGCATGGGGCCCCGGCAAATTTTCTGGGGCTTTCGCCGCGGTGGGGTACTATAGGGCGTGCCCTTGCGCACCTACCTGGCGGTGCAGGCGGAGGTGTTCCCGGAGGCCTATAAAAGCGAGGAGGCCTTCCGGGATCGGGTCCTCGCCCTCCTGAAGCCCCTGGAGGGTACCCCCTCCCCCAGGCTCGCCGCGTTCCCCGAGCTTTTTGGCCTTCCCCTCCTCCTCCACCTCGAGGGAGAGGTGGGCTTCAAGGACCTCCTCAAAGACCCCCTCCTTCCCTGGCGGCGGGCCAAAAAGGCCTACGGGGTCTTTCACCGGGTCATGGCCGAGGCCGCCAGGGCCTTTGGCGCTTACCTCCTCTCGGGAAGCCTCCTCGCCCCCCCTTACGAGGAGGAGCTTGCCCGGGGGCGCTTTGCCCGCACCCCCCTCTTCCAGAACCTGGCCCTCTTCTTTAACCCCGAGGGCCGGCGTTTGGCCCAGGTGCCCAAGATGGAACTCACGCCCCCCGAGCGCTGGCTTCTAAGGGGGCGGTTCGGCCCCCACCTGGTGGAGACCCGGGCCGGGCGGGTGGGCATCCTGATTTGCCTGGACGGGTTTTACGAAAAGCACCTCTCCCGCCTGGACGCCCTGGGGGCCGAGGTCCTCCTCCAACCCTCCGCCAACCCCGCCCCCTGGGAGAGGCCCTGGCCCTGGGACCCCACGCGGAAGGAGGGGGAGGTGTGGCTGGCCTCGGCCAGGGAAAGGCTTCTGGGCCGGGAGAACCTGAGGGTCCTTCTGAACCCCATGCTGAACGGGCGGATCCTCTCCCTCGCCTTTGAGGGGCGAAGCGGGATCTACACCCAAGGCGAGGCCTTGCGCCTGGCCCAAAGCCCCGTGGGGGACGAGGCCCTCCTCCTCACCCTATAGGCGCTCGGGAAAGAGCCGGATGGGCACGCCGCGGATGAGGGCCTTGGCCAGCTTCTCCCAGGCTTTGGCCTTCAGGGCCTCCTCCAGGTCGGGAAGGGCCTCCTCCAGGGGGTAGCGGCCCGGGGGGAGGACCTTTTCCAAAAGAATCAGGTGGAAGCCGTACTCGGTCTGGACCGGGGCCGACACCTGGCCGGGCTTCAGGGCCAGGAGGGCCTTCTCAAAGGCGGGGATATAGGTGCCCTCAGGCTCGCAGCCAAGCTCCCCCCCAGCCTCCCTGGAGCCCGGGTCCTGGGAGACCTCCTGGGCCACCTTGGCGAAGGGCTCGCCCGCCGAAAGCCGGGCCAAGACCGCCTTGGCCTCTTCCAGGGTGGGCACCAGGATGTGCCGGGCGCAGTAGAGGGCGCCGTGGCGGTACTCGGGGGAGAGGAGCCAGAAGATTTTGAGGGCGGCGGGGGAGAGGGTGAGCCTCTCGCGGTAATGGCCCTCGAGGGCCTCCAGGGCCATGGCCTCGCTGAGGAGGAGGCGGTAGGTGGCGAGGTCCGGCACCCCGGCCCCCTGTAAAGCCGCCAGGAAGGCCTCCTCGCTGGGGAAGGCCCCCTTCATTTGCTCTATCTGGGCCTCCACTCGGTCGGGATGGGGCCAGAAGCCCTGGGCCCGGGCCACCCGCAAAAGGGCCCGCTCCTCGGCCAGGGCCTCCAGGTAGGAGGCCCTGTAGGGCTCAAGAAGCTTCAGGCTCTCCTCGGACTCGGGCAGGCCCAGCTGGCGCAGGGCGCTTTTGGCGAAGAGGCCAAAGCGGAGGTCAAACTGGCTTTTGCCGATAACCTCCTCCCCCACCTGGGCCACCACGGGGTCTTCCTGGGCCAGGGCGGGAAGGCTTAGGGCCAGGGTCAGGGCCAAAAAAAGGATGCGCATGCCCCATGCTAGCATGGAGGGCGTGAACGACCTCATCCTGCGGGCGGCCCGGGGCGAGCCCACCCCCAGGCCCCCCGTCTGGTTCATGCGCCAGGCGGGCCGCTACCAAAAAAGCTACCAAGAGATTCGGAAGCGCTACACCCTGCCCGAGATCGTGAAGAACCCCGAGGCGGCGGCGGAGGTGACCCTTCTCCCCGTGAGGGAACTCGGGGTGGACGCCGCCATCCTCTTCGCCGACATCACCACCCCCCTTTACGGCATGGGCGTGGCCCTGGACCTGGTGGAGGGGAAGGGGCCCGTCATCCACAAGCCCATCCGGGACGGAGAGGGGGTGGAGGCCCTGAAGCCCCTTGTGCCCGAGGAGGCCGTGCCCTTCGTCCTAGAGGCCATTCGCCTCTTGAAGAAGGAGCTCAAGGTCCCCCTCATCGGCTTCGCCGGGGCCCCCTTCACCCTGGCCAGCTATCTGGTGGAGGGGGGGCCAAGCCGCCACTTCCTCCAGGTGAAGGCCTTCATGTACGGGGAGGAGGCCCTCTGGCACCGCCTGATGGAAAAGCTTACCGAGGCCATGGCCCGCTACCTGGAGGCCCAGGCTCGGGCGGGGGCCGACCTCCTCCAGGTCTTTGACTCCTGGGTGGGGGCCCTTGGGCCGGCCGACTACCGCCGCTACGTGAAGCCCCACATGAAAAGGCTCTTCCAGGCCCTAAGGCCCCTTGGGGTCCCGGTCATCCATTTCGGCGTGGGCACCATGGGCCTCCTCCAGGAGATGCGGAAGGCAGGGGGAGACGTGATGGGCCTGGACCACCACACCCCCCTCCCCTGGGCCCGGGACGTGTTGGGGAATACGCCGGTCCAGGGCAACCTGGACCCCGCCGTCCTCTTCGCCCCCAAGGAGGTCATCCGGCGGGAGGTGGGCCGCATCCTGGAGGAAAACGCCGGCCGAGCAGGCCACATCTTCAACCTGGGCCACGGCATCCTGCCCAAGACCCCCCATGACCACGTGGCTTACGTGGTAGAACTCGTGAAGGAGGTAGCGGCGTGAACGTGCTCCTTATGGCCTACGGCACCCCTTACACCCCGGAGGAGATCGCCCCCTACTACACGGATATCCGCCGGGGCCGGCGCCCCACGGAGGAGCTTTTAAAAGAGCTCGCAGAGCGCTACGAAGCCATCGGCAAGAGCCCCTTGAACGAGATCACCCTGGTCCAGGCCATGCGCCTTCAGGCCCTTCTGAACCTGGAGGCCCCTCCCTACCCCAAGCGCCTGCAAAGCCCCTTCGGCCCCCGGGCCCCCCACGGCCCGGCCCGGGTCTACGTGGGCACCAAGCACTGGCTCCCCTCCATCGGCGAGGCGGTGGCCGCCATGCACGAGGACGGGGTGCGGCGGGCGGTGGCCCTAGTGGCCGCCCCCCACTACTCCCTAAGGAGCGTGGCCGAGTACCAGGAGAAGGTGGAGGCCGCCCTCAAGTCCCTGCCCGAGCCCATAGAGTTCCTATGGGTGGAAAGCTACGAGGCCCACCCCGGCCTGATCGCCGCCTACGCCAGGCGGCTGGAGGAGGCCATCTGGCGGCTCAAGGACCCCAGGGGGGCCGCCTACGTCTTCACCGCCCACTCCATCCCCGTGGCCGCCCTTGAGCGGGGGGACCCCTACCCCAGGCAGGTGGAGAGGACGGCGGAGCTCATCGCCAAAAGGCTTTCCCTCCCCCGGTATTTCGTGGCCTACCAGTCGGCGGGGCGCACCCCCGAGCCCTGGCTGGGCCCGGACATCAACGAGCTCTTAAGGCGGCTTGGCGAGGAAGGCTTTACCGAGGCCTTGGTCCAGGCGGTGGGCTTCCCCGCCGACCACCTGGAGGTCTTCTACGACCTGGACCTCGAGGCCCAGGCCACAGCGGAGGCGGTGGGCCTGAGGCTCCTAAGGGCCCGGAGCCTCAACGCCGACCTGGACTACATAGAGGTCCTCAAGGACCTGGTGGAGGCGGCGTGGCTCAGGTCCTCGTGATCGGCGGGGGATGGGCGGGGCTCGCCGCCAGCCTGGCCCTGAAGGAGGGCGGGGCCGACTTCCTCCTCCTGGAGGCCAGTCCCCGCCTGGGGGGCAAGGTGCGCACCCTAAGGCAGGGGGGGTTTCTGGTGGAGGGCGGGCCCGACGCCAGCGTCCGCTACAAAAAGGAGGTCCTGGAGCTAGCCCAGGCCTTCGGCCTGGAGCCCATCGGCACCCTCCCCCAAAAGCCCTCGGCCCTGATCCTGAAAGGGGGGCGGCCCCACCCCCTGCCCGAGGGCCTCATGCAGGTGGTGCCCGGGGACCTGAGGGGCCTGGCCAGGACCTCCCTCCTCTCCTTTTCGGGAAAGCTCCGCGCCCTTTACGACCTCTTCCTCCCCCGGGGCAACAAGGAGGACGAGAGCCTTAGGGAGTTCGTGGAGCGCCGCTTAGGCCCCGAGGTCTTCGCCACCCTGGTGGCCCCCCTGGCGGGGGGGATCTACGGGGGCGAGCCCGACGAGCTTTCCATGAAAGCCGCCTTCCCCCAGCTTCTGGAGCTGGAAAGGCGGCACCGGAGCCTGATCCTGGGGGCCATGCGGGAGAGAAGGGGCCGGGGAAGCCGGGAAGGGGGTAGCCTCTTCTTCTCCTTCCGGGAGGGGCTCTCCGCCCTCACCCGAAAGATGGCCGAGGCCCTTTCAGAAAGGGTCTTCACGGGCACCCCGGTCCTTGGGGTGGAGCCCTTGGGAAGCCGCTACCGGGTCCACACGCTAAAGGGAGTCCTGGAGGCCGAGGCCCTCGTCTTGGCCACCCCCGCCCCCCAGGCGGCTAGGCTCCTGAGGCCCTTCCTGCCCGAGGCCACCGCCCTTTTAAAGGGCATCCCCCACATCCCGGCGGCCACGGTGAGCCTGGCCTTCCCGGAGCCCCTTCCCGTGGTGGGGCATGGCCTCCTCATCGCCCAGGGGGAGGGGTACCGGGTGCGGGGCTTCACCTGGACCCACCAGAAGTGGGAGGGCCGGGCCCTCGAGGGACATAGCCTGGTCCGGGCCTATCTCTCGGGCGAGGCGGCGGGGCTCTCCGAGGCCGAACTGGCCAAAATCGCCCTGGAGGACCTCCGCCGCTTCCTCAGGAAGGAGGTGCGCCCGAGCCACACCTTCGTCTTCCGCTTCCCCGAGGGGATGCCCGCCTACAGGGTGGGGCACCTGGAGCGGCTTGGCCGCCTGGAGATGGCCCTCCTCAAGGCCCCCGGGCTCTTCCTGGCGGGGAACTACCTGGAGGGCGTGGGCCTTCCCGAGGTGGTGCGCTCCGGCAGGAGGGCGGCGGGCCGGGCCCTGGCCCACCTGGCCCTGACCCCTACCCCCTAGCGCCCGGGAAAGGCTTGGGTTAGCATGGGCCAAACATGGCCCTGTCTTATCCTGCCATAGCCCTGGCCTCCTTCCTGGTGGGGCTTTTGACGGGCTTTTTGGGCCACAGCGACCCCTACATCCTCCCCTGGTTCATGATCGCCGTGGCCGTGTTGGCCAGCGTCTACGGCCTCTCCTGGGGGCTTCTGGCCGCCCTCTTCTCCACCCTGGTCCTCCTCCTCTTCCCGGGGTTTAACCCGATGGCCCTGGCCATCCTCCTCCTCTCCGCCCTGCTGGCCCACCAGGTGGGGGAAAGCCTGCGGCGGGCTCACCGCCGCGCTAAAGCCCTCGCCAAAAGCCAGCGCCTGATCGCCGAGGCCCTCGAGGCCCTCCCCCAGGCCCCAAACCAGGAGGCCCTCCTCAAGAGCCTCCCCGAGCGCCTCCTTGCCCTGGGGGAGGGGGGGCACGTGGGGGTCTGGGTGCCCGCCCCCGAAGGGGGGTTTAGCCTTCTCGCCGCCCACCCGCCCATGAGCCTGGCCTGGATCCTGGATAGCGGCGTGGTGGGCCGGGCCTTCCGGGAGGGCAAGCCCCTCTACATCCCCGATGTGCGGCGGGAGGCCGGCTACATCCCGGACCCCTCCATCCCCACCCTGGCCGAGCTGGCCCTGCCCCTTTGGGAAAGGGGCGAGGTGGTGGCGGTGCTGAACCTGGAGCGCCCAAAGCCCTTCCTCCCCGAGGAGGTGGAGGGCCTCACCCGCTTCGCCCAGGCGGTGGGCCTCCACCTGGACCGCCTGGCGGACCTGGAGGAGAGGACCATCCTGGCGGGGCTTTCCGAAAGGCTCCAAAGCGCCAGGACCAAGGAAGAGGCGGCGGGGAGGGCCCTGGCCTTCCTGGTGCCCGCCTTGGGCCTCCAGGCCGGGGCCCTCTGGGAAGCCCGGGGAGCGCGGATGCAGGCCCTCGCCCACCATGGGGTGCAGGAGGAGAGCCTGAAGCGGGTCCTAGAGCAGGGTCTCCCCTACGGCGTGGGCCTGGCCTGGCGGGCCTACGAGACGCAAAGCCCCCTTTTCACCACCCGGTACGCCGAGGAAGCGGGCACCCTGCCCGACCTCGCCGCCCTGGGCTGGCGCACCCTCGCCGCCCTCCCCCTGCCCTCCCTGGGAAGCCCCGGGAGCCGCCGGGTCCTGGTCCTGGGCACGCCGGAGACCCGGCCCTGGCGCAGGGCCGAGGTGGAAAGCCTCCTCCTTTGTAGCCGCACCCTAGTCCTGGCCCTGGAACGCCTGACCGAGAAGGCGCGGCACCAGGCGGTGAATCGCCTCTTCCAGGAGCTTTTGGAAAAGCCCCTGGAGGCCCTTTACCAGGAGGTCCTGGAGGAAGCCGTCCGGCAGGTGCCGGGGGCGGAGGCGGGGAGCCTCCTCGTGCTGGAGGAGGGGGTCTACCGCTTCCGGGCGGCGGTGGGGTACGACCTGGAAGGGCTTAAGGAGGTGGCCTTCCGGCCGGAGGACCAGCTCCTCTGGTACGGCCTGGGAGAGGAGAAGGCCCAAAGGGGAAAGCCCCGGATCCTCAGCGCCGAGGCCCGCCCCATCGCCGAGATCAGCCACAAGACCGTCCCACCGGAGGTCATAGACCGCGCGGGCAGGGCCACGGAGATCCAGGCCAACCTCTGCCTCCCCATCCCCTACCAGGGCCAGGTGCTGGCCTACCTGAACCTGGACAACCTCCACGACCCCCGGGCCTTTGGCGAGGACAGCCTCGAGGCCGCCCGCTTCTTCGCCACCCCCCTGGCCGCCCTCCTCCACGAGGCCAGGACCCGGAGGCTTCTGGAGGAGGCCGCCCTCACCGATCCCCTCACGGGCCTCCCCAACCGCCGGGCCTTTGAACGGCTCTTTTTGGAGGAGCTGAAGCGGGCCGAGCGCTACGGCTACCCTCTCTCCCTGGCCGTCTTGGACCTGAAGGAGTTCAAGGCCATCAACGACCGGCTAGGCCACGCCGCCGGGGACCTGGCCCTCGTCCGCGTGGCCCAGGCCCTTTCCAAGGAGCGGCGCAACGGGGACCGGGTCTTCCGCTGGGGCGGGGACGAGTTCGCCGCCCTCTTCCCCCACACGGGCAAGGAGGGGGCCATAAGGGCCGCCTTCCGCTACGCCCGGGCCATTGAGGGCATCTGTCTGGAAGGCCTCTGCCTGGGGGTCAACATCGGCCTCGCCACCTATCCCGAGGACGGGACGACCACGGACGAGCTCCTATCCACCGCCGACACCCGCATGTACCAGGCCAAGGCCCAGGGGCTTTCTGTCTTGGCCTAAACGCCCCTTGCCAAAACCCGCCCGCAGGTGTACCCTTGAGCTAGGGACGCTGAAGTCCCCAAAGGCACCTCGGAGGCGATGAAGCCTGTCCTGCAATCTGGGCGCCTGGGACAGGTGGAGCCAGTGGCGCAACCGGCCGAGGGCGAGCAAAGCCAAACCTTTCCCTTGCTTTCCCTCTGTCGGCCAGGCGCCCAGCCTGGCCCTAAGGCTTTTTAGGGCGTTCGGAGGCGAGGAACCGTGATACCCAAGATGGGCGCCAAGGGACACGGGGAGCCAGTGGCGCAACCGGCCGGACGCTATAGCGCGGTTATACCGCCGACCCTTGCGCCACCTCCCCCAAGGAGGTGGGCATGCGGACGTGGATCCTAGCCCTCTTGATCTTCGTAGGGGGCGTGGCCCTGGCCCAGAGCGCCGCCAGCGTCGGTGTGGACATCCACATCCCCGCCGTGGTGGGGCTCCGCCTGGCGGAGGTGGAAGGGCCTATGGTGTCCGCACTGGAGCTTGGGCCCGGGGTCCAAACCCTCAGGCTCGTGGCCAACATCCAGTGGGAGCTTAGGGTGGAGGTGGAGGGCCAGGCCCTTCTGGCCAACCTGCCCCTTCAGGCGGGCACCCACGTCCTCTCGGGCCGGGGCAGGCTGACCCTCACCCTGGAGGTGCCCCCGGGGAGCCGGGTGCGCCTCAAGGTGGCCCTGCCGGGGATTTCTTAGACACCACGCCCCCTTGGGTGTAAACTAGAGGAGATTCGGCCATGGACCGGACCCGAACCCCCTCACGGTCCTCGCCCGTCCTGCCCCTCCTGCAGCATGGCCTTCAGGGGCTTCCCGAGGCCCTCAGGGCCCTGGCCGAGGCCCTACAGGCCCACCGCACCTACCTCTTCCGCCTGGAGGAGCGGGACGGGCGCTGGTACGCCTCCCAGCTGGCCGAGTGGGCAGCCCCCCACGTCACGCCCCAGATCCAGAACCCCAGCCTCCAACGCCTGCCCGTGCGGGAAGCGGGCTACGGCCGCTGGCTGGAGGCCTTTCTGCGGGGCGAAGCCATCGGAGGCGCGGTTAGGACCTTCCCCGAGGAGGAAAGGCTCCTTCTGGAGGCCCAGGAGATCCAAAGCCTCCTGGTGGTCCCCATCCGGGTGGAGGAGCGGCTCTGGGGTTTTCTCGAAGTGGACGACTGCGAAAGGGATCGGGCCTTCACCCTCGAGGAGGAAGCCCTTCTCCGGGAGGTGGCCGAGGCCCTGGCCCGTACCCTGGACCTCTTTGAGGTCCACCGCTTCACGGAACGCCTCTTGGAGCTTTCCCCTTTCTACGTGGCTCGGCTGAACCCGGAAGGGCGGCCCCACTGGGCCAACGCCGCCTTCATCCGGGCCTTTCCCCAGGGGGCTCCCCTCCCCTTGGAGGCGCCCCTGGCCCAGCCGGGGCGGCCGGTGACGACCACCACCGCTGGGGAGGCCCCCGCCGAGTGGACCCTGGTGGCCGTGCCCGGCCCGGGAGGGGAGGTCCTGGAGGTTCTGGCCTTCGGCCTGGACCTTCGGGAGCGTTTCCTGGCTCAGGAGCGGGAGGCCCGCTGGAGTACCTTCCGCAAGAACCTCCTCCGGGTTTACGAGACCCTGATGGCCGAGGGGTTTTCCGAGTCCATCTTCGGCCTCATCCTCGAGGCCGCCCTGGACACGGTGCCCGCCGCCCAGGGGGGAAGCGTGGCCGTCCTCAAGGAGGACGGGTACTACCACTTCGTGGCCGCCAAGGGGTACGACCTGGAGGCCCTGCGCCAGGTCCGGCTCCACCCGGAAGAGCCTCTCTCCCTCACCGGACACAGGGAGGCCCAGGTCTTCACCCAGAAGGACCTCAAGCGCTTCAACCGGCGGCTGGACCCCGAGCGGAAAAAGGTTATGGAAACAGCGGGGCGGGTGAAGGAGATCCAGGCCGTTCTGGCGGTGCCTGTCTACCTCTCCGGCGAGCGCAAGGCCTTCTTGTACCTGGACAACCTGGAAAGGGAGAACGCCTTCACCCCCCTGGACCTGGAGCTGGCCCAGGCCTTCGCCAGCCAGCTGGGCCTCCTCCTCCGGAGGATGGAGCTGGAGGAGAGGCTGACCTACCTGGCCTTCCACGACCCCCTGACCGGCCTGCCTAACCGCCTCTTCTTCCTGGAGAAGCTGGCCCAGGCCCTAAAAGAGGAGCCCAGGGTGGCCGCCTTGTACCTGGACCTGGACGGGCTAAAGCTGGTCAACGACCTGGAAGGCCACGCCGCGGGGGACGAGGTCATCCGGACCGTGGCCGCCCGCCTGCGGGCTGCCGTCAGGCCCCGGGACCTGGTGGCCCGGCAGGGCGGGGACGAGTTCCTCATTCTCCTTGCGGGGTTCCGCAAGCCGGAGGAGGCCGTCCAGGTGGCGGAACGGCTTCTAGAGGTGGTGCGCCTGCCCCTGCCCCTGGGCGGGCAGGTCTTTCGCCTCACCACCTCCTTGGGCATCGCCCTGGGGGAGCCCGGCCTCACCCCGGGGGAGCTTCTGGCCCGGGCCGACCTGGCCCTTTACCAGGCCAAGGGCGAGGGCAAGGACCGGCTGGCCTTTTACGAGCCCGGGCTCCAGGAGGCCCTGCGCCGGGAGATGGCCCTGGTGGAGGCCCTGCGGGAGGCCCTGGCCGGGGACGAGGGCGAGTTCACCCTCTTCTACCAGCCCATCGTGGACCTGGCCACGGGGGCTCCTGTGGCCCTCGAGGCCCTGATCCGCTGGCCCAAAGCGCCCCCGGGGGAGTTCATCCCCCTGGCGGAGCGGCACCGCCTCATGCCGGAGCTGGGGGCGTGGGTCCTGCGCCGGGCCTGCCGGGAGCAGGCCCGCCACGGCCTGCCCGTGCACGTGAACGTGAGCCCCCAGGAGCTCCTCCACCCCGGCTACCCCGGCCTGGTGGCCCAGGTCCTGGAGGAGACCGGATGTCCCCCCAGGGCCCTGGTCCTGGAAATCACGGAAACCGCCCTCATCCCCGACGAGAGGGGGCGGGACGCCACCCTGACCATGTGCATCCTGCGGGAGCTGGGGGTCAGGGTCTTTCTGGACGACTTCGGAAGTGGCTACTCCAGCCTGGAGCGCCTGGCGGCCCTTCCCGTGGACGGCCTCAAGCTGGGCCAGGCCTTCACGCAGGCCCTGGGGAACCCTCCGGACCCCAAAAGCCCCGCCGCCCGGCTGGTGACCGCTGTCTTGGCCCTGGCCCAGGCCCTGGGGCTCGCCGCCGTGGCCGAGGGCATAGAGGGCGAGGCCACCCTGGCCTACCTGCGCCACCTGGGGTTCACCTTGGGACAGGGCTTCCTCTTTGGCCGCCCCGCCCCTTTGGGGGTATAGTGGGGTGGGAGAATGCGCCTTAGCGCCGCAGGGAAGGTCGCCCTAACCTACGCCCTCTTTTCCCTCCTCTGGATCCTGGGAAGCGATCGGCTCCTTCTGGCCCTCTTTCCTAAGGCCGAAACCCTCACCCTCTGGCAAACGGCCAAAGGGTTCCTCTTCGTGGCCCTCTCCGGGCTCCTGGTCTACCTCCTGGCCCTCAGGGAAACCCGGGCGGAAGAGGCCAAAACCAGAGCCGAAAGGGCCTCCGCCCGCCGCCTCCAGGCCCTTCTGGAAAGCAGCAGGGAGCTCGTCTACCTCCTGGACGAAAAGGGGCGGATCCGCTACGCCTCCCCTAACGTGAGGGAGGTGCTGGGCTACCTGCCCTGGGAGGACCCGGGGCCGGGGCCACTTATTTTGGACTACGTTCACCCCGAAGACAGGCTTCTCGCCGAGGCGGCCCTGCAGGACCTCCTCCGCCGCCCGGGTATCACCCTGGAGTACCGCCTGCGCGTCCTGGACAAGGAGGGCGGGGTGCGGGCGGTGCGGGTGTGGGGCAGGAACCTCCTCCAGGACGAGGCGGTGGGGGCCATCGTCCTCAAGGTCCAGGACATCAGCGAGCTGGAGGCGGAGTTGACCAGGCTGGAGAGGGTGCTGGCCTCCCTTCCTGGGACGGTCTACCAGGCCCAAGTGGAGGAGGGCCAGGACCCCGCCTACACCCCCCTCGTCTACGCCGCCCCGGCCCAGACGGAAGCCCTCCTGGGCTACCCGGCGGAAGCCCTCCTCGCCGACCCCGCCTTCTATTTTTCCCAGGTCCACCCCGAGGACCGGGCCGGGCTCGAGGCCACCCTGCGCCGGGCGGTAGCGGAGCCAGGTGAAGTGCAGGTCCACACCTACCGCTTCTGGCACGGGGAAAAGGAGGCCTGGGTCTGGCTCCGGGACACCCTCGTCTACCACCCCGAAACCCGCCTTCTCACCGGGTACACCTACGAGGTCACGGAAGAGGTGGAGTCGGAGCGCCGCTTTCGCGCCCTGGCGGAGACCGCCCCGGCCGTTATCCTCATGTGGCAGGCGGAAGACCCCACCCGGCCCGAGTCCGCCAGGCTGGTCTACGCCAACCCCGAGACCCTACGCCTCACCGGGTACACCCTGGAAGAACTCCAGGCCCGGCCCATCTGGGAGTTCGCCCACCCCCAGGACCGGGAGCTGGTGCGAAGCCGCGGGCTGGCCCGGCTTAGGGGGCAAGCCCCCCCGACCCGCTACGCCTTCCGCATCCTGACCAAGGGAGGGGAGGTCCTGTGGCTGGACTACTCCGCCACCCGGGTGGAGCTTGGGGGGAAACCCACCGTCTTGGGCGTGGGCCTGGACATCACCGAGGCCAAGGAGCGGGAGCGGACCCTGGAGGCCTTCGCACGCCTCAGCCTGGCCTTGAGGGAGAGCGAAGACCTCCGGGAGATGATGCAAAAGGGACTGGACACCGTGATGGACCTCCTGGGGGCCGGGGCGGGAAGCGTCCTCATCTACGAAGGCACCCCTCCCCGGCTCCGGGTGTCCGCGGACCGGGGGTGGATGGCCCACCCCCCCCCTCCCTCCAACCCCCTGGAGGCGCGGAGCCTGGCGGCTCGGGCCCTAGCGGGGGAGGTCATCCTCTCCCCTGAGCCCAAGACCGATCCCCGGGTCCTGGAAGCGGCCCGCCCCTTTATCCCCGAGGGCTGGGGGGTCCTGGCCCTCCCGCTCCTAGCGGGCCGGGAGGCGGTGGGCGTCCTTTTCCTTTCCTGGCCCCGGGCCCAGCTTCCCGGCCCCAGGAAGGTGGAGCGGGCCCAGATCCTGGGCGAGGTCCTGGGCAACGCCCTGCGCCGGGGTAGCCTGCGGGCAAAGCTGGCCCAGCGGGTGGCCCAGCTGGAGGCCCTCCGGGCCGTAGACCAGGCCATCGCCGCCTCCTTGGACCTGGGGCCCACCCTGGAGGTCTTTCTGGCCCAGGCCCTCCGCCTGCCCCTGGACGCGGCGGCCTTCTTCCTCTACCGCAAAGAGGAGGGAGGACTGGTCCTGGAGGCGTGCAAGGGGTTCCTCTCCCCCAAGGACGCCCTGCCGAAGCGCATCGCCCTGGGCGTGGGCCACGTGGGCCAGGCGGCCCTGGAGGGGCAGGTGGTCCACGTCCAGAACCTGGCCCAAAACCCGGGCACCCACCCGGAGTTCACCCTCAGGGAAGGCCTGGTCTCCGAGCGGGCCTATCCCCTCTTCGCCAAGGGCAGGCTCCTGGGGGTCATGGCAGCCTTCACCCGCAAGCCCTGGGAGCTGACCCTCGAGGAGGAGGAGTTCCTGGAGGCCCTAGTGGGCCAGGGGGCCATCGCCCTGGACAACGCCCTCACCTTCCAAGCCCTGCAGAAGACCCAGCGGGAGCTGGAGGCCGCCTATGACCTCACCCTATGGGGCTGGGCCAAGGCGGTGGAACTGCGGGACCAGGAGACCGCCGGCCACACGGAGCGGGTCACGGCGCTCACCCTGCGCCTGGCCCGGGCCCTGGGGGTACCCGAGGAGGACCTGGAGCACATCCGGCGGGGAGCCATCCTCCACGACGTGGGCAAGCTGGCCATCCCCGACCACGTCCTCCTCAAGCCGGGCCCCCTCACCGAGGAGGAGTGGGCGGTGATGAAAAGGCACCCCGTCTACGCCTACGAGTGGCTTTCCGGCATCCCCTTCCTCAGGAAGGCCCTGGACATCCCCTACGCCCACCACGAGCGCTGGGACGGCTCCGGCTACCCCCGGGGCCTGAAAGGGGAGGCCATTCCCCTTTCCGCCCGCATCTTCGCCGTGGTGGACGTCTACGATGCCCTGACCTCCGACCGCCCCTACCGCAAGGCCTGGCCTAAGGAGAAGGCCCTGGCCTACCTTCAGGAGCAGGCGGGCCGGCAGTTTGACCCCCAGGTGGTGGCGACCTTCCTGCGCCTGGTGGAGGAAGAGGGCCTTTAGGTCCCGAAGGTGCCCGGGGCCACCCTCTTTCCAGAACCTGGGGCCAGAATGAGGGCATGCGGAAGTTGGGCGGCCTCCTCCTCCTTCTGCCCCTTCTCCTCGCCCTGAATCTCCTCCTCACCAAAGGACCCCCGGTCCTCTGGACCGAGACCGTCCAAGCGGGCCCGGAAACCCTGCAGGAGGTCTACACCAAAGCCCACCCCGCCGTCTTGGGGGTAGAGGGCCCCGAGGGAACGCGGGGCACGGGCTTCTTCTACGCCCCGGGCCTGGTCCTCACCGCCTACCACGTGGTGGCCGAGGGGGGGCCCTTCACCCTCCTCCTAGCGGACCGCACCCGGGCCCAGGCCCGCCTCCTGGGCTTCGCCGAACCCCTGGACCTGGCGGTCCTGGCCACGGAGGCCACCCCGCCCGCCCCGCTCCTTCCCCTGGAGACCGAGAGGCGGCCTCAGGCGGGCGAGGCGGTGCTCCACATCGGCAACGGCCGGGGTCAGTTCATCGCTCCCCGCTACGGCCGGGTGACCCACCTCGAGGCCAGCCCCTCCGCCTTCCTCCCCCAGGGCCTGGTGGAGACCTCCCTCCCCCTCGCCCCCGGGGACTCCGGGGGGCCGGTGTTGGACGCCCGGGGGAAGGTCCTGGGGGTGGCCGTGGCCATCGGCCAGACGGAAGAGGGCTTCCGGAGCTACTTCACCCCCCTCTTCGGCCGGGGGGAGGTCCTTGTGGCCCTGGAGCGGGGCGAGAGGCGCTACTGGCCCTACCTGGGCCTCCGGGGTCCCCGGGCCTTGACCCCAGAGCTCGCCCGGGAGCTGGGCCTTCCCCCTGGAGGGGTCCTGGTGGGGGAGGTGGTGCCGGGCGGGGCGGCCCACCGGGCGGGGCTTAGGGGCCTCGAGGCGGGAGGCGTGCCCGACGTGATCCTGGAGGTGAACGGGGTGCCGGTGAACTCCTTTGAGGACCTCCTCCGCGAGGTGCGCCGCCACCAGGTGGGGGACCGGATCGCCCTCACCGTGCGCCGGGGGGGCCAGGTCTTCCAGCTGGAGGTCACCCTAAGCCCCTTCCCCGGCCGCTAGCTCCCGGTAGGTGGGCAGGCCCAGGCCCTCCGCCAGGAGGACTGCCCGGGCGATGGCCCGCGCAAGGGCGTCGGCGGCGTAGGCCCCGATGCGGAGGGGGAGGTAGGGGTCCACCCCCCTGCCCTCCCCCAGGGCCAGGGCGAAGACCAGGTCCCCGTCCAGGAGGGTGTGGGCGGGGCGGATGGCCCGGGCGATCCTGTCCTGGGCCATGATGGCCAGGCGCCTGGCCTGGGCCTTGGTGAGAGGGGCATCGGTGACCACCGCCGCCAGGGTGGTGCTCTGCCCCGGGAGGAAGGGGTAGCGGTAGGCCTCCTCTTCCCCCCGGTAGCGGGTGAGGTCGGGGAAGAGGGCCCTCTCCTCCTCGGTGAGGAAGGCCTCGGCGTAGAGCCTTCCCGTCCGGGGGTCAAAGGGGTGGCCCAAGCTGTTGACCGCCACCAGGGCGTAGACGGCGTACCCCTCCTCCAGGCGGTAGCCCGCCGCCCCCACCCCCCCCTTGACCCCGCCCGCTAAGGCCCCGGTCCCCGCCCCCACGCTCCCCTCGGCCACCTCCTCCCGGGCGGCCTCTGCCGCCAGGTAGCCGGCCTCCGGGTCTGGAGGGCGGAAGGCCCTTCCCCGGCCCAGGTCGTAAAGGACGGCGGCGGGGACAATGGGGACCGGCCCGGCCGGGGTGGGAAAGCCCAGGCCCCGCTCCCTTAGGTAGCGCACCACCCCCTCCGCCGCCCCCAGGCCGAAGGCGCTTCCCCCGGTGAGGAGGAGGGCCTGGACCCTTTCCACGGTGTTCTCGGGGGAGAGGAGGTCCGTCTCCCGGGTCCCCGGGGCCGCCCCCCGCACGTCCACCGCCCCGATGGCCCCCTCCTCCAAGAGGAGGACCGTGCACCCGGTGAGGGCCTTTGGGTCGGTAAAGTGCCCCACCTTTAGGCCCGAGAAGGGAACCTTCCCAGGAGGCAAGGCTTCCGCCATGGCCCCAGTATGGGGTAGCCTGAAGGCCAGGACAAGGAGGGAAGCATGTGGACCTACCTGATCCACGGCGAGCCAACCCCGGGGGTGGCGAGGCTTCTTGAGGGCGTGGGGCGGGCCCTCGAGGCCCGGGGCTTCCGCCATGGCCCCGAGGCCCAGGCCCCCAACCTGGTCCTGAACGCCATCACAGAGGAGAACCCCAAGCCCTACCGCCGCCGGGCCCAGGCCACCTTCGTGGCCTCGGTCCTGGAGCTTCCCCGCTTCCCCGAGGAGCCCATCAAGGAGCTCTACCCCTACCTGGTCCGGGCTCTTTCCAACGTCCTCCTGGCCTATGTGCTCGGCGAGGGGGCGGCGTTCCTCACCCTGGAGCTGGGCCACTATCGGGAGAAGGAGGGGGAGGGCTTTTACGAGCGGGTGGCGGAGCGCCTGATGCCCATCGCCTGCAGCCGCCTGGTCATTGACAACATCTTCGTGCCCGACCTGGAGCCGGAGCTCTGGGAAGGGGACGAGCTAACCGAAAGCATGCACCGGGCGGGCAGGAAGCTCAAGGAGTGGGACCTTCTGCCCGCGCCCTTCCCCATTGAGGAGATCCTCCCTCCCGAGGACCTCCGCCACGTGAAGAGGCTCTACGGCATCGGCGGGCTTTCTTACGGCAACCTTTCCGTGCGCAAGGACGAAAGGCGCTTCTGGATGTCGGCGAGCGGCGTGGACAAGGCCAACCTCAAGGTGATCGGCCGGGACATCCTCATGGTGAAGGACTACGACCCCGAGAAGAACGCCATCCTCCTCTCGGTGCCGCCCCACGTGGAGCCAAGGCGGGTCAGCGTGGACGCCATTGAGCACTGGATGATCTACCGGGAGCACCCCGGGGTGGGGGCTATCCTCCACGTCCACGCCTGGATGGAGGGGGTGCCCGCCACCCCCTTCAACTACCCCTGCGGCACGTATGAGCTCGCCCAGGCGGTGGCGGAGAAGGTGCGGGAGGCCCCAGACCCCACCCGGGCGGTGGTGGGCCTCAAAAACCACGGCCTCACCATCACCGGCCGGAGCCTGGACGAGATCCTGGAGAGGATAGAGGGGAAGCTCGTCCGCACCGTGCCCATGTCATGAAGGCCCTCCGCTACACCCCTTCCCTCCCCCGCTTCTTCGGGGCCAGGCTTTTAGGAAAACGCTTTCCCAAGGGGCTTCTCCCCCTAAGGCTGGAGGAGGTCCCCTTGCCCGAGAGGGCGGGCTTCCAGAGGGTCAGGGTCCTGCTCTCCGGGGTCTGCGGCTCGGACCTGGCCCTCCTCTACGGGAAGAGCCCCCCCACCATAAGCCCCTTTTTCTCCTTTCCCGCCGTTTTGGGCCACGAGATCCTGGGGGAGGTGGAAGGGGAGAAGGTGGCGGTGAACCCCCTCCTCGCCTGCGCCGACCGGGGCCTTCCCCCCTGCCCCATGTGCCAGAAGGGGGAGGAGGGCCTCTGCCAGAACGTGGCCGAGGGCGGCCTGGCCCCGGGGATGCTGGGCTACAACCAGGACCTCCCCGGGGGCTGGGGGGAGTGGGTTCTGGCCCGTAAGGAGCGCCTCTACCCCATCCCCCAGGGGGTCCCGGACGAGCGGGCGGTCCTGGCCGAGCCCCTGGCCGTGGTCCTCCGGGGGCTGGGGAAGTCAAGGCCCTGGCCGGAGGAGGTCCTGATCCTGGGCATGGGGACTATCGGCCTCATGGCGGTCCGCCTCCTAAGGGCCTTGGGGTATTCGGGCAAGGTCCACGCCGTGGCCAAGTACCCCCACCAGGCGGAGCGGGCCAGGGCCTTCGGGGCGGAGAGGGTCTATGGGAGCGCCAGGGAGGCTCTTCAGGAAAGGGCCAGGCGCTACCGCTACCTCCTCTTTGAGGGGTACCGGGGGGGCTACCCCTGGGTAGTGGAGGCCTCGGGGAGCGGGAAGGGCTTCCGAGAGGCCCTCGCCCTGGCCGAGGAGGGGGGAAAGGTCCTCCTCCTGGGGGCCCCGGGCCTGGAGTGGGCCGATCTTTCCCCCTTCTGGTTCAAGGAGGTGGCCCTCGTGGGGAGCTACACCTACACCCGGAAGGAGTTCGGCGAAGCCGTGGCCCTCCTAAGGGAGCTTCAGGGCCTCGAGGGCCTGGTGGGCGGGGTCTTCCCCCTGGAGGCCTGGCCCAAGGCCCTTACCGCCAGGGGGAAGGCCCTCTTCCGACCATAGGCCACTTTCTCTCCAGGGCTTTCCCCCTAGGCTCACCTTATGCGCCTCGCAACCCTTCTCCTCTTCCTGGGCTTCCTCCGGGCCGCCGCCCTCTCCCCCGGGGAGAAGGCTCCGGTCCTCGAGGCCAAGGACAGCTACGCCGCCCCGTAGACCTTAGGGGGAGCTACGTGGTCCTCTGGTTCTACCGTTCCGTAACCCATCACCATCTATTTCACCTTTCAAGAGGGCGATGATGGCGGGCTACTTCCTGCTTCCACGACCCATAGCTCGTAGACCGGCTCAAGAGAGCCGTTCCGCTGCTAGAGGAGTCTCCACAGGCGTTACTTCCCGGGGAACTCCCGGTAGGGCCCGTCAGGTGGGCCAGGCCTTTTCGGCCCATGAGCCCAGGCCCAGCGACCCCGGCTTGGTCCTCGCCTCGTGGGTAAAGGGCCTGAGCCATAGCCGTTCTAAGGATACACCCGC
>QGLW01000173.1_pt1 | contig 18479 bp, 22 predicted proteins | sample 1725341 | NCBI WGS metagenome assembly QGLW01 (sample SAMN05439265, study PRJNA331180) | Hot springs metagenome, whole genome shotgun sequencing project. | isolation source: microbial mat of Apron and Channel Facies of Mammoth Hot Springs | place: USA: Wyoming, Yellowstone National Park | collected... | reverse complement strand
CCCTCTATAATCTCTTTCGCTATCTTTACTTCACTCTCATAGGCTTTCCCTGCCTTAACCCCCATCACTATGTTCTTCTTTATGTTTTTCCTTACCACTGCTTTTTTATCTATTCTTATGGATCTGCAATAAAGATTTGAGATATGGGGTGATTTCTTTATTCTTTCCTCTTTATTTCATAAAAAGAAGAGTTGTAAAGATAATATCAACTTATTTACAAGTTTCCAAATTTATTGAAAATTTTCAATTTCGAGGTAGTTACATAACTTTCTCCTGTTACTCTTGTTTTTGAAGAAAATTTTCAATATAATATTGATAATTGGAGATAATTTTTATAAAATTGAGTAGAAAAGTTAAATAATTTTTAAAGGGAGGTGGCGGGAAGATTTTTTAGAAAGAATTTAGTTGATTTCAAAGGACAAAAAATTTTATTTAAAAAGGAGGAAATAAGATGCTTAGAAAAATAATATTGATTTCTATCTTAACATTACTTCCTATAATTGCTATGCCCTTGCATGCTACTACTGTTGTTAATATGGTTTATTGGCCTGGACCTGAAAGTGAAGCAATGCAAAAGGTGTTAGATTTTTGGAATAACACTGAAGGTAAAAAATTGGGAATAAAGGTCAATATGATTAATTTTAGCCGTGAAGAATTTTGGACAAAGCAAGAAACTATTCTATCGAGTAAATCTCCAGAGATTGATATTGCTTTTGTTGCTACATATATCTTAGGGAGATTTGCTCCATACCTTGTTCCTTTAAAAGATGTCAAAATCACACCAAGAATTTTTATAAAATCCACCTTAGAGAGCCTATCCTATAGCGGAATGCTTTATGGAATTCCTATGGATGTTAGTAACCATTTCCTTTATTATAAAAAGATTTAATCTCTAAGTTATTAACAGACTCCACATGGAAAACAAAATACGAGGAATTAAGTAAAAAATATTTAGGAGTAAGTCTTTCTCCAAAATCTCCTGACAAATGGACATGGTTAGATTATAAAGCTACAGCAATATTCTTTACTAAAAAGTATAATGAATTTTCACCAACGCAATATGGCACAGTTTTACAAATGAAAAATTTAATTTACAATATAATGATATGGAATGATACTCTTTGGGCATATGGTGGTACATGGTTTAATAAAGAAGGTAAATTTAACATAGCTACCCCTGAAGCTGTAAAGGCTGCCAATTTATATAAAGAATTATACGAATTAGGTACTACTCCGCCAGAATGTATTGCCTACGAATATGCAGAAGCTAATATGACATTCCAAACTGGAAAGGCAGCCTTTATGGTTCAGTGGTCTGCTGCCTATCATGAGTTAATAGATAAAGAAAAATCGCCACTAATTTTTGATAAAGTTGAGATTGTTCCTCCTCCTGGGCCAAGGCATGCGACACATGTTCATACCCTTGGTCTTGCTGTAAGTAAATATAGTCAAAATAAAGAAGCTGCTGCTTCATTTCTGAAATTTCTGTCAACTAAAGAGGCCATGAAAATGTATGCTGAGGCAGGAGGTATACCTCCAGTAGAATCTGTTCTTAATGAATTAGCTATGACTCGACCTGAATTTCCAAAGATTGCAGAGACAGTTAAAAAGTATGGATATGTTGAATTTACAGGTGCAGAAACTATGGCTATTCTTCAAATACTTGCAAATAATTTAACGGCTATATGGACTGGCCAGGTTAAAGTAGAGGATGGATTAAAAAATGCTCAAAAACAAGTAGAGGATTTACTCAAGAAATAAATATTACCCCCCCTTCATAAGGAAGGGGGTATATAGTTTTATCAGGATTATTGGTAGGAGGCTAATATGTTTGGAGAAAGATGCTATTTAAATAAATATATGTTAATTGCTCCCCTTGCTGTGTATCTTTTGCTAACCTTAGGATACCCTTTTATAAAAGCTATAGATATAAGTTTTAAAAATCTTTTTTGGGGCTCAACACATACAGAATGGGTCGGATTACGTAATTATATTTCCTTGATAAATTCTAAGGGTTTTTGGTTATCGATGTTATTTAGTTTAAAAATTGCTTCTATTAGTACAGCTTTAGAAATTTTTTTTGGATTTATTATAGCTTATTTTTTCTTCGAAAATTTTAGAGGAAATCGCATTCTTTTAACTTTTTTAGTAATACCTATAATGATTGCTCCAGTTTTATTTGGACTTATGTCAAGATTATCTTTAAACAGTTTTGTAGGATCTATTCCTCTATACTTACAAATCTTAGGGATTAAAATAGATTTTTTGAGCCCTCAAAATATTATTCCTACTCTTGTCCTTGTAGATATTCTGCAATGGACACCTTTTGTTTTTGCAATTATTTATGCGTCCCTTTTAACAATCCCTAAGGATATTATGGAAGCTTCAATAATTGATGGTGCAGATCGATTTCAAATGTTATTTAGAGTTGTAATTCCTATAATATCTCCTTCTATTTTAAGTGCTCTTTTTTTGAGGTTTATTGAGGCTTTTAGAACTTTTGATAGTATTTATGCAATTTCAGGAGGAGGGCCTGGAGATCTCACAACAACTATTAGTATATTCATATATAAACATGGATTCACTATGGGAATGCAAAGTTATGCAAGTGCTGCAGGAATGCTTTTATTACTTTTTGTCTTATTACCTACTATAAAACTTACAAAATTTTTCTATGTTAATTATTAGGAGGAATATATGAAAAAGGGAAGATTAAATAAATTTCTAAGAGCTTTATCTTGGCTTCTCATTATATTAGTGATAATAATATTTAATTTTCCTGTAATAAATACTATCATGACTTCATTTAAAAGTGATGCACAGATTTCAGCATCGCCTCCACTTCTTATTTTTAAACCAACTCTTTTAAATTACAAAAGAATTTTTAGTAGTAGTTATTTTAATTTCCTTAGTTTTCTAATAAATAGTTTGACTATAGCTATTACTACAGGAATTATTACTGTCTTAGTTTGCTTTCCTGCTGCCTACGGGATAGCAAGATATAAAGTCAGTTCCCAATTCCTTTTTCCATTAACAATTAGTTTAAGATCTTTACCCCTCATCATTTTTGCGGTTCCTCTTTACAGTATGTATAGAAATTTAGGACTTATTGATACACAGGTAGGATTAATAATAATTCATGTTATTGTTTCTATCCCCATAGCTGTTGTTCTTTTTGTTAGTGCTATACAGGCAATTCCTAAGGAGATAGAAGAAGCAGCTCAAATTGATGGAGCATCCACTGCTCAAATGCTTTTACATATTGTATTTCCCTTAATATTGCCATCACTATTTGTTGTGTTCCTTTTCAGTTTCATCTATTCATGGAATGAATTCTTATTTGCTTTAATATTCACAATTAGAAATGCAGTAACCCTTACTGTGGGTTCTACTTTATTTATCACATCATGGGGAGTACAGTGGGGCAATATTGCTGCTGCTATTTCTTTATCTATTCTTCCTATTATAATATTTACTTTTTACCTTCAAAAATATCTTGTAGAAGCTCTTATGGCAGGAAGTATAAAGAGTTAGGAGGAAACTATGAATAAAGAAGAACTTTTATTAAAACTTAAAAATGGTATTATAGTATCTTGTCAAGCAGAACCTGGGGATCCCACATATGGAAATGATTGTATTTTAGCATTTGCTAAGGCGGCATTTGTTGGAGGAGCAAGGGGATTAAGGTTAAACGGTCCTGATGATATAAGAAGAGTTAAAAAAGAAGTTTCCCTTCCTATAATTGGAATCTATAAAGACAGAAATTTAGATTCTGAGATATATATAACTCCTACCTCAAGACATTTTGAAAAGGTTTTAAAAGCAGGAGCAGAAATTATAGCTGTAGATGCAACAAAGAGAAAACACATAGAGGCAGAAAATGGTGCAGAATATATAAAATTTTTGAAAAAAAGTTTCCCTGAAGCTATAATTATGGCAGATATATCGGATTATGAGGAAGGAATTTTAGCCTGGGAAGCTTCTGCAGACTTGCTAAGCACGACTCTTTCAGGTTATACTTCATATACAAAAGGAAGAAAACTTCCTGATTTTAAATTAGTGGAAGAATTAGTTAAAAAAGTGGATATACCAGTAATATTAGAAGGAGGAATATGGACTCCGGAAGATGTAAAATATGCTTTTCAGTGTGGAGCTTTTGCAGTGGTCATTGGTACAGCTATTACTCGTCCACATATTATTACAAAAAGATTTGTAATAGCAAGTAAAAATATTGAGGAAATATATAAAGATGAAGAATGAGATCTCAGCTCTAAATTTATTAAAGAGTATATATCCCTCTCTCTCTAAAAAGGAGAAAGAAATAGCTAAATATATTATAGAAAATAGCTCAAAAGTAATTTATTTGTCTATAACAGAGTTATCAGATATTTGTAAAACAGGAGATGCTACTATAATAAGGCTTGCTCAGAAATTAGGGTATCGTGGTTATCAGGAGTTAAAACTTGCTTTAGCAAGAAGTTTGGTAAGTCCTGAAATAGAAATTTTGGAAGATGTAAGGCCTGAGGATGATCTTATTACTATTATTCAAAAAATTAGATCAAGGAATATAAAAGCAATTAACGATACTACAGAGATCGTAGATTTAGAAAATTTGTCTAGGGCTATAGATTTGATTGTTAATGCTAGAAAGGTAGAATTTTATGGAGTAGGAGCTTCTGGTGTTACTGCGTTGGATGCAAAATATAAATTCTTAAGAATTGGAATTTTATGTGATGCCTTTACTGATCCTCACCTACAAGCTATGTCTGCTGCCTGTCTCACATCAGAGGATGTAGCAGTAGGAATATCTCATTCGGGAGCCACAAAAGATACTGTTGATTCTTTAAGAATAGCTAAAAATTCTGGAGCAAAAACTATTTGTATAACAAATTTTTCCCGTTCCCCCATAATAGAAGTTGCAGATTTAGTCTTACTTACTTCTTCCCCTGAGGCTCCATTGACTAGTGGAGCTATTAGATCTAAGATAGCTCAACTTCACGTTTTGGATTTACTTTTTACAGGGGTAGCTATGAGGATTGCTAAAAAGGCTGGAGAATATACTGAAAAAACTGCAAAAGCAGTCCTGGAGAAGCTATATTAAAAAGGGGTAAATTATGCTCTTTTTAGGAATTGATGGTGGACAGACAAAAACATTATGTGTTATAGGAGATGAAAAGGGGAATATTCTTTCCTTGGGAAAAGGAAGAGCACTGATTCATATTCTTTCTCCAGAAGGGCCTAAAATTGCAGAGAAAGCTTTTAAGGAAGCTGTAGAGTCTTCTACTTCCTTTCTTGGAGAAAATTTTGAAATTGAGGTAGCTTTTTTGGGACTTACAGGGGTTCCATATTCAAATTCTGAAGAAGCAAGAGTTTTTGAGAAAATAGCACAAAAAGTGATCAAAGCAAAAAAAATATTTATAGATAGCGATCCTGCTATTGCCTTAGCGGGAGCCTTTTCAGGAGGTCCTGGTATTATAGTTATTGGAGGAACAGGAACGGTATCTTTAGGATATGATGGTGAAAAATATGCAAGATGTGGAGGCTTTGGGTATCTTTTTGGAGATGAAGGGGGAGGGTTTCAGATAGCTTTACAAGGGATGAAAATTGCTCTTAAATTTGAGGATGGATGTCATCCATATACCCTTATAAGAGAGAAGATTTTAAGAGACTTTAATTTTTCTTCTATAGAAGAGGTAGTAAGAAAATATTATGCTGACAAAATAGAAAGATCAGAAATTGCCCAGATGACAAGAAGTATAAGAGAAGCTGCAGAAGAAGGAGATAAGTATGCAAGAGAAATTCTTTTTAATGCAGGATTAGAGCTTTCAAGATTTTGTGATTGTGTTTATAAAAAGCTAAATCTAAAAGATAAAGTTTTTGTTTCTGGTATGGGAGGAGTATTTAATATTTCCTTTGTCAAAGAAAGTTTTATGAAAAATTTAGATTCCTCAAAATATATTTTAAAAGAGCCTGATTTTCCTAGTATAGTTGGAGCATTAATAAAAGCTTATCAAATGGCAGGCATAGAAATAAATGAAGAGATAAAGAAAAATCTTAAAAAGCTAAGTTTTTAAAGAAAAGAAAAAAATAAAGGCTATATATTTTGAAGAGAGTATACTAAGATATTTAGCTGGTTCTTTTTTCCCTCATTGACGATTAAATCTTCAAGATTATGAGGAGTTTTAGCTTTTCTTGATATGCCTAAAATTTTACTAGTTTTAGATGTATTATTCTGTCCCTACCCCATCCTTGGATATTATAAGGAGGGTGAGGACAGGAGTTAATCTTTACTTATCTCTTTATACTAGTACCTATGTCCATACCTAATTTGGATATTACAAAATTTTCATATTGACTTTTAAGTTATTATTATTTAAAATTAACATATCAATATATCAATTTTAGGAGGTAATTATGAGTGCAGATTTATATTTTGACAGAATTATTAAGATATTGGAAAAAGTTAAAGAAACTCAAAGGGAAAATATTAGAAAAGCAAGTGAAATGATGGCAGATGCCATCTCTCATGGAAGAGCGGTTTATACTTTTGGTTCTGGTCATTCTGTTTTACCTGCTCAAGATGTATTTCCAAGATATGGAACTTTTATTGGATTTCAACCAATACTTGATTCTAGATTAATGTGGTTTAACATTTTAGGTCCTGGGGGAGTAAAAGAACTTTTATGGCTTGAGAGAACAGAAGGATATATAAAAAATGTAATAGAGCAATATCCTATTACAGAAAAGGATGTTGTAATTATATATTCTCATGGAGGATTAAATCCTGCACCAGTTGAAATGGCCATAGAATCTAAAAAGAAAGGAGCAAAAGTTATTGCTATTACTTCTCTTGAAAATCAAAAAAGGGCAAAGGCAATTCATTCTTCAGGGAAAAAACTTTCAGATATTGCTGATATTACTATAGATAATGGGGTTCCTCCAGAAGATGCATTAATTGAAATTGAAGGAAGAAAAGAAAAGATATCTGCAGGTTCAACAGTATTAACTGTTGCAATAACTATGGCTCTTGTTGCAGAAACTGGAAAAATTTTAAGTAAGATAGGAAAACTTCCTCCAGTATTTATGTCACCAAATATTTGTGATGATCCAGAACATAATAATAATGTTTTTAAGAAATATTGGGAATTTTATTTGAAACTTTTTAAGTAAAAATTTATTATAAATTTTTAAATTACTATTTATATAATGACATTACAAGAATTTTTTATATTAAAAATGAGTTTAGCAAAAATGAGCAAATTTTAGGCATTTTTCTTAATATTTTTAGGTATTATTCCCTATATTTCCTTATCTCAAAAATCGATAGTTTTAAGGATAGCAATACATTCAGACTTTGATAGAGAAGGATTTTATACAGTCACTTGGTAGGGACATAGGTACCACTTCAAAGGAAGTTGGATAAAATCTTGGTAAAAACTCCTTCAGCTCTTAATAATTCCTCTAAAAGTATAACAGGAAAAGTTAATTCATGCTTCTTCCTTAAAGGAGAAACCAAAAGTAGAGTTAAGCTCATAGGAATAAGCAGTAAATCTTCCTCTTGGAAAGTATAATAATATTCCTTTCATATTTAGGGAGATTTGTGTTTTTTTATGTGCTCATTTACATGAGGAAGAAAAGAAGATTATAAACTTCATAATCATAAAGATGTTTCCCTGAATTTTTTTCTCTTTTTATTTTCTTTTAATATTCCATTTCTCCTTAGAATTTCCTTAATAGTATTCTCAGAGAAAGATAAAGAGTATTTTCTTTCAAAGAATGATTTAAGTCTTCTATACCTGAAGCCGGTTCTTTTTAGCTCATTGATGATTAAATCTTCAAAAATTAGGAGAAGTTTTAGCTTTTCTTAATATGCCTAAAATTTTACTAGTTTTAGATATATTATTCTTTCCCTCTCCCCATCCTTGGATATAGTTAGGATAATTAGGGCAGAGGTTTATCTTTCCTTATCTCTTTATACTGGCAACTATGTCCATACCTATTTAGACAGGCCTTACATAGTGAATTTCTATAGACATTTGTAATAATAGTCCTTTATGCCAGTCGAGTGTTTTCATAATTTTCCCATCAATTTCTTTAGCTACTAAACTAAAAACCATGCTTTTTGTGCTCTTTTAATTGCTTCTTCTATCTATATTATTTCATTTTTTATCCTACTTGAAATTAATAAATATATCTTTTTCATAATAATATACCTTATCCCTCAAGACCATGTCTAATTTCTTCTTCACAGCTATTTAAATCAAAAATATCCACTTTAAAATATACACTTAAAGATATAACTTAAGATAGTAGTTTAAAAAAATCTTTATTAGATACTCTTGCTACAGCCAAATCTATATCAGACTATTTTATAAATAAATCTTTATCTTTAAGAAATCCTACTAATACTACTTTCTTAGCTTTACACTTTTTATAAAGAATTTCAAAGATTTCTTTTGCCAAATATAATGCCTTTTCATATCTCATATCTAATAGCCTTTTTTCTTTCTCAATTTTTTTCAGGCTTCTATATATTTTCTTTTCTCTTCAATAGGTAAATATTTAAAAGTTTTATTCATTTTAAAAATATTTAAAAATTAGTAATATAATTACAGCAATTTTTTAAGGTTTGGAGGGGAGAATAAATGCTGATACTCATTTAAAGCGTGCCAAAATTGAAGAGAAGTGGTAATTGCAATTACTGATGGTAAGGTTGATTTAGGTCCATGGAAGCAGGTTTTTTATGGTGAATTTGATGGAATGAGAAGGAAGATAGTCCTACAAAAATAAAAGGGTTGATATGTGAAATATATAATGCCAGAGGGACCTTTTAAACCTACTCGGGAATCCTTGAAGAATTATAAGATTCCAGATTGGTACAAGGATGATAAATTTGTGATATTTGTACATTTTGGGGTTTATGCAGTGCCTACCTTTGGTAATGAGAGGATTATAGGTTTACTACAAAGGGGGATAATTTTTATGATATTTTAAGGAAAAAGCCTAAAAAAGAAGATCTTATCTTTGAAAGGGATGAAGAAGGATTGAAGATAAAGATTCCTAACTTGACAGCTTAAGTTATCCTATATCCTTATAAAATTTTAGGAAAATTAAATTAAAACCTTCATCTTAAAAAATTTTTCCTGGGTTCATTATCCCGTTAGGATCAAGTACTTTTTTAATTTCTTTCATTAATAAAACTTCTCTTTTCTTAGAAAGAAAAAGAATTTTCTTTTTTACATATCCAATTCCATGCTCTCCACTAACTGCACCTCCTAATTCTCCTGCTATAAGGGAAATTTCGTTTAAAATTTTCTCTTGAATGGGTTGCCATTCTTCGGGAGATAAATCCTTTGGCTTTATAGGTGCAGAATGGATGTTCCCGTCACCTGCATGAGCAACATTATATATTTCTACTTTATATTTCTCTCCTATCTCTCTAATTTTTTTAAGCATTTCAGGAATTAGAGATGCAGGAACTACTGCATCACCTAAAACCACATAGGGATCTAATGCTTTTATGGCTTCTAAATAATTTCTTCTTATTCTCCATAACTTCTCACTTGCAAAGGGATTTTCTGCAACAAAAACTTCTAAAGCCCCTTCTTTTAAACATGTTTCTCCAGCTCTAATATATGCTTCTTCTAACTGATTTTTATTATTCCCATCAAACTGAATAATAAGATAGGCAGATGCTTTATCTTGATATTCCCATTTTTCCTTTGTATATATACTTGCAAGATATACAGAGCCTTGGTCCAAAAATTCTATAGCACATGGAAGAACATTACTTTCTGAGATAATCTTAGGAACAGTATAAATAGCAGATTCTATTGTAGGAAAAGGAATAAGAAGGTCCACAACATAAGGAGGTAGAGGAATAAGATTTACAATAATTTTAGTAAAAACTCCCAAAGTTCCTTCAGAGCCTACGAAAAGATGCAAAAGATTATATCCAGAAGAATCTTTTCTTCTTTTCCCACCAATATTTATTATTTCTCCTGATGGAAGAACTACTTCTAATCCAAGAACATGATGTCCTGTATTTCCATATTTTATAACTTTACTTCCTCCCGCGTTTGTAGCAACATTTCCTCCTAAGAAGCTTGTTTCTACACTCATAGGATATCCTGGATAAAATAAGCCTTCTTCTGCTACTTTTTTACAAAGGTCATTTGTCACTACTCCTGGTTCAGAAGTTACAGTAAGATTTATCTTGTCTATTTCCAAAATTTGATTCATTTTTTCCATAGATAAAACAATTCCACCATAAAGAGGAATTGCACCACCTACTAAACCACTTCCTGCTCCTCTTGGAGTTACAGGAATGAAATTTTCATTAGCAATCTTTAATATTCTTGAAACCTCTTCTGAAGATTCAGGCCTTATTACTACTTCAGGAAGATGAGCATAGAATTTTCCTGATTCATCTTGGGCATACCTTTCTAAATCTTCATAATTTATTAAAACATCATTTTCCCCACAAATATTTATTAATTTATCAATTATTCTCTCATCTACTTTTTTAAACATCTTTTTTCTTCCTTTCATAAAGTTTCTTTTTTAAAAGAGGGAGGATTTCCAAAGCATCCCCTACAATTCCCAAATCCGAAACTTGAAATATGGGGGCTTCATAATCTTTATTTATAGCAATGATATTTTCAGAATTTATCATTCCCGCAAGATGCTGAACTGCTCCTGAAATGCCCACAGCAATATAAACTTTAGGATTTACTGTTTTTCCACTTAATCCCACTTGATGAGGATATTCTATCCATCCCATATCCACAGCAGAACGAGATGCTCCCACTGCTCCATTTAAAAGATGGGCAATATCAAAAAGAAGAGAAAAATTTTGAGGATTTTTTAATCCCTTTCCACCAGCAATTATAATTTCTACATCGCTTAGAGAAACTTCTTTCTCTCTTTTCTTAAAGTCTATTCTCTTAACTCTAGGGGAGAAAATCTCATTAATATTATGTACGATTATCTCTCCCTTTCTTTTTTCATTTCTTGGAAGAGGCTTCTTATTTCTTGGTCTGATTGTTGCCATCTGAGGTTTATGCTCTGGAGTTTTTATGGTGGCAAGAACATTTCCGCCAATAGCTGGTCTTACCTGAAGAAGGAGTCCTGTGTCCTCTTCTATATCTAAATAAGTACAATCCGCGGTAAGTCCTGTTTTTAACTTTCCTGCAAGATAGGGCATAAGAGTTCTTCCTTGAGTGGTAGCAGATGCCAAAATAATCTCAGGATTTTTCTCTTTTATAAAGGGAACTAGAATTTTTGTATAATTTTCTACATTAAAGACTTCTAACTCTTTATGTTTAAAAAATTCTATCTTGTCCGCCCCATAGAAGATTAACTCTTTTAACTGTTCTTCTAAATTATTCCCCAATACCAAAGCAGAAAGGGTTCCTCTTAATTTGTCTGTAAGCTCTCTTCCCCATGCTAATAATTCGTAAGTTACAGGATGAATCTTTTCTTCTCTTACTTCAGAAATTATAAATACATCTTTCATAATATTCCTCTTTCTTCTAAAAAATTTATTATGGCATCTACCGCTTTTTCAGGACTTTTTTCTTTAATCTTTATTCCTTCTCTTGAAAGCTTTGGATAAAATATTTTTACTACTCTTGTAGGTGAGCCTAAAAGACCCACCTCTTTTTCAGAAAGCCCTAAATCTTTAAGGTTTATAACTTGTATCTCTGTTTCTCTTGCTTTTAACTTTCCTCTTAGAGTTGGAAGTCTTGGCTCAGAAATTGCTTTTATTACTGATATCACACAAGGTAAAGAAGATTTAAGAATTTCTGTTCCTTCTTCAGTTTCCCTTTCTACAATGATGTAATCTTCTCCTATCTCAATAATTTTGCTTACATAAGTTAATATAGGAAGATCCAATTGAGCAGAAATACTTGGTCCTACCTGTCCTGTCTCTCCATCTGTTGCTCTTTCTCCAGTAAAAATTATAGAAAAATCTCCTATTTTTTTAATAAACATTGAAAGGGTATAAGATGTTGCCCAAGTATCTGCACCTGCAAAGGCTTTATCGGAAAGAAGATATCCTTTATCACATCCCATAGAGATTGCTTCTTTTACTATATCTTTTGCTTTTGGTGGTCCCATGGAAATAACTACTATCTCTGAATCTTCTTTTATTCTTTCTTTAACTTGTAAACTTGCTTCTATGGCGTATAAGTCCAAGGGATTTATAACTGCTTCCATCTCTTCTCTTTTCATAGTTCCTGTTTCCTCGTCTATTTTAACTTTATCTGTGGCAGGAACTTGTTTAATAAGGACTACTATTCTCACATTTTTTCTCCTAAATTTTTAAAATTATTTTCTCATAATTATACCAAAAAACGGAAAAAATTACATAATTTCTATGGTAAAATAAAAAAATTAAAATTAGGAGGAGAAAAAATGGAGACTATTTTAGGGCTTGATATCTTAAGAAGGAATAATTTTGAAATTTTAAAAGGTAGAAAAATAGGATTAATAACCAATTATTCAGGAGTTTCTAAAGATTTGAAAAGTAACATAGAGTTAATGTTAAAGGAAGGGATAAAAATCCAAAAAATATTTACTCCTGAACATGGGTTTTTTGGGATATCCGATGGAGTTCATATAGAAGACACTTACCACCCCAAATATGGAATAAAATTAATAAGTCTATATGGTAAGAAGTTAAAACCCAGTGAAGAAGATTTAAGAGACATAGATGTTTTAGTGTATGATATTCAAGATGTGGGATTAAGATTTTACACCTTTATATACACCTTAGCTTATACTTTAGAATCTGCCAGTGAATTTCATGTTTCTTATGTAGTATTAGATAGGCCTAACCCTCTTGGAGGAGAAATTATTATAGGACCAAGGATAAGAGAAAACTTAAATTCCTTTGTGGGTGGATATTTCCTCCCTGTAAGATATGGATTGACTCCTGGTGAACTTGCTCTTTATTTTAAAAAGATAAAAAATTTAGATATTGATTTAAAAATTATAAAGATGGAGAATTGGAGAAGGGATATATTATATCCTGATACAGAACTTCTCTGGAATGTCCCTTCTCCGAACCTTCCTACTTTTAGTTCTGTAGTTTGTTATGCAGGAATGTGTTTTTTGGAAGCAGTAAATATTTCTGAGGGAAGAGGGACTACAAAGCCCTTTGAATATATTGGTGCTCCATGGCTTGATGAGGATATATTATATAATGAGTTGTTAAAGGAAAATTTTGTCGATATAGCTTTTAGAAAAAGGTATTTTGTTCCGGAATTTTCTAAATATAAAGGAGAAGTTTGTAGAGGTTTAGAATTTTTTCCCTTATGGCATAAATCTGATTTTATAAAAGTATCATTATCTCTTCTGAAAATTATATTTGAATATTTTCCAGATAAAATTCATTTTGTTAAATACAATGAAGTAGAGAGAATAGATTATTTGATTGGTGATGAGGAGACAAAGAAGGATATTATGAATGGTAATAGTTGGCAAGAAATATATGAGAGATGGAAAAAAGAAGAAGAGGAATATGAGGAATCTATAGAAGATATATTGTTATATTAGGAGGAGAGAAATGAGAAAAATTGATAAGCTTATAGAAAACTATATAGAAAAAGGAACCTTTCCTGGTGGAGTTTTATTAGTGGGAAGTGATAAGGAGATTATCATAGAGAAAACTTATGGATATAAAGCTCTTCATCCTGAAAAAGAAGAAAATTCCGTAGATACTATATATGATCTTGCAAGTCTTACTAAAGTAGTAGCAGTTACTCCTTCTATAATGAAACTTCTAGAAGAGGGAGAAATAAGACTTTGGGATTCTGTAGGGAAATTTTTAAAGGAATTTTCTGCAGGATTAAAGGAAAGAGTGAAAATCTTTAACCTTCTCACCCATACTTCGGGCCTTCCCCCCTATTCTAACGCTTGGAAATATGCTAAAAATCCTGAAGAATTAAAAGAAGAACTTTTAAAGACAGAACTTTTATATACTCCAGGCAATGATTGTATCTATTCCTGTTTAAATTTTATCTTCTTAAAATATATCGTAGAAAAGATAACAGGTATATCTTTTGACAAATTTGTTAAAGAAAATATCTATGACCCCTTAGATATGAAAGACACAGGATTTCTTCCTCAAAATAAAGAAAGGGTAGCACCAACCTGTAAAAGGGATGGAAAAATTTTGAGGGGAGAACCCGATGATGAATTGGCTTATTACCAAGGGGGAATAAGTGGAAATGCTGGTCTTTTTTCTACTGCAATAGATTTATATAAATATGCAAGATCTTATATAAATGAGAATTACATGATTTTTTCTCCCTACACTATTGAACTTTTTACAAGGGAGCACGTATCTTTTAAAGATGAGAAAAGAGGATTAGGATGGATGATTAAAACAGTATCTTCTTCTTGTGGTGATCTTTTTAGTGAAAAAAGTTTTGGGCATACAGGTTATACTGGAACAAGCCTCTGGATTGACCCTATAAAGAAATTGATAGTAGTTTTTCTATCTAATAGGACCCATATTGCACGAAATGTAATTTACTTACCTGATAGGAATATTACCCTTTCTGAGGGAAATAATTTGGAGCAGATGACGGAATTTAGACCAAGACTGCATAATCTGATAGTTGCAAATTACTTTAGAAATCTTTTTTAATTACATATAATTTAAATTTAAAAATTAGTAGGATGGATGTAAAAATGGGAGAAAATTGGAATTTATTTACCATATTCCTCCAAGAATCCTTTTTGGACCAGGTAGCTTAGAAAAATTAAAAAATGAAAAATTACCAGGGAAAAAAGCCCTTATTGTTATTTCTGCAGGCAGATCCATGAAAAAACTTGGGTATTTGGATAGACTTATTGATATATTAAAGAGCTTAAAAATTGAATATGTGGTTTTTGATAAAATTCTTCCTAATCCTATTAAAAAACATGTAATGGAAGGAGCACAGATTGCAAGAGAAGAAAAATGTAATTTTGTTATTGGGCTTGGAGGAGGAAGTAGCATTGATTCAGCCAAAAGTATAGCTATTATGGTAAACAATCCTGGCGACTACTGAGACTATACAATAGGGGTACTGGAAAAGGAAAATCCAAATTTAAAATCTTCTCTGCTGATTTAAACTCCCTTATAAGAAAATCTTTATAATTACTTCCTGCTCTTATCCATGCAAAGGTATTTATCACCGAGGAGAAGGGTATATAAGGAACTAATTTTGTTGCTTTTTCCCAAACTTCTTTTAATCCCTCCCAAGTAGTACTTTTATCTTCCTTATTCTTTATATCCTTTGCATTGGATCCTAAAAGAATATTCCCTTCTACCGTAAGAATTACAAGAATCCCTTTGCTTATAGGGGATAGGGTAGGAAAAATGATAGAAGAAACTAAATTTCTCATCTTTTGTCTAAAACATAATATTCTCCTTTCCGTGGAGTTATTTCAAAAGGAAAATCAATTCCTGCCATATTCATGATCTTATCAGCATATACTCTGCCTGTGTTTATAATATATCTTGTTAAATAATAATTTCTATTATTCTTTACTATATATCCCCTTTTCTATTTTATTATTCCCTGAACTTCTTCTTCCAAATGAATTTCCACCCCATTTTCCTATGCATTCTCTAAAGAAGAGATTTCTAAAGATATAGAGAAGTTATTCCTGAGGATGGAATATAAAGAGCTGTTTTTACTATAGGATTTATATTAGGTTCTCTTTTTAAAATTTCATCTCTTTTTATAATCTCTAATCCCATAACTCCATTTTTTCCTTCCTATTTCCTTTAATTCTTCTAATATTTTTATTTCTTCATCATTAAAAGATAAGATAATAGCTCCATTCCTTTTAAAAGGAAATTTCAAAACGGAACAAAGTTCTGTGTATAATTTATTCCCCCTTACAATTAATTCTTGCTTTATTACTGTTTGGGATGGGATCATATTCAGCGTGAATAATAGCACTATTTGCCATTGTAGCTCCCATAACAATATCACTTTCCTTTTCTAAAAGAAGAATCTTTAAAGAATACTTTGATAGTTGTCTTACTATTAAAGTTCCTACAATTCCTCCTCCTTTCTTATATAAAATAAAAAACCGCACCTACCTTTTAAAGCATGTCGGTTTCTCTAAATTCTCTTTGCCCAAAAACTTTGTAATTTTATGTAAAATATATCACTGATTCTGTTATTATTTAAAAAACTTTTTTCGTAATTATTTTAAAAACTTAGAAAATAAATTCACAGAAATTTTTAAACATGTTATAATTTTGATTGAGAAAATTTTAGGGAGAAAGAAAATGACAAAGAAAAAGAAGAATGTAGAATGGGAAACTTCTAATTGTCTTTTTAGAATTAAAACTCTTCTATCTCAATTAAAGGGAGTAGAAAAGCAAATTGCAGAATATGTTTTAGAAAATTCCCACGAAGTAGTGGGAATTCCTATAACGGAGTTAGCAAAAAAAACAAAGTCTTCAGAATCTACTGTTGTCCGTTTTTGTAGAAAATTAGGTTATACAGGATATCAAGAATTTAAGGTGAAACTTGCCAGTAGTTTAATTACCTTACAAGAGCTTCCATCATCAGATTTGAGCTTTCAAGATGATTTAACTAATATCAAAAGGAAAATTGTTCAAGCAAATATTAATGCCATAAAGGAGACCGATGAAATATTAAGTGAATCAGAAATTAAAAAAGCAGTAAATGCTATAAACAAAGCAAGAAAGGTAGACCTTTATGGAATGGGAGCTTCGGGCTTGGTGGCTTTAGATCTACAACAAAAATTAGAAAGAATAGGCATTTTAGCTTATGCATATATAGATACTCATCAGCAATTAGTCTCTGCTTCTCTTCTTAATCCTCAGGATGTAGCTATTGGAATATCTTATTCAGGAAGCACAAAGGATACTATTTCTGCATTAGCAAAGGCAAAAGAAAATAATGCCACTACTATTGCTATAACCCAATATGCTTATTCTCCTATTCTTAAGTATACAGATATAAAGTTATTCCTGTCCGCAAAGGAAATAGCTTTAAGAGTAGGAGCTATAACTTCCTTAATTGCTCAACTCACTGTTGTAGATGTTTTGTATGTTTCTATATTGGTAAGTAGAGGAGAAAAGATTATTGAAGTTTTAGCGAGAAGTCAGTCTGCTACTACAGAAAGAAAATTATGAGGTGAGAAATGGAAGACTTATTGACAGAAGCAATAAATCCTAATACAGAAAATATAGATGAAAAAAACATAGAAGAGATCTTGAGAATAATAAATGAGGAAGATAAAAAGGTAGCTTATGCTGTAGAAAAAGAAATTCCTAAGATTGCAAAGGTAGTAGATGAAATAGTAAAAAGAATAAAAAGGGGAGGAAGAGTATTTTATGTCGGAGCAGGAACTAGTGGAAGATTAGGAGTATTAGATGCCTCTGAAATACCTCCTACATATGGTATGAACCCTGAGGTATTTCAAGGAATTATAGCTGGAGGAGATTGGGCCTTAAGATTTTCTGTAGAAGGTATAGAAGACAATTATGAACAAGGAAGGAAAGATTTAGAAGAGAAGTATATAAAAGCAGAAGATGTAGTCATTGGAATTGCAGCTAGTGGAAGAACACCATATGTTATATCTGCTTTGGAGTATGCAAAGAGTAAAGGAAGTTTTACAGTATCTATTGTATGTAATGAAGATACTCCTATGGAAAAAATAGCAGATATTACTATAAAACTTTTAGTAGGTCCTGAAGTTATATCAGGATCAACCCGTATGAAGGCAGGAACAACACAAAAAATGGTGCTAAATATGATATCCACAACTACTATGATAAAATTAGGCAAAGTTTTTAATAATCTCATGGTGGATGTACAAATACTAAACAAAAAGTTAAAGGAAAGAGCAAAAAGGATATTAAGAATAACTTGTAATTTATCTGACGAAGAAGCAGAAGAATTTCTGAAAAGGGCAAAAGGAAACACAAAATTAGCTATTGTTATGGCAAAAACTGGATTAGATTATGAAACATCGAAAAAATATTTAGATAAAAATAAAGGTAAAGTAAAAGAGACATTAAGAGAAATTAGTAAAGAATAAATATTAAGCTTTCCAGTACTTTAGCTTTTTGCCCTTTTCCAACGTAAACTTTTTATCAAAACAATATATCTCCATAGCTCATTCTATTAAAAAGTTATTCTTTTTCTTTTTCTATTCTTATATTTATTTCTCTTCCTTTATATCTTATGTCAAAAGAAAGTAATTTCCAATGATCTGTTAATTTGGATGAAAAATGAAGCACACTATTATAAATCCAAATACCTCCAAAAACATTTACAATAGCATTCCATGCTCATCTCATACAGCCTGCATGTATTCTATCGTGCATATTCCCACAATGATCATCGAGATCCATTTTGTCAACGGCCAGTGAAAATGTCACTATAAACATTCCATAAAAATGTCACCCCTTTCATCTCCTTGGTAAAAGAGGA
>QGLW01000086.1_pt1 | contig 18633 bp, 28 predicted proteins | sample 1725341 | NCBI WGS metagenome assembly QGLW01 (sample SAMN05439265, study PRJNA331180) | Hot springs metagenome, whole genome shotgun sequencing project. | isolation source: microbial mat of Apron and Channel Facies of Mammoth Hot Springs | place: USA: Wyoming, Yellowstone National Park | collected... | reverse complement strand
TTCACGAACGAGGGAGCCCGCCCCGCCCCGGGGGCGCCGCCCCGGCCCGGCCCCCCGCGCGCCCGCGCGCGCCGAGGGGGGGGCGGGGGTGCCCCCCGCGCCCCCCGCGCGCTACGCGCGCCGTCCCCCCCGATAGATTTCACTTTTCCGTTTTCTAGAGCCCTCGTATTTCCCGGCGTCCCCCCCGACAGACTTTGCTTTCCCGTCTCTGGCGCCCCCACATTTCTCGGTGTCCCCCCCCTATAGACTCCACCCTCCCCCTTCCCGGCGCTCCCGTATTCCTCGGCGCCCTTCCGGCAGACTTCACCCCCCCGCTTTCTGGCCCGGGACAGATTCGCCCCTCCGCCCCACGGAGCCCCCAATATTCCTGCTGGCCTCCGCTTTCTGGCCCCCAACGGGTTTCACTTTCCTGTTTTCCGGAGTCCTCGTATTCCCCGATATTCACCGGGATGGATTTCTCTCCACCGCTTTCCGCCGTTGAAGGACTATGCGCCCTTAGGTGGTCAGCTGTCTTCGGCCAAGAAGCTCGCCAGTTGGTGGGCTAGATAGGCGTAGAGTTTGGCCCGAGGCCAACCCTTGGACTCGTACCATTCCTCTTCGGGGTGTTGGTGTCTCTCTCGGTGGCATTCACGGCATAGGGGGACGCAGAAGTAGGCGGAGACGCCTTTGTGGGACCTTGGGCCTAGGTCCTTGAGCTTGCTTGACCAGGCCATGATGTGGTCGGCTTCGCTCGGTTCAGCTAGGCTCGAGGGCTTTCCACAGGCTAGGCAGGGCTGCTCTTTGACGAAGAGGTAGTACTTTCGGAGGGTCTGGTCCATGGTGGTTACCAATAGGCGATTTCGTGGTGGCGCCAGCGGGCGCGGTAGCGACGCTTCTTGGTGGGCTTGGGGAGCTTCGGGTCGTCTCCTCTCTGGGCTATGGGTTTCTTCCTCTTGGGCTTAGCCATGGTCAAGGGCCTTGTGGGCGGCGAGGATTAGCCTGGGGAGGATGAGGAGGGCAACGCCGATGTATCTGAGTAAGAGGTCGGTGTCGTAGATGTCGGGGAGACCTATGGACGAGCGCCAACTGAAGACGCCGATGAGCCAGAAAACGCCTCCTATGGCTTCGATCTCTTCTTGCCAACGTGGCCTCCGCCCAAAGAAGCGGCCTAGGGCGGCCAGGATGATGGAGTAGACGCCATAGGCGGTGATGACCGAGGTGGCCAGTTCGGTGATAAAGCTAAGCAGGGCCGCTTCCATCGCCTTTACCCCCCTTCTTAAGTAGCTCTTTGACGCCGAGGAGGGCGCCCCAAGAGGAACCGATGAGCAGGGCCCAGCCCTGTGGAATGTCCTCCCCGGTGAGCAGGGAGCGGATGAAGAGGCCGAGGACCACGATAATCGTGGTAGCCAACAGGGATAGTTCTATGATGGCGTCCCGGTCCCTCATAGAGCGCCTCCCTCCTTAGACATTTTACGGCTTGATAGGTATGGGGATATAGCAATGAGGGCATTCCACCACCTCCCAGCCGTGATGCCAACGGAGCTCTTCCTCGGGATCGAGGCTGTCCGGTTCGCTGAGCTCGTAGTAGTCCACCTGGTAGCCCCCGTCGGCGGGAAAGGCGTCGGCGGTCAGGTAGTAGGTCCTACCGCACATGGGGCAGCGCACCGGGTGGTCTACCAAGGTGACCATCCGCCCCCTACCACTTACCGGCCCAGTTGAGGAAGGCCACGGCCACGTCAACGAGGCCGCCGATGAGGTTGTCCCAGTCCTTCTCGGACATACCACGGGAAGCGAGGGGATTCGGTACACGCTCCTGGAGCAACCTCTTGGCGAGGGCCTTCTTCACCTCTCCAGATTCGGCGTGGCGCATCTGCTCCACGGCCCGCACCACGTCCACGACCACCGGCCAGACACGGAACACGATGGGCAAGAGCTTTAGGACTAGCGTCATCTCAACACCCCCTAGCGCCCATTATACACTTGGTCCTCGCAGCCACACCCTGGCTGGGTCGTCCATGTTGACCACCCACAGCTTCGTCCCGGTGTCCGGTACCAGGCGCGCCGAGGGAAAGGCGTAACGGCGCTTATAATCCGTGTGCTTTTCCAGGAAAGCCACCGGGTCAAGGTATCTGCCCGTGATGGCGTCCCTGGTGCGTGGCCAGTGGTCGGCCGGGAGCCTGGACACCCTGACCTCAAAGTGCAGGTGGGCCAAGAACGGCTTGGTGGGGTCGCCTTTGCCGATGGTGCCGATGGGCTCGCCCGGGTAGACGTAATCGCCCTCCTTGACCAGGACGTCCCGCAGGTGGGCGTACTGGAAGGCGAGGTACGGGTACCCCAGGGCGTGGGCTATCCAATCGGGGCTTTCCACCAGGACGATGTTGCCCCATACCCGGTGCCTCCCGGCGTGCGTGACCTTACCGGGGGCCACGGCCACCACGGGGTACCTCAAGTCGCCGTCTCCGGAGGTGCCCGTCAGGTTGACGTCTATGCCCGGGTGCTCGTCCGGCGGCAAGCCCATCTTCTTCCTGGCCGCCGGGTAGTCCGGGTCTAGGAAACCGGCGTCTACCCGGTTAGCCTCTCTGTTCGGTGGTAGTGGCCAGACTACGCGCATCCTCACCCCCTTCACGGACCCCAGGTGATCTGCCAATAGGCGATGAGCAGCTTGTGCAGGTCGTCCTTGGTGAACTCCTGGCCGTTGTCAAAGACCAGGTTGGCGGCCGGGGAGCCGTATGAGGAGGCAATGGAGGATAGGTTTGCGCTTAGAATGACGGACTTTACAGTCGCCCGGTGATCGGCCGCCCCCAGCATAGCGGATGCCCGCCTGCTTCTACCCGACGGTGGTTCGTACGTGAGCCACGCGCCAGTGGAAGTGTCCCCAATGTGTTCAACGCTATGTATGTACGTAAGGGGGGCGGCTTGAGTTGATACCACGGCCATCCCCAAACCGAAGTCGGTATTGTAGCCCAGGCCCCGGGCAAGCGTGTCCGCCACAAGGAGGTCTCCCCTGCGCTGGCGAACGTCTGCGCCAGAAGCTAAATAAATCCCATAGTAGTATTTGGCATAAGGGTTAATGCCATGTCTGGTGCTAAACATCCCCGTTAGCGTGAACTTCGCCGTCCTAATCCCGGGCCCGTCGCCTCCGATGTTCACGGACACGGCCTGCGGCGTCGTGGGCGACAGGGCGACCTTGTATCGGTAGGTCATCCTCAGCTGCTGGTCCGGGGCCAGTGTGAGCACGATGGGGTTGCCAAGGCCGTCCCTAAAGAGCTCGCGCGTCATGAGGGGGCCGTTGTAGGTGTTCACCGGTGAGAATCCCCACTCCGTCAGGTTGAGGCCACCTACCTCGCTCTCGGTGAACTCCACGGAGCGGAGGATGTTGTACTCCCCGTGGGTCGCCAGGGGCTCTATGTCGTTTTTTGCCCCGGGTGGTAAGCGGTTGGTCCTCCTGGGAACGCCAGCCGACCCTATTTCGTTGGCCAGCTGGGTCTGGGTGGGGGCCGGGGCCGTGGAGCCGGTACCCACGGCGGCGTACACGGAAGAGCCGGTGAACCCATACTGAGGTACGAGCGAGTCGTAAAACTGGTCCAGAATCATGTTGTGCTGCTCGCCCTCCCTCTCGGGAACCCACACCTTGGCCCTTCCTTCACCTCCCGGGCCAAAGGACAGCTTCTCCCGGTACCGCCCCACTTGCCAATGGAGCCACTGGGGGCGTATCCTAGCGCCGATCTCCAGGGGCGGGGGAAGTAGGGGTCGCACCACTATCCGGGGAACCACGATTCGCTTCTCCATATGTCACCTCACACGTAGTAGTTCCACTGCGTGGGGGCGCTGACCGAAGCCGAAGCGGCCACGTCCTCACCCCCATTGTAGACCACCACCACCAGCGGGTAGTTCCAGGCCGTGGGGGCGCCCACCGAGACCGAAGCGGCCACCTCGGTTCCGAGGTCCTTGACGATGACTACGGGGACGTAGTTCCAGTCTGTCGGCGCCGTCACGGAGGCCGAACCTCCCACTTCACTCCCGAGGTCTCTGATGACCACTACGGGGATGTAGTCCCACGCCACAGGGGCGCCGACCGAGGCCGAACCCGCCGCTTCGCTTCCGAGGTCCTTGGTGACCACCACGGAGATGTAATCCCAATCCACGGGGGCGTTGACCACCGGGCTGGCGGCCGGGCTGGGGGCGGCCTCTGATAGGTAGACCGGGTAGGGGTCGGTCTTCACGGCGAATCCGGTGTTGTCCGGCGAATCCACGTAGCTTCCGACGGCCTGCCCATAGTACGGAAAGGCGTTGACTTGGTCCAGGACAACGGGGCGTAGGAAGCTGGCGACCTCGTGGGGGGTGCCGTACAGCTCCCTCTGCACCCTCATGATCAGTTTGGTCCTGTCCGTGGAGAGGTGTAGAAGGAGCGCGTCCGAATCCGGCGGCCAGAACCCGATGGTGGCGTCCTGGATGATGACCGGGTCAACGCCGGGGAAAGGGCCGCGGGTGATGTATTGACGGGTTACCGGGTCCCACTGGTAGACGTAGACCTGTTCGTTGAGCTCGTAGGTCAAGACCAGCCTGGCGGCCTGGTCAAAGCAGGCGCCGATGTGGCGTATCCGGTCACCGGGGTGTGGGGGTTGCGGGTAAAGCGTTTCATTCACCGGCGCCCACGCCGTCCCCGTGGACACGTATACCCGAAGCCGCCCTGTTTCGTCAAGAAACACCAGGTAGTCCTTGGAGTAGAGCTCGGCGTAGGTGCCGCTCCCGGGCTCGCCGATGGCTATCGGGCCCTTGGTGAGCCGAAGCTCAAACTCCCGGTTGGGGAACTCGGTCCCGTCAAGCGGTGGGATGGTGGTCACCCTCGGCTCTATCTTCATGGCGTCACACCGCCGCCGGTTTCTTCGGCCAAGGGATGTCGCCGCTCAGGACCTGCCCGTCCGTGAGCTGCGCCGGGAGGTCCCGAAGGGCTTGCCTGTAGGCCGCCCACGCCTCCGGCACGGGCTCACCCCGCTCGTAGGCCCGGGCCACGATCCAGTCTGTCTCCGCCAGGCGGCGGTCCCGCTCGGCCCTAAAGGCCGCCCAGGCCTCTTTGATGCGGTCCTGTTGGGTTTTCACCTTTAACTTAGCCATCTATCACCTCTTCAGCGGGTTCAGGTTCCTCGCCGCCCTCGTACCAGCGCAGGAGAACCGCCTCCAGCGTTCCGTCCCCCAGGCACCGGGCGGAGACGAGCGGGGAGAACGGGAGCGCCTCGGGCTCTATCCCCACCACCTCGTCTCCGGGTTGAAGGACGGAGAGGTCATAGGTCTCCCGGCCCACCTCATTCTCGCCTCGGTAGAGGGTGGCAGTGAGCACGCGCCCCTGCCAGGTGTAGGTGATGCGGTGTCCGGGTTGGGCCACTTGAGCGGTGTACCGCACTCTAATCATCTCCACCTCCCTATGGCTATGTAGTAGGAAAAAATGCCGCTTCCGCTGGTTTGATAGACGGCCGTCACGTTGAAGCCGCTTGCGGAGGGGTTCCAGGGCACGATCGTTTTTAGCTGGGGTCCCCCGACATCGCCCCCCACGACTATGGATGGCTCGGAAGAGAAGGCGGCGGGGAAGGTGATTCCCCAAAAGTCTTTGAAATACACCGTGATGCCTCCGGCGGTCACAGTCCTCTCGGTGATGGCGGCCCATTGCGAGTCGGGTTGTTTGGCCCAGCAAATCTGCGTTCCATCTGCGAAACGGATATAGGAACCGTTGGAGTTGGAGCCGTAGGTGCCCCCGGCCCCGAACCACTGGCTCCAGTTGGGGGGGTCGCCCCAGGTTTGCCGGAAATATATCGCCCCATCGGTCACGTGGGGAATGTAAATCTGCTGGATTGTCAACTCGCTGGCTAGCACCAGTAGAATCCCATATTTGTATATCGCCGGGGGCGTGTTTGCGCTTCCGGTGCCGAATGCGCTGTCATACACCCGGTACACGCCGGCCGTGGTGATGGTATTCCAATCCACGGCGGTGTACAACGCCCCCCTGTTCAGATACGCGTCGGCGCTTGCGAGGGCCCCGATGGCGTTGAGGAGGGGCACCCCATTGGCCTGGCCGAGGGGTAACTTACCTACCCCGGTACCGCTGGCCAGTCCCCCGAGGAGCCAGTCTCCCGGGGAGGGCGTGATGGTGGGGGCGTTGCGGACGGGGGCCAGCTTATCGTAAGTGACTTCCCCCACCAGTATGGACTTCCATGTTGAGCCGTTGTGCATCCAAGGGGCGCCACCCCAGAGGACGACATCCCCCTCCTGGCCAGTGGAGGGGTCAGGGAGGGCGGTGACCCTCGGGAAGTTGGCTTTAATCCCTAAGTTGCGAGGCATGGCTATCCGATGACCACTACCCTAATAGAGTTGGCGGCCGGCGCCACACCGAACTTCAGCACCACGGAGTTCACGTTGGGGCGCTCCACGTCGCACATGACGTCATCGTAGTTGCCGGAGTTCTGGTAGACCCCAACGAACACGTCTCTGGTGCCGAAGCCGTGGGTTATGGTGAAGATGGTGGCGGTGCCGTCGCCAATGGTCATGACGTGCTTCCGGAGACGCCCGGCCCAGTTCGCCAACTTCAGCGGTGTGACGGCGGCGTTGTCGATAGTCCCGGCGTCGACCTCGGCCTGCGTCGCCACACGGATGGTACCGGCCGTGGTCTCGTTGGCCGGTGGAGCGGCGGTGCCGAAGGGGGCCCAGCTCACCGGGTCTGTGCCCAGGGTGAAGTTCACGCTTGTCTGGCGCCAGGTGGTGCCGGCGTTGGTGCCCTCGTCCACAGTCACCACGGCACTCTCGAGCTCGTAGGCCGCATCGGCGTCAACCGCCCTGGTCATCGGCGTGGTGGCGCCGTTGTAGACGTAGATGCCGTTTTCGGCGGCGTTGGTCTGGTCCTTCACCAAGACCCGGTCCCCAACGTTTAGGGCTACCCCGTCTATGGTGGCGCCGGGGGCGCTCAGGTTGATGTTGGCCGTGGTGGCGACCCTGACGCTATACTTCCACGCCAAGCCCTGCGCTAAGGTGTCAACGTAGATCTTGGTGGCGGCGTCCTGGGGGTCTACAGGGTTAGCCAAGTTCTTAACCCTAAGCGCGCCGCCAAAGTCTAAGTCGGTTCTCACCAGTTTGGCCATGTTTCACCCCCTACACGCACCTAGCGTAACCGGCTTGGGGAACCCCAAACCGAATCTTCAACTGATAGTCGCTGATGTGCACGATTTCCGCTTCCATCTCAACCCCTCCGACAGTATACACGCTGACCGTCGGCTTGTATCCAAGGCCGTGGTTCACAATCCACTCGCTCTGCGGTGTCGTTTGGTTGTGAACGTAAGCGCGGGTAGAGGAGGACTCAAGGGCGTCCACACGGCCCTTCAGGGCCTCCACGCTCGTTGAGGGCTCGCTGTCAAACGGGCGACCGATGATGGCCTCAACGAGGTGCCGAAGCCGCTCGGTGCGGTTGAGAATACGCTGGATTAGAGTGTTGAAGGCGCTGGCGGTTCCCGGCTCGTTGGCCAAAGGCCCCTCAAAGTCGGTCTCCCATTGATTTCGTGGCGTCAACGGCGCTGGCATCTCTCACCTCCTACGGATACACCCGAATCGGGTCACCGGCCCAAACCTTACCATCGTCCCAGTTGAACTGGTCCCAGACCATGATGTTCTCCCCCACGATGTAGTATACGGCGTTCAGGGTGACATCGCTCGGCGTGTGGCTGTTGACTGCGTCCAAGATGCCAGACCTCACCGCCGACAGCGGTCTGTTGGACCAGGTGTAGATGTCGACCACACTCGGGTTGATGTGGGCCACCGCCACACCAAGCCCGTAATCCTGTAGGGCGGTGACCAGGGCGCTCAGCGTGGATGGGGTCGGCGGCACCGCCGGTCGCTGGTCGGCCGTGAGGATGTAGATGGCCATGTACATTAGCCCGGTGAAGAGCTCCCTCAGCTTGAACCGGGCGTAGTAGTTCAGGTCGACCACCCTAAGGTACCTGGTCTCGTTCGTGAAAGTCCCTGCGAAGTGGGTGAAGGGGTCCTTTATGGCCTTCTGTGGCGCCAAGGCACGCATCTCCGGGACGGGCGCCGGGCTCGGTGCGGCGGGAGTGGTGGTCGGCGGGCGCCAGGTGGGTATCATCTCTTCCTCTTGACGTCCTTCACGTTGGCGTAGAGTGCCCTAAGTTGGGCCTCCGCCTTGGCCTTCGTGTCGTGCGTCCCCTTGACGTCTCCGGTCTTGGCGTTGACCACAAGGTACTTGGAACCCCGCTTGCGGATTTCGTAGGGCATAGCGCTCCTCCTAGCCCACATTTTACCACGGGGTGGGTGGGTTATAATAGCCTTGTATGCGAGCCGTCGGGAGGAAAATCATCGCCAAGTCGCTGGATAGGGATGCCGTTGAGACGGCGAGCGGGCTCATCCTGCCCCAGCTCGCCACCAAGGACGACTGGTTTGGTGAAGTGGTGGCCGTAGGGCCGGAGGTGAAGAGCGTCAAGCCCGGGGACATCATCGTCGCCCCGGCCTACACCGCCGTGGAGTTCACCTCCTTTGACCGGGGTGAGACCTACCGGGCGTATCACGAGGACAACGTCCTCGCCGTGTTCGACCGGGAGGAGATTTTGGGGGGGTAGCCTGTGTGAAGCGGTTTGACACGATACTCGCCTCGCTAAAGAATCAGGGCCTGTCCAAGGTGGGCTCCGTGGACGAGCTCCTTGACTGGCTGTTTCGTGAAGAAACACGCCTCAAGTGGTACGCCGACGGAGACTACGAGCGCATCGCCTCCGAGCTCGGGCTAGACGAGCGCATTGTCAGAATCATCCTTCGTTCGCACGCCTTCATGAGCGCCGCCTACTCCAGGCAGCTCACCCACCACTTCAACCTCGGTCGCCTGGCCGAGATTTACGAGGGCATAGTCCGGCAGCTCTCCGACCCCGACATTCCCCTCGGGGCCAAGCGGAGCATGCTTGAGTTCCTTACCCGCCAAATGGGGCTTGAGAAACCCCGCAAGCTCAGCGTCAAGCAACAGAGCGAGATCGTGGTCAGGGTGGAGCCGATAAAGCCGGTAGAAGTGATGGAGGTCCTAGGTGTACCTGTGGAGCAAACTGCCCTCCCTGCGCCCGTACAGACCCCGGCCATCCAAGACGTTGTCCCCGGAGATTATGTTGAGCTTCTCGCTGAAGCTGATGGCGATGCCGGTCCATGACGAAGAGGAAATAGAGGAGGTCCGCCGTGAGTGGAATCGCCGAGTTGCGCCTAAACCCACCAAGAGGTCCCGTAAGGGCGAAGTATGAGCTCTTCCGCTGGCTCGGTGAACCCGGCTGGCCACGCAAGTACCAAGAGATATGGTCCATCGGGGACGTGGGCACGGGCAAGACCTCGGCTCTCATAGACTCCATCTTCTACTCCGCCCACTTCTACCCGGGTAGCCGCGTGGCCGTCATGCGCTCCACCCTCGTTGAGCTCCAGTCCTCCCTCATCCCCGACTTACAGCGCCGCCTGGCCCCGCTCTTTGAGAACGGATACATGGACTATGTCCGGGACCTCAATATCATCCGTGTCGCCAACGGCTCGGAAATACATCTCTTTGGCCTGGACACCGCCGACAACAAGCTCTGGGGCCAGCAGTGGTTCCGGGCCTTCATTGACCAGGGCGAGCGGGTAAAGCCCCAGCTCCTTGACCTCCTTCACACCCGCATCCGCCTGCAGGTCCGCCACAAGGACACGAAGGAGCTCGGTAGCTCGCACATCAAGATAACCGCCAACTGGGACAGGGGAAGAGACTGGGTATACAAGCGCGTCGTTGAGGGTGCCGACCAGCTGGACAAGAAGGGCGACCTGGTGGAGAAGGAGCTCGGCGGCGAGGTGGCCGGCAAGAAGCTCACCTCGCACCTGCTGGCCATATTCAGCTACACGGAGGAGAACGAAGAGCTGACGGAAGACTACTTCCGCCACCTCATCCTGGCCGGCAAAATCGGCAAGCGGGCCGTCAGGGGCGGTTATGAGCGGGGTAACGAAGAGGGTCTGGTGTTTTGGGAGTACTCGCACGAAAATGTTACCGACATCACACCCGACGTGAGCGGCCGGGCGGTCTACGTGGGTATTGACCACGGCCTGAACCACCCCACCGTCGCCATCTTCCTCGTGCGGGACCGGGGGCGCCTGATAGGCGTTCACGAGTACATTCGCCGTGGCGCCTCCGTCCAGGAAAACGCCGAGGCCATCGCCGACATCATGGCCCACCTCTACAACCAAGGCGCGCGCCACTTCCTCGTCTACGCCGACCGCTCCATGTGGGCCAGACAGGCCATCAGCGCCTCCTTGAGCACCATCGCCTCCGAGTACGAGCGGGTATTCTACCGCATGCGCCTACCCGTCTACTTCTCTCCCGCCAACACCGCCGGCGGTAAGGACTCGGTAGAGTACGGCATCAGCGTCATGAAGCAGCTCATCCTGAAGCGTGAGCTTCTGGTCAACCCAAAGCTGACGCCGAATCTGGACGAGATGCTAACCGAGATAACCTACGAGGACGTTGAAAAGGACGCCCTCATCAAGACCGATGTCTTCGACGCCCTGCGCTACGCCCTCATTAATGCTAGACTAGATGATGATGACGACTGGGGCGATGGGGGACCGGCCACCGCTTTTCATGTGCCAGACCTGTTGAGGAGGGTATATGATTGAGACCGAGCTTGACAATCTCGCCCAAGGGTTCCCCGAGGAACCCTCGCCCGCCGAGGAAGAGCTCATCGGGACGCTCCGCGCCTTGTACCTCCAGGCTCAAGCGTGGAAGGCGGACAAGGCCGAGAAGTTCGCCCTCTGGCGTGACCTCTTTGATATGGCACCGCCGCCGTCTCCCAACCCCAAGGTGCCCACGGTGGCCACCCCGGTCGTGCGGCAAAAGGCTGACGGCATCCGGGCCCACATCAAGGTCAGCCTGGACCGCTCGCCGTTCTTCACCCTCCGCCCGTTGACCCGAGAGGCGGCCGACGCTGCGCCGGCTTTTGAGTCCATCATGCAGAGGGAGCTTGAATCCACGGGCTCCCTGAGGGAGATAGAGCGGGCCATAGACGACGCCGTGATCTACGGGACCGGCGTCCTCATGATGACCGTTGACTACCGGGACGGGGTGCCGCTCATCGGGCTCAAGTCGGTCCCCATCATGAAGGTCTACGCCTGGCCGAACAGGGCCGAACCGAGCAAGCTCGCCTGGTTCCGGGTCTTCCACTCTCCGTGGTGGGAGATGGAGCGCCTGGCCAGGGAGGGCTACTACCGCCCCGAGGCCGTTGAGAAGCTGAAGACCGTCGGGGGCTTCGCCACCGACCACGCCACCCCGAGCGATGCCGAGTCCGGGGGCAACGCGGGCGTCAAAGACGAGCTCGCCTGGCACACCCTGGTGGAGGGGTGGTTGGTGGACAACGGCGCCCTCACCAAGGTCATCTTCCACCCGTTCGCTAACGTGGCGCTTCGTGTGGAGCGGGACCCCTTTGGCGGCATCATGGACCGCCCGCCATTCTTCCCCATCTACATTGACCCCGACCCCTACGAGATTTGGGGCCACGGCATCGCCGAGGTGGTGGCCCAGTACCAGCTCGTGGCCGATGTGGCCCTGAACGCCGAGGTGGCGACCACCCAGTACAAGGCCTACCCGCCGGTCCTGGTGCGGGCTAACTCTCAGCTTCACCGGGCAATCCAGCGTGGGCAGACCATCATGCCGGGCCAGGTCTTGCCCTATGACGGGGCCGATCCCGATGAGGCCCTACGTGTCCTCCAGTACTCGGTCAACCCGTTCAACGTCCAAATGCTCCAAATGATGAACCAACTGACCGAGGACGCCACGGTGAGCGACTTCATCGTGCCCGGGCAGCCCATGGGCGGGCGCAAGACGGCCACGGAGGTCAACATCACCGCCACCATCGGCCAGCTGAAGCTCCAGAACTACTTGCGCCATATCATGCACGGGTTGGAAGACTTGGCCACCTATTACTGGAAGGCCATCGTGGGCCTGAAGATAAAGAACGCCGCCATGCCCGGGCTGCCCAGGGGCGTGTACAGGACCTACGCCCACAGCGGCGGCAAAGACAAGGTGTACGTGGCGGCCCGAACCGTTCGGCTCACCATTCCGGTTGACGGCGCCCTATACGAGATATACATTCCCGGCGCCGAGCGGGACGACATAGAGTGGAAGCTCACGGGCAACACCACGGTCGCCGAGCGGGAAATGCGCGTCCAGAGGCTGATGACGCTACTCAACCCGGCCATGATTCAGCTGCTTCAGATAGCCCGCCAGGACGCCGGCGTGTACCACCTGATGAGGCGCTTTCTTGAAGCCCTCGGGATGGGGTACGACGCAACGACCATCTTGGGGCCCGAACCGAAGCCGGATAGCCCGGGCATGGCGGTGATCGGGGGGCTGCTCCAGGGCATGGCCCAAGCGGGAGGTGGAGGTGAACAAAACTCTAAGTGAAGTCCTGGAGACGCTCAGCAAGGCCCACCTGAAGGCGCTCTACAAGGCGCTGGCGGACGTTGAAGAGGCCGAGATGGTGGGCGTGCTCAGCGCAAACGACAACGTTGTGGTACACTATAGGCGTGGTAGAGCTAGCGCCGTTCGTGAACTCAGGGCGCTGGTCCGCGCCACGCTAGAGTCTAGGGAGGTGGATGAATGACGGAAAACATCCCTGAGGTCGATTTCCCCGAGCTTGACTTTGGGGACCCTGAACCCCAGCCCGCACCGGCTACGGCGGCGGCTCCGGAACCGACTCCGGTTTCCCCTCAGCCGGCTCCGCCCGCACCAACGCCGGCTACCCCTCCGGCCATCTTCGGCCCGGCCACGGCCAGGGTGCAGGGAGAGCTTGAGGCGGTGAAGGCCAGGTACGCTTCCCTTGCGCAGCAGCGTAAGGCCCTTGAGGAGTCTGGGCTCACCGTGCCGCTTGAGTTGCAGGAAGAGTTGAACCGCCTGCTCGTCCGGCAAGAAGCCCTTTCCATCGCTTTGAACGACGCCAAGCGCTCCGACGCCCTGGCCCGTGTCCCCGCCCTGGTGCAACAGGGTCTGGCCACCCTACCCCCGAACTGGGCCAAGGCGGTGCGCCCCTACTACGAGCAGGTACTTCAGAACGCCGTGGGGGCCAATCCCGACGTGGTCAACGACCAGGTCACCCTCGGGTACCTTCTCAACTTGGCCATCGGGGCCGCTCAGCGGGACGCCCTCGCCAAGCGGGCGGCTCAGGCCCAGCCCCAATCCACCCAGGGCGCCTACTCCACGCCACCGGCGCCGAAGCCGGAGGCCACCGCCATGCCGGAGGAGGCGCGTCGGTTCGGCGTCTCCGACGAGACCTGGAGGCGCTTGAGCTCTCAAAAGCCGAACCAGGACGGCTACTATGACCTAGATTGGTAGGAGGTGAAGTGTGGAAGAGCTGCGTAACGAGGTCATCTACGACACCCCGAACGAGCCACCCCGTGAGGTGGAGGTTGAGGCGCCCCCGCCCAAGTTCACCCGCAAGGGCGGGACGGCCTTCAGGGGCAACACTCGTGGCCGGCTAAGCCTGTACGAGCCCCTGTATGTGCCGGGTGGCGTGTCCATCCGCTTCACCCTCGCCCCTCATAGCCTGGACGGGCAAAAGGACTTCACCGAGGCCAAGATGAACGGGTGGGAGCCTTGCGTTCCCGAGCAGGTCACGAACGACTACGAGACCGCCGTCAAGGAGAACATCATCGCCCTCAGCGTCTACGATACTAGCCCTGAAGGCTATGTGCAGGTAGGCCCCCACATCCTCATGTGGAAGCCCAAGTCCGAGGCGACCCAGGAGTACCTGGAAGCCGTGCGTAGGGCCCTCAACTACCCCACTCCCGAGGGGGTACGGGTCTTTGAAAACCGCGATGAGGAGGCCGAAGCTGAGGTTGTGGGTACTCGTAAACGTGGCAAAAAGGAGGGTGTGCTATAATCTTGGCTGGAGGTGATGTTGTATGCCAACCTACCTTTTGAAGCCAGCCGAGCTGATTGATGAGCCTCCCGACGGGACCGCCTTTGCCCAGCGCGTTCCCGCTCCCGCCACGGCCGACTTCCGGCTCGGCGAGATCGTCAAGATAGCGTCCGGCAGCGCTGCCAAGCTGGCTGGTACCGAGACCACCGGCTTCTACTTGGTGGTCAAGGACAACAGCCCGGGGTATCTGCCCGAGGGTAGCTTCGTGGACAACCCCGACGGGAGCTGGTTCGCCAAGCGGCCCGGCTTCATTGACGTCGTCCCCGTCTCCGGTAAGCGCCTCATCATGAGCGCCAAGGGCACGCTGGCCGCTACCCACATCGGCGCCCAGAAGCCCATCGCCACCACGGCCGACGGCTACACCGTCGTGGACCTCAACAGCACCAGCACTACCACCCCCGCCAAGATCCTGCAGGTGGTGGAAGGGCGGGTCGGCGATACCAACGCCAGGGTGCTCGTTGAGCTAGCGTGAGGAGGTGAACCATGCCCGCTTTGACCTTAGCCGAACAGACCGCACTTAGGGGAATCCTCAGGGACGCCCAACAGCGCTGGGCGCGCGTCGGCCTCCGTCCCTACCAGTTCGGAGCCGAGGGCGCCGACCTGAAGTTTAACGGGTCCATCCTTGAGATGGCCATGATGCCCGGGCTCATCTCCGTGCCCGAGGTCAGCGACCCCAACTCCCCCACGCCCGTTATGCAGGGCCCCCGCCCCCAGGTCGTGCGCTACCGGCGCCGCACTTGGCGCGCCGGCGTGCGCTACCTGGACGAACTTGAGCTTGACGACCGCATCGGCTACTACCGCCGCCTGGTGAGGGGACTCTCCGATGCCCTGGAGTACTCCCTGGAGCTTCTCTACCATGAGCCCTTTATCCGGGCCCTGGACGCCACCTACATCGGAGGTTGGGACCGGAAGCCCTTGCTGGATGACGCCCACCTCCTTCTCGGTGGGGGCACCTACGACAACAAGCGCGCTTTCGTGGCCCCCACGGACACCGTCATAGAGGACATCCAGCTCTACTTTGACACCACGCCCGACCCCTATGGACGTCCCGTCCCGGTGTCCCGTATCATGCTCTTTACCTCTCAAAAGCTCTTCTACAAGTTCAAGCAGCTTCTCCAGGCCCGGACGGCTATCACCAGCCCCCTCGGCGGCGCCAACGCCAACCCCAACATCCCCAGCGTTGTGGAGACCGAGAGGTTTACCCTCGTTGGTAGCCCGTACCTCAACCAGATCAACGGCGGCGACGTATACTTCGCCCTCGGCGCCGGGCACAACCTCTTCCTCGCCAAGGCCTTCTCTCGCGAGAGGATGTTCAAGAAGAACAACCCGCCCTCCACTCAGCACGAGGTCTGGTGGAGCGGTAACGTCGGGTGGTTTGACGCCACCCAGGTCCTCGGGTACGTGGGCGTCTAAGACCGGCCGGACGAAGGCGGCCTGGGCAAACCCCAGGCCGTCGTGTATTATAGGGATGGTATGACGCTCGGACAGATGCGGCAAGAGCTGGCGAGGTATCTGGGGCTGGACAGCACGACCTCAGACGGCCTCATAGCGTTTTGGGATGCGCAACTCCTCAACGACGCCCTGCGTATGATTGAAGTCGAGCTGAACGTCCCGAGGCTTTGGGTCCTGGTAGATAGAGCGACGCTGGAAAGTAACCCGGAGGTGACGCTCACCAACGGCGACTCGGTCTTGCAAGTGGTGGTATCGCCGGACCAGATTCTGCCGCTTATAAGCGAGGAGGACTGGGCGCCCTCGGACACGGGCAGGCCCCTCGTGGCCCGCCACGGCTATGGGGCCATCGTGAAGCGTGACCCGCTAAAGGTCCTCTTCGTAAAGCCCGATGACCACGAGTGGCCGGAGTATGCCCGAATCGTGTACCGGCCGAAGCACACGCCCCTTGTGAACGAGACCGACGAGCCGTGGGGCGGCGCCCACTCCCGCTACCATTCTCTCATCCCCCTTCGGGCCGCCCGGCAAGCCCTGGCCAACCTTGACCCCTCTGAGGACGACACCAAGCTGAGGTTGCAGAACGTCATAGCGGAATACACCGCCTTGAAGGAGCGGTTCGCCGAAGAGCTTGACTCCGGCATCACCCTCACGAATAACCCCTTTGGGGTCGGCGTCTACTATAGGAGGGCGAGATGGACCTGAACAAGATGGGCATTGACCCCCGCGAGGCTCTGGCCGTCGGCGCCCTGGCCAGTGACCTCCTCAGACCCAAGAGGGTTGACGACCTGGAGGCCTTTCTTGCCAGGTACCCGCACGTCACTCAGTACATTGAGCAATATTTGGGATTCGGCTACGCATCTATACCACCCGAAGTCGTGAGTGGGCTTGGCGCCGCCGCTCAGGTAGTTGACGCCCAGGCGCCAGGCGCCCAAGTCCCCGAGGAGCTGTTGACTTCCTTCACGGAGGTGACCAATGCGGAAGGCGCTGTTGAACCTAAGCCGGGGCCTGACGCTGGATTACCACGACCTTGACGCCCCCTTCGTCATCCGGCGCCTCCCCCTTTGGCCGAAGCCGGGTGAGGGGTGGGCGCCACACCCCGGCATCGTGCCCCACGGCTCGAGCGCCCTCGGGTACGAGCCCGGCACCGAGTTTATACACTCCGACTCATCGGGCCTCGTAGTGGCCATGAAAGGCGATGTGCTGGCCGTCATGGACCTCTCGCAGGGCGAGGTGGCCAAAGGGACGACAGACTTTGCCGGCCACGAGCCCGTCGGAGTGGTACTGCCTCGCACGGGATGGTACCGGAGCCGCGAAAAGTACATCTTCCCCGGGGCACCGAACTCGACCGGCATCAACCTCCGCCCGCTCAAGGTGATACCCGGCAACCTTGACGCCGGTAGCTACCGCATTTGGGCGCTGACCTACGAGCGGCTACCGACCGGCCTGCTTTTCCTCTGGTACTCGGTCCTCACCGCCACCCTCGGCGCCAACGGCGGTCTGGAGATAAAGCTGGCCGAGAAGCCGGGGCAGAGGGTCGTCCGGCTCTACGCCCAGAGGCTCTTGGGTAGCTGGACGCCCCTGACCTACCTCGGCGAGCTAATCGGGGACGAAGACGTCTTCACCTACACCTCTCACCTGCAGGAGGGGGCGGCGGAACAGATAGCCGTTGCGTCCGCGGTGGGTAAACACGCCGCTTACTACAACGGGCGCTACTTCTACCAGGCCGACAAGCTCACCGTCCTCGGGAGGGCGACGCAAGGGCAGACAGGCGGCGAGCCGCCGGGTGTCCGTCCCACGTCCGGCTTCTTCCTCACCTACCAGGACGGCCTGCTCATCAGCGAGGTCGTGGAGAACGCCTCGCCGCTCAAGTTCGCCCCCTTTGGCGATTGGGACGCTGGCGTGGAGACCGAGCAGGGCCTATTCGTGGCCGTGCGGGTTGACAGCGAGACCCACATCTACCACACGCCGTCCGGCCGTGGATACAACGCTTGGTCCCTCGTCTACAAGCTCAACACGCCCGTCCAAATGCGCTGGGCGGCCGCATCTCCTAGCCGGGTGGTCTTTGTCGCCGACGGGACGGCCCTCGTGGGCAACCTGTCCAACTACCGGTCTTCGGCCGGGTGGCGACAGGTCACCCTACCCCTTTCCACGCCGATAAAGAGGCTCATGTGGACTTCGGGCGGTCAGTTCGCCGCCATCGTGGACGGGGCGCTGCTTCTCGGCGGCGCCGACGGGACCAGCTGGGAGGCCAAAGCGCCGCCATCCACCGGAGACTTCGCCACCTTCACAGAGTGGAAGGACTTCGCCTACGCCAACAGGCCGGGCAAGTTCTTCATCCTCGCGGCACAACCGCTTGGTGGTGGCGAGTTCAACCTTCGCACTTTCACATTCAACGGAAACACGTGGACATCGCATGATTGGCCAAAAGCCCTCAACCTAAACGGCGCCGTCTATAGGCGACTCGCAACCATCTGGTCCGATGGGGACAACATAATAGGGTTTGGCCTTGGGGTGAAGGGACAGGTCTATTGGGACGCGTGTTTTCCCTACGCGTATGAGGCGCCCGAAACGGATTGGTTTGGCTTCTTCAGGGCCGACCAGTTTCCCCCGGATTGCAGCGGCATAGGCTTCCTTGGGGAGGTCAAAATCCAACCACCGGCGCGCCTGTGGTCCATCAACAACGCCGACGACTACGGCACGCTTCACAAGTCGGACACCGGCTTGGGCGGGGCCTTCGTGAAGGGCGGCCAGTTCCGCCGCTGGCAAATCCGGTACGATGCCCCCACGGGGCGCATCGAGGTTGACGGCCCGACCCCGGCCCGCGCAATCAAGGGCGTACCGATTCGGCTCCGTAGCAACATATGGCACGCCAACTACCCGGAGCGCAACTACAAGTACACCGGAGGCGACTTTGGTGATGTGCCCGGCTTCGCTTCCGTCAACCACGGCGACATCGCCTACGCCAACGCGCCGGCCCTTGTGCGCCTAGGAGAAAACTTGGCCGCTCAAAGGTTCAACATCGAGGGCGTGCCGTTTAGCCTAATAGGACCGCTCGGTGTTGCCAACGAAAACGGCAACACGGCGGTCCTCTTCAGGTGCTACCCGACCACGTTGGACCCACAAAGAGAAGTCCTCCTTGTCGGGCGACCGCCCTCCTTTGCGCAGGTCAACTTAGACACGCTTCCGGCTGGCACGCCGGCGAAGTACGCGCTCAACGGCATCCGCACCGACGGGACCAAGGTCTACT
>QGLW01000171.1_pt1 | contig 18707 bp, 14 predicted proteins | sample 1725341 | NCBI WGS metagenome assembly QGLW01 (sample SAMN05439265, study PRJNA331180) | Hot springs metagenome, whole genome shotgun sequencing project. | isolation source: microbial mat of Apron and Channel Facies of Mammoth Hot Springs | place: USA: Wyoming, Yellowstone National Park | collected... | reverse complement strand
GCCTCGCTATCGCTCGGCACAACGAAGCGAGGAACTTTTTTAAACAGCCCTCTCCCTTCTCTTGACAAGCCAAAATATCCGTATAAGTTAATGGTAAAAAAAATTATTATTTTAAGCATACAAAAAAACATGAAACAAAGGTAGTAATTCCGGGGGTTTGAAAGGATATGAACTTAGAACTACTCTTATGGGTGATTGGAACAGGCTTAACCCTTAGCGCTTTTGCGGTAAAGCTTGGGGTTGCCCTTGGGTTAAGCAAGCCCTCAAAATCAACTATCGCTTTAGTGTTGTTTATCTACGCATTCCTTTTTCTTATCATTTCGCTCTTGTCTAAGCCCTTTCTGAACTTACTCATGAAAGTTCTACTTAAAGGTCCATATCTACATCTTTTGCTATCCTTAGGGTTAATTCTCTGGGGAGTCTATCTACTCACAAGAAAAAATTTTCAACCTCAAGAGGAGTATAGCGTAAAGCTTAGCCTACCTCTACTTTTACCCTGCCCCGTGTGTCTATCTGCAATGTCTTTTTCTGTAGTAGCCTTCCTCAGTGCAACGCAACTTCCCCCTTATCTTGTTGGGCTCGGATTGGGCTTAGCCTTTACTCTGTTTTCATTAGTTTTCTTTTTTATTGTTAGAATTTGGGCAAAAAAGTTTAAGCTTGCAACCCTTGGGCTTGCTATGATTGGGGTCGGGGCTTACCTTTCTTTATCCTTTATCGTGCCAGAAAAGGTCGAGGAAGCAAAAAAGATATACAAGACCTTTGTTTTGGAAGAGCTATTCTTTCCTCCCTACGCCTTGTATATTCTCCTTATACTTTTTATTGCCTTTCTGTTTGGTTTTCTGTTTAAACCGCAAAGAAAGATTAAGAGGGAGGTTTGATCGTTGAACATTTTAGCCTTTTTTGAAAGCTTTCTCTATGTTATTTCAACTCTATTCTTCTATCCTGTCCTTATTGGACTTACTATCCTTGTATTCTGGATGAGCATAAGCCTTGGGCGGTTTTTGAGGGAGTTTGTAGAAAGAAGGCATGGGCTTTTTTTCTATCAAGAAAGCTTTAAGAAGGCGCTGAAAGAAGAATTAACTATGTTCTCAGAGAAGTGTATAGATGAAGCTGAGGCAAGGGTTGTAAGGCTTTTGCAAGCCTTTGAGGTAGAGCTGATAAAGGCGCTTGATAAGGTTAGGTTTGGCATAAGGGTGGGTCCAGCCCTTGGTTTGATGGGAACGCTTATACCTATGGGCATGGCTTTAGCCTCCCTTGCTCAAGGGAACATGCCAGAGATGGCAAGCAGAATGGTTACAGCTTTCACCACAGCAGTCGTTGGTCTTGGTTGTAGCGTGGTCGCTTATCTAATCTCCCTTGTAAAGGAAAGATGGGTTAGAGAAGACCTGCGAGAAATGGAATTTCTCTCGGAGTTGTTTTTGGCAAACCTCAAAAGAGGTGTAAGAAACTTAGACGAACTGATAGAGGGAGGCAGAAAATGAGCCTTCATAAGAAAAGAAGACTCTTAAGGGACTTTGAGCCAAAACTTGAAGACCCACTTACTGGCATCGCTAATCTCTTTGATGCAAGCGTTGTTTTTATAGTTAGTCTAATCATCGCTCTTTTTATGACATACAACATGATAGAACTTCTTAATCCAAAGTCTGAAGTAACTTTGGTGAAGAGGTCTGAAGACGGAAAAATTGAAGTTATCATAAAAAAAGGTAAAGAAATTAAAGCAAAAAGAGTTACCAACAAAGAACTGACAGGAGAAGGTGTAAGGCTTGGGACAGCTTATCAACTAAAAGATGGGAAAATTATCTATGTTCCTGAATAAAAAACATAAAAAATTATACTTAATCATTAGTTATGTAACTTTCACACTTTTTATCTTATTTACGAACCATGTTTTTGCCTATGAAAATAATAATAAAGATACTATTAAAGTAAGCTTGATCCTTGGAGACTATTATACAAAGGTTGCTGTTGAGGCATTGAAAGAAATAAAAAAAGATAGTATTCAAAAATTAGAAATTAAAGTTTTTCCTCAAAAGGATATAAAAAAATTAGATTTAAGCTACATTACTAAATCAAACTTAATAATTATAAACGTAATGGGTAGGCAGCTTGTTGAAATTTTAAGAAAGGAACTTTCTCAAGCTATTAAAAATGGAGCAAAAGTTTACGCCGTAATTGCAAGCGGTTCATACAACGATGAGATGAAAGAAATGGGAATTATCTTTGATGAACAAATTGAAGAATACATCAAAAACGGTGGCGTTAAGAACATCAAAAATATGATTTACTATGCTTTATCCAGAGATTTTGGTTTAAATCTTAAGATTGATAATCCTGAGAAGATACCAGAGTTTGCAGTGTATGATTATAAGTCTAAAAAAGTGTATCTTTCTACAAAAGAATATCTTTCAGCAAGAAAAGATGAATTATATAAAAGAAATCTCATCGGTATAATATTTTATAAAACAAGCGATATAAGTTCTCAGACAACCATAGTTGATGCTATATGTGAAGAGTTAGAAAGGCAAGGTTTTGGTGTGATACCCGTTTATGGTTATCCTTCTGAGCTTGCGATAGAGAAATTTTTCTTCTCCGATGAGGGGAGGCCGTTAGTCAGAGCTGTAGTAGCCCTTGCCTTAAAAGTCGGGGTAAGACCTGACTCAGCCGTTCCTGTTTTAAGTAAGCTTGGAGTCCCGGTTATTAATACCATAACCCTCTACAGTCAGAGCGAAGAGGAGTGGAGAAAATCGATGACCGGGCTAGATATTTTTGAGAGGACTTGGCAGATTGCTTTGCCTGAACTTGGCGGAATTATTCAACCAATCGTTGTAGGAAGTAAAGAGACTTTTAGAGACCCAGAGCTTCAAACGGATTACATAATAGAAAAGCCCATTCCTGAAAGGATTAAAATGCTTGTCAACCGGGTTAAGGCTTGGGTTAATCTACAAGACAAACCAAACAAAGATAAAAAAATAGCCATCATCTACTACAACTATCCTCCAGGCAAACAAAACATCGGAGCTTCCTATCTCAATGTCTTGCCAGAAAGCCTCTATGAAATTTTAAAAAGACTGAAAGAAGAGAGTTATACAGTTCCTGAAGTTGATAAGGCTAAAGTTTTTGAGGATGTTTTAGCACAGGGAAGAAACATCGGAAATTGGGCAAAGGGTGAAATTGAAAGACTTGTCAAAGCTTACAATCCTATCCTTATACCGGTTGAAACTTATAAAGCCTGGCTTGAAGAGCTGCCATCAGGCTTTAAGGAAGCGGTAATTAGAACCTGGGGGCAACCTGAAGCCTCAAACATCATGACCTTTAGCGACCCATTTGGCAAGCAGTACATTGTCATACCTGCTGTTAAATACGGAAACATCCTTCTTTTGCCTCAACCATCGCGTGGACTGGAGCAGGATGTAGAAAAGCTTTATCACGATATGAAAACGCCCCCGCATCACCAATACATAGCCTTTTATCTATGGTTCAAGAAGAAATTTCAAGCTGACGCCATAATCCATGTTGGAACTCATGGAACGCATGAATGGCTCCCTGGGAAAGAAGTAGGACTTTTACCCGAAGACCCGCCTGAAGCCTTGATCCAAGACATTCCAAACATCTATATTTATATCGTTGACGATGTGGGAGAGGGTTTGCAAGCAAAACGCCGTGGAATGGCAGTCATCATAGACCATATGACGCCTCCCCTTGATAAAACAACCCTAAACAAAGAACTAACCGAGCTTTATGCCTTGATAAACGACTATCATTCAGCCAAAGACAAAAGCCCTCTTCTTGCTGAAGCAAAGTTAAAGGAGGTCTCCGCATTATCAAGGAAAATAGGCATTCTTAAAGACTTAGGGCTTGAGGAGGTAAAAGATGAGAAGGATTTAGAGGAGCTTGAGCACTATCTTGAAGAGATAAGACAAACGTTAAATCCCTATGGGCTCCATACCTTTGGCAGAGCTCCCGAGGAAAGATTTATCAGGACAACGGCTGAAGCAATACTATCCATAGAAAAAAATTTAAGCAGTGAAGAAAAAGAAAAGAAGCTAAAAGAAATTGAAGATAAAATTCGGGGGAGCGCTAAGCAAGAGCTTGATTCTTTGATTTTAGTCTTATCTGGCAGGTATATTCCTTCTGGTCCTGGTAACGACCCTATTAGAAACCCCGACAGCCTGCCGACAGGTAAGAATTTCTATGCCTTTGACCCCTCACGGATACCTTCCAAAGCAACCTATGAAATGGGGGTAAAGCTTGCTAAGGAATTCCTTGAAGACTATAAGCGAAGGCATGGAAGCTTCCCAGATAAGTTAGCCTTTGTGCTATGGGCGTGTGAGACGATAAGACATGAAGGAATAATGGAATCTCAGATTATGTATCTCCTTGGGGTTAGACCGAAGTGGGATGAAAGGGGAAGGGTATCTGGGCTTGAGCTTATTCCAAGGGAGGAGCTTTCCCGCCCAAGGATAGATGTAGTTTTGACCATATCCGGGCTTTATCGTGACCTCTTTTCAAACCTCGTTCACCTCTTAGACCAAGCAGTCTCCCTTGCAAGAGAAGCAAAGGAAGAGGACAACCTTGTTCGGAATAATGTTCTATCCCTCAAGGATACTTTGATAAAACAAGGAATTCCAGAGGATAAGGCTTTAAGGCTGGCAAGCGTTCGGATATTTTCCGAGCCTCCGGGTGATTATGGAACAAGAATAGATAATGCCATTGCCATGTCTAACACCTGGGAAGGGGAAGAAGAGATAGCAAGGCTTTACATTAACAGGATGAGCCATCTCTACGGACAGGGCTTTTGGGGAAGCGTTGATGAGAACGGAAAAGATTTAAGCAAAGATTTAAACTTATTTCTTTTCAAAAAGGCTTTATCCGGAACTAAAGCTGCCCTACATAGCCGAGGAACGAATATATTCGCCACCCTTGATAATGATGATTATTTCCAGTATTTAGGTGGGTTAGCCCTTGCCATAAGGACGATTGACGGAAAGTCACCTGAACTCTTTATCACAAACCTTGCTAATCCCCATCAACCGAAACAAGAAAGGTTAGAAAAGTTCATGGGAAGGGAGTTAAGAGGTAGGTATTTAAACCCTGAATGGATGAAAGCCATGATGAAGGAGGGCTATGCTGGGGCAAGGTTTATAGATAAAGTGGTTGAGCATCTCTGGGGCTGGCAGGTAACTGCTCCTGAAGTAGTGGACGCAGCAAAGTGGCAGGAAATGTATGAAACCTATGTAGTAGACAAGTATGGGTTAAACATAAAGGAGCTCTTTAGGAAGGCAAACAATCTTTGGGCTTATCAATCGGTTGTGGCAAGGATGCTTGAAACGGTAAGAAAAGGCTACTGGAAGCCAGAAAAGGAGGTTGTTGAGCATTTAGCTAAAGAGTATGCAGAGACAGCGATGGAGGTTGGGCTTGCTTGCTGCGACCACACCTGCAACAACCCGTTTCTTACTGAGTTTACCGCAAAGGTCCTCCTTTCTGTCCCGGGGCTAAAACCCCTTGCCAAGCCCTTTCTTAACACCCTGGCAGTCGTAAAAGGAGAGTACCAAGTCTCAGATAATCTTAACAAGAAAGAGTTTCTTAAGAGGGATATAACCTTTAGAGCAAAAAAGAATTTAGTCCCAGGTGGTTCGCAAACGGTAAAGGGCTTTGAGATGGAGGATGTTAAACTGCCTGGCTTTACCTCAGCCCCGCTACCATGGCTTTATATTTTGTTCTTTTTTGTGTTTTTATTCTTAGTCTACATTGGTTGGAGAAGAACAGGACATAAAAAATAATTTTTTGGAGCTAATTGTATAAAAGGCTTATTGCAAAGGAGCTTTCTATTAAAAATATTTTCATGTTAAATTAGACTATTTTAAATTTTACTGTTTAAATTTTGTATTGTTTAAATTTATTTTCTTACTCAGGGGTTAGATTATACAATTTATAAGTTATGGGGATTCTTATTTTAACATCAAGTGGAGGAGCGGGGAAGTATCTTGAAACTTTCTTTATTGTTTCTATAGCATTTTCATCAAGCACCCTATATCCCGAAGATTTTTCAACAGTCAAAAGACTGATTTTACGATCTTTCGTAAGAATAAAAGATATTATTACTTTTCCTTCCCAACCCATCTTACGAGCAATATAAGGATAGGTAATACTATTGTAAATAATTTGAGAAATAAAAGAAAGTTTTTCTATCAAAAACTTTTCCTTTAATTTCTCTAACTCCCCTAAATTCCCTTTCCTTCCGTCGCTACCTTCAACATTTCTATTATCAGACCCTCCTACATAACCATCTCCACCACTCTTAATCATACTAACATTTCTAATCCCCTTTTCTCTTTCAGATCCTCCCTCATTAATCCCTTTATTTGCTATTTCTTTCACCTCCTTTGTCTCTTTTACTTCTTTTATCTCTTTATTTTCAGAAAAAGAACTTTCTTTAACTTCTTTAGGAGGGCTTTTATACTCTTCAGAAGAAGGAAAAGAAGAGATTTTCTTTGTTTGAGCTTTTACTTGTAGCTTCTTCTCTAATTTAGTATCAGTTCTTTTATCAATTTCAGAAGTTTCCTCTGAAAGCTTAGCAAAACCTATAAAAGATAAATCTATTTCAACATATTTTATTGAAAACTCCTCATTTAGCTTAAATAAGACTATAAAACCTAAAAGAAAAAGGAAATGAATAAAAAAGGAAAGAAAAAATTCTTTTAGCTTAATCATCTTATAACTTCTGTCTTTATAGTTACTTTCTTAAAGTTGTACTTTTTTAAAATATCAAGCACAAATATTAAACTTTGAACTTTGGCAGATCTGTCAGCAAAAATGGAAATATGAGAATCTTTATCTATCTTTTTTAAAATGCTTTCCACCTCTTCAAGCACTATTTTACTATTTTCAAAATAAATCTCTCCATCTTTATTAATAGTTATTTGAAAACTTCTGATATTATCAGATTCAGCATACTTAGCCGAAGGAAGCTTAACAGGGATACTTCCTTGAACAATAAATGTAGCAGTTACAAGAACAATAGTTAAAAGAACAAGCATTATATCAACAAGAGGTATTACATTAATATAATCAAATTCCCTCTCTTCCACTTTTTACCTCCCAAAGGGCAATCTTTTCTTTGACTTTTCTCAAGAGATAATTGTAAAGAGTAACAGATGGTATAGCTACTAAAAGTCCTACTGCAGTAGCTTTAAGAGCAAGAGCTAGCCCTGCCATTATTTTTTTACTATCCATAAATCCTTCCTGCCCTATGTTATAAAAGGTAAGCATTATTCCAAGAACAGTTCCAAGAAGTCCAATATAAGGAGCATTAGCCCCGATAGTTGCAATAATATAAAGCCCCTTTGTTAAATCAGTTTCTAATTCCTTAGAATTTGAAAAATTAAGCACATTAACTTTTTTATAATATCTTATTCGTTCTACAGCTATAGCAACTGAAATAATACTAAGAAATAAAAGAATTCCTATTATTCCATAATCAATCGAATATCTTAAATATTCCACATCCCCCCCCTTTTTTAATTTAACAAATGTTTTTATATATTCTTATAAGCCCGTGTAATGGCTAAAAGATTTTCTGCTTTTAAATCTTCAACTAAATAATACCTTGCATTAAGCCAATCTGCAATCTTAAAAGCAATATCCATCTTTATAAACTTGTTTTTCTTTTCTGTATCAATAACTACAAAATCAGCAGATGGAATACCACTTATTAAAAGATTACAAAGACTCTGAAGTTCTTCAAAAACAGGCTTTCCAGTTAAAGAAATATTTGCTTTCCCATCAGTAATAAGAAAAACCAAAAACCTACTATAAGGTTCCTTTAGTTTTAATCTTCTTATTAAATTATAGGTTTCCATAAGTCCTGCTGAAAGAGGGGTTTTTCCACCGGTTGGGATTTCTTTTAATCTTTTTAAAGCAAGTTCATGAGAAGAAGTGGGAGGGAGAATAGTTTCTGCCCTATCTTTTCTAAAAACAATCATAGCTACTTTATCTCTTTTTTGATAACAATCCATAAGAAGGGATAGGATAGCTCCCTTAGTTTGTATCATCCTTTGCTCTACTCCCATAGATCCAGAACCATCAACTACAAAAATAACGATATGTCTCATCTTTCTCTCTTTTTCTTTATATCTTAAGTCCTCTTCTTTTATGATAAGTTTGTCCTTTCTTCCTCTTATAATCTGAAAGGGAGAAGCAGCTCTTATGGTTGCAGAAATTGCTACCTCTTCTTTTTCTTGAATAAGGCTTCTAACAAACCTTCCTCCCCTTCCTTTTATCTTAGTTTTAGTTCTTCTTCCTACAGCCTCTCTTATAATCCTATCCTTTTTAAGTAAAATCCTTTTTACTTTGAAGCCTTCTCCAACTGGGAAAACTTCTTCCTTTTCCTGAGACGCTCTTTCAAAGCTTCCTTCTAGAAGTTCAAATAAAGATTCTTTTTGTTTTGTTTCTTTTTTCTCTTTTTCTTGATTTTGCTTTTCCTTTTCCTCTTGAGGTTCTTCCTCTTGTTGAGGAGGAGGAGGTGGCTCAATTAATCTTCTTCTATGCACCAATACAAGAGGAGCAACTTCATCCACATATTCCTTTTTTACCTCCCTTTCTCCAAGATGAGCAGCATAGGCTTTTACCGCATGCATCAAAAAAATATCAGCTCTGTGTCCAGATACAGCAGATTTTAAGGCTAATTCTATAATATAGTCCCTTATCTCATCAGTTAATCTTACCTCTTTTATAAACTCCTTAGACCTTAAAATTCCTTTAACAATTTCTTCCTCATCTTTTCTTAAATTTCTAAAATCTTGAAGATTAAGCCTTATAATTTCTTTTCTCCTTTCTTTATCTTTAATCTCATCCATGATTACACACATACCAAACCTATCAAGAAAATGGCTTGAAAACTCTCCTTCCTCTGGGTTCATCGTTGCAAGAATTACAAAGTTTGCAGGCTCTCTAAGGGCAATACCCTCTCTTTCAACGATGTTTTCTCCTCTTGCTTGAACTTCAAAAATTAAGGAAAGTATATCGTTTGGAAAAAGATTTATATCTTCAATAACTAAAAAACCTTCGTTTGCTCTCCCAAGAAGCCCTTTTTGAAAAATCCTTTTTCCTTGCTTCAAAGTCTCTTCAATATCAATTCCACCTAAAAGAGCTTCTTCGGTAACATTCATCGGAACTTCAACATAAGGAAGGTTTAAAGAATAGGCTATATTTTTAAAAGCCTTTAAAAGAGTTGATTTTCCGGTTCCTTTTTTACCAACTAAAAGAAGACCTCCACATTTTGGTTCGATAGCATTTAAAAGAAGAGCAAGTTTTGCTGTTTCTTGAGAAACAAAATCTGAAAAGCTTAAACTATATTCTTTCAAGGATAGCATGAAGTTTTTCTACCTCACTTGAAATATCCTCAAAGGGAAGTCTTTTTAGTCTATGTCTTAAGGCTAATGGGGCAACTTTCTTAATTTCTTCACTTGTTATTTTTTCTTTTCCATTGAAAGCAGTATAGGCTCTTGCAGATTTTAGCATTACAATGTCTGCTCTATGTCCATCAAGGTTTAACTGTGAAGTAATTTCGACCACTAAAGAAAGGGCTTCATCACCTATTTCTACTTTTTTAAGATTTTCTTTTGCCTTAAGTATTTTTTCTAAAAGTTTCTTTTGCTCAGGTTCCCATTTTCTTAAAAAACCCTCTGGGTCATCATCACATTCTGCCTTTCTTTTAAGAATCTCCATTCTTAAAGACTTATCTCTCAAGGAGTTTACTTGCACACAGAGACCAAATCTATCAAGAAGCTGAGGTCTAAGTTCTCCTTCTTCAGGATTCATAGTCCCAACAAGAATAAATCTTGCAGGGTGAGTAAAGGATATACCTTCTCTCTCAACTGTGTTTATCCCCATAGCAGCTGAATCGAGAAGTAGATCAACGACGTGGTCCTCAAGTAAATTAACCTCATCAATGTAAAGAAAGTTTCTGTTTGCCTCTGCAAGTATTCCTGGTTCAAACCTTTTTTCTCCTTTTTTTATGGCATGCTCAATATCAAGGGTTCCAACAACTCTATCTTCAGTAACTCCAAGAGGAAGCTCAACCACCCTCATTTTCTTTTTTTCAGTCTCAAGACTATTTCCGTTTTTTATCTTTTCAAGACAATCACTACAAAAGGGACCCTCAGGAGAACAATTAAACCTGCATCCTTTTATTACTTCAATCTCAGGAAGAAGGTCTGCTAAGGCACGAACTGTTGTTGATTTAGCAGTCCCTTTTTCTCCCATAATTAAAACCCCACCAATGCCTGGATCAATAACATTTAAAATCAGGGCAAGCTTCATCTCATCCTGATAAACTATTGCTGTGAAAGGAAATATCACCTTAAAACCTCCTTCATTTTATTTTTCCAATATTCGATTTCTTCAGCTGTAACAACATCTATTGAACCACCCTGAAAATCTCCCTTTGTCTCTCCCATCCTTTCTTCAATCCATCCCTCAATCTCAAGATAAAGGGTTTTTAATACATCTTTTACATCTTCAGCTGGATTCCAAAGACCCCTTTCCATTGCCTCAATAAGCCTTCTTGCAATCTCCTCAAGCGCCCAAGGATTATGCTCCTCAAAAAATTTTTTATTTTCTTCGTTCATTAAAAAGGTTCTTGCAATCTCATCAAAAATCCAATCGTCAACCTCTTTGGTTGTAGCGGACCATCCATAGATTCTTCCGATTCTTTTTGAAATATCCCCTGCTCCTTTATAACCATGCCGTTTCATTCCCTCAATCCATTTAGGATTAAGAAGTTTTGTTCTTACAACCCTTCTTATCTCATCAGCAAGGTCTCTTACTTCTACAAAATCAGGATTTCTTGTATCTCCATAATAGGTTTTAACAGGTTTTCCGCTTAAGTATCTTGCTGCAGTAGTCATCCCTCCATGGGTTCCAAAATAACAACAGCATCCAAAAAGATCATATTCATCTGAAACCACCTTGTTATAAGTAATATCGACAGTTTTTAAAATCTGAGAAAATTCCTTATGCCTTGCCTCCCCCCATATTCCCTTTCCATAAGCATATCCATTCCAGTAGAGAAAAACCTCTGCCAAATCCCTTTCTTCTTTCCAAGCAGAGGCATAGACTGCAAGCTGAGTCCCAGCTTGATAAGTCCCTGGCATTGAACAAAAAATCCTTAAAGCTGCCGAACGAAGGTCTCCTCCATTATTTTTCAAATTTTCAAGGGTATGCTTTCTTACAAAATTCATTTCAAGTGGTTCAGGAAGTGAGGCAACTCTCTGAATAGCTTCATCAAGAAGCTCAATACACATAGGAAAATTATCCCTTGTAATCCCCGAAACCCTTATGGTTACATCAATCCTTGGACGAGAAAGTTCCTCCAAAGGAATAACTTCAAACCCTTTTACCCTACCGTTTGAAAACCAAACAGGTCTAACCCCGATTAAATACATTATCTGCCCCATTCCCTCTCCATCTGCCCACATTATGTCAGTGCACATCCAGTATATAGCTACATTTTCAGGATAACGCCCTTCTTCATGTAAATATTTTTCAATAAGCTTTTCCGCAAGCCGTTTTCCAACCTCAAAAGCAGAAGGAGTTGGAACCCTATGAGGGTCAAGGCTATAAAAATTTCTCCCTGTAGGTAAAACATCATCTCTTCCACGGGTTATCAACCCTGAAGGACCAGGAGGAATATATCCCCCAGAAAGACCATGCAATAAAGCCTCTATTTCTCTTGATTCTTCAATTTTTCTATTCAATTCTAAAATTTTCTCTTTTATTGCCATCCATTCTGGTTTATTCCAATCTATTCTTTTTAAAACTTCCATTTTATAGCACCCCCTCTAAAACGCCTTTTATTATTTCTTTTCCGATTTTGTCTATTTCTTCTAAGATTGCTCCATAAGATTTACCTGTAGTAGGGTCTATTTTTTGAGGCTGAGAAATTAGCTCTGAAAGCTCAAATCCTAAAAGTTTTGCAATCTCCTTTCTTAAAGAAAATTTTTGCCCACTGTCATACCTTAAGATTGCATAGATAAAATCAACCCTTCTTTGTCCTTCTGGAAGTTTCCCAAATATATGCATCCCATCTTGAATTTGAGTATTTCTTATTAACGAAAGCTTGCAATGGGTTTCTTCAACAATTTTCTTAAAAGGTATTTTATGAAGTTCCTCATTACTAAACTCAGAAAGAGATTTCTTTTTTCCCTCCCAAAGGATCTTTATTTCAACATCAAGCTTTGCTTTTTTTATGGCATCATTAATCATATGCTCAAGGGCATGAATTCTTGCTGGGTCTTTTCTTTTTGCATCTTCATATTCGCTAAGAAGTCTGTCAAGCTCAAGAAGCTCTTCATAAAGACCACCCTCAGTAAGCACAGTTTGCATATGGTCAATAAGGACTGCATAAGAGCGTCTTTTTGCAATTGTTCCTTCAGGTGGATTATCAGCATTGTAGATATAAAGATGAGGAATTGTGTCTATCCCTATATCAGGAAAACAGGCATCTGAAAGTCCAACACCTTTCCCGGGTAAAAATTCAAGGTTTCCATGAGTTCCTACATGAACTATGGCATGAGCCTTAAACTCACGGGAAAGCCATTTATAAGTTGCCACATACTGATGAGGAGGAGGAACATCCGGGTCATGAAGTATTTTACATACCTGACCATCACATCTTGCCCCTGCACATCCACGCTTTGGCTGAACACAAACAATAACATTTCCATAACAAACGCCTGTTATTACGATTTTATCTTGATAAACCATTGCTGGTGGAACTCCATTTTTATGCTCACCAGGAGGATTTCCCCAAGCAGAAATCATCCTTTCACGAGTTTTTTCTGGAAGCTCATTGAACCACTCAAGATATTTTTCTTTTTCAACAAAAGCAATGGCACCACCTTTTTCAACAATCTCTTCTACAGTTGTCCATCTAAATTCTGAAATTGCCTTCTTACTCATGATTTCATCTATCAAAGCTTTGCCGTTTTCAGGTGGTTCAACCCTATAACCTGCGGATTTCATATGCTTCATGATTTCAACCACACTCTCTAAGCTATCAAGATGGGCTGCTCCACCAACTGTTGCCTCAACAGAGGCACAAGGATTGTTATGAAGAACAAAAACAATCCGCCTTTCTTGAGGCGGAGTTCTTTTAAGCTCAATCCATCTTTCAATCCTTGAAACAAGCTTTCTCTCCCTTTCCTCAATCGGCATCCTTCTTCTTTCATCCTCACTTCCTTCAACCTGAGCAGATATTATTATCGGCTCAATAACCCCTTCAAACTCAGGAAGAGCTATAGACCACCCTATATCAAGATTAAGTTCCTCCTTTTCCCATTCTTCAATGGTTTTATAATAGGAAGACACTGGGCATACAACAGGAACATCAAGCTTTTTTAAAATCTCAACCCCATCCTTGGCAACCTCTGTATTATCCATACTTTTTTCTCTACTCGTTCCTAAAAAGAAAGAAATAAGCTTTATCATTAAATCAATCCGTGGTTTCCCATCTTTATCAACAAACCACTCAAGAACAAGCTCTCCACTTCCCCTTGTTCCTAAAGCCTTATCTTTAACCGAATAACCAAAACCAGAAATTACCTTTATTCCTCTTTTCTCAAGCTCTTCAATCAATAAATCTTCAACCTCAGTATTTACATTTATCCAATAATGCCTTGAAAATAAAATTCCTACAGTAGGGGCAGTCTCTTCAAAAGTTCTGTATTCTTTATACCAAGAAAGATATTCCTCAATGGTTTTGAAAATTCTTGGAGCCTTAGGATGATAAAGCCCCTCCCAAGGAACCTCCTCAGGTTCTTCATAGCTTAAATCTTTATTCAAAAGCTTATTTGCCAAAAAGTAAAACATATTTTTTACATTTTTTTCTCCGTTTATTACAAGATATCTATAAACTTTATTTAAAATCTCTGGTCTTACATTTGAAAGCAAGGAATAAGAAGGATCATGCCCAAGACAAACAATCCTTGCCTTTAGACTTTTTACCCTCCTTTCCAACTCCTCCCATATAGGCTCATTTGACCTATAAAGAAATAAAACCTTTGCCTTTTCTATTTCCTTTAAAACTTTTTCAAATCTTTCATTATTCTTATCAAGCGCCCTTGCAGAATAAACTTTAATATCTAAATCCTTAATATCCTTTGATACTTTATAAAGCATGTTGTAATAACTTTGCCAAACTATAGCTAAAATATCACACATTTTTTACTCACCCCCTTTAAACTAATTTATATTAAAGGGCAAATTATGTTTTGCCCATTTATGTTAACTTTTACTACCTCTATTCCATAAACCCTTTTAATCAACTCTTCTGTTAAAACCTCTTTTGGACTTCCTTCTGCTATCTTGTTTCCTGAATTAATCACTACGATTTTGTTTGAAAAAAGGCTTGCAAGATTTGGGTCGTGTAACGTCATAACTACTGTAAGACCTTTTAAGCTTGCGATTTCTTTTATTTTTTTCAAAACATTTATCTGGTTTTTGAAATCAAGATGGCTTGTTGGCTCATCAAGAAGCATAACAGGTGCCTCTTGAGCAATTGCCCTTGCAATAAGAACAAGCTGTCTTTCTCCACCACTTATCTTGGTATAAGGAAGGTCTTTTAAATGTCTAATCCCAACAAGTTCTAATGCGATTTCTGCCTTTTCATAATCTTTTTTCCCTGGAGAAGAGAAAATTCCTACATAACTTGCCCTTCCCATAAGAACTACATCAAAAACAGAGTAAGGAAAGGCAGGTTCATGGTCTTGTGGAACAACCGAAAAAAGCCTTGCTCTTCTTTTATAAGAAAGCTTATCAATACTTATCCCATTAACCTTAACCTCTCCTCTATAGTTTTCCCAAATTCCAGAAATACATTTAAAAAGTGTAGTCTTTCCAGATCCATTAGGTCCTAAAATAGTAGTTATAAAACCTTTTTCTGCAGTAAAACTTATTCCTTTTAAAATGTCTCTTTTTTCTCCTTTATGCCTAAAATAAAGTTCTTTTACTCCAAGCATACTATTTACCCCAAGCCTCTTTCCCACCACGTTTCATCAGATAGATAAAAAAGGGAGCACCTGTTAGGGCAGTTATAATCCCAACAGGAATATCAAAGCTTGTAATAGTGCGAGAGATGGTATCTGCTGCAATCATAAAAGATGCTCCACCTGCAAAGCTTAAAGGGACAAGGGTCTTATGGTCAGGACCTATAAGCATTCTTACAAGATGGGGAACCATAAGTCCCACCCATCCAATAATTCCACAAAGGGAAGTAGCTATCGCTACCGCAAAGGTTGAAAAACCAATAAATAAAAGCCTATCCCTTGAAACATTTACTCCAAGAGCTTTTGCCTCCTCCTCCCCAAGACTCATCACATTTAGCCTCCAACGCATAAGAAAAATTGGTATTAATCCAAAAATAATTCCCAAAAGAGAAACTTTTACCTCCCTCCAATCGGCAAGTGAAAAACTTCCCATAAGCCAATAAACAATGCTTTGAAGCTTATTAGGATCAACCAAAAATTTAACAATAGATACTAAAGCAGTAAAAAAGGCTGAAACAATAACCCCAGAAAGAATTAAAGGAAGCCTACTTACTTCTCCTTGAGTTCTTGCAACAGTATAAGCAAGAACAACCGCAGTAATGCCAAAAATAAAAGCCATAAATTGGATAGGTAAAAAGCTAAAAAAACCAATGGTTATAGCGCATCCAAAGGCTGCTCCAGCTGAAATCCCAAGGATAAACGGGTCAACAAGAGGATTCCTAAATATTCCCTGAAGAGTAACACCTGCACCAGAAAGACAAGCTCCGACAAGCCCTGCAAGTATAACTCTTGGAAGCCTTATATCAATTATTATTGCCTTTTCTGGAATATCACCGATTTCAAATATATGCAAAGTTTCGTTTAATAAAATCTTTAAAACCATCAAAGGCGTAACTCCATAAGCACCAAGAAATAGAGCAATCCATCCAACAATAAACGGAGAAGCTAAAATTATCAAAGCCTTAATACCCTTCATAGCGTTTCACCTTATAATAGGAAATTCCAAAAACCTTCTTATAAAAGTTGTCTACCACCTTTTCAAAATTTACATCTTTAAAATACTCAGGATAAACCTTCATTGCCATGTAAAGGGCAATTGGTGCAAGCCTTGGCGACCAGGTTGACCATCTTGGAAGTTTATAAACCTTCTTTTCTCTTACAGCCTTTACATATTCCCATTGAGAATTTCCATAAAGCCAATTTTCATCATACCCAGCAAAGCCCCAAATAAAAACTACATCAGGGTTCCATTGAATTATCCTTTCAATAGAAACATCAGCATTTCTTTCTTTTATTGAACTTGCAGGACTTATACCACCTATAAGCTTGATAACATCATTCGTAATTCCTATTCCACAGGAAACAGTCGTTGGTTTTCCTCCAAGATGAATTACTCTTTTTCTTTTTTCAGGAGGAATTTTTGAAACCCTTACCCTAATTAAATTAAAAATCTTTTCCATCTCTTTAATCACTTCTTCAACCCTATTTTCCTTTCCAAAAAGTTTCCCATGAAGCCTCATAACCTCATAAAGTTCTTGAAGACTATCAGGATAAATCCCGATTACTTTTATCCCTTTTTTCTCAAGAAACCATATGGTATTTGGATTGTATGTCCAAGTAATAACAAGGTCTGGATTTAGCCTTAGCACTGCTTCAATGTTTAAATCAGAGCCAGCACTAACTGTTGGCTTTCTAAAATTAGGATTTTCATTTAAAATTGCCCTATAAAGCCCACAAACCTCTTCTGCCCACCTTGAAACCCCTACAACCTGACTCCACAAATTTAATGCTGGAATAAGCTCATAGGTTATCACTATAACAGCCCTTTTAACAGGAACATCAACCATAACTGTCCTTCCAAGCTTATCAGTAACCTTAAGGGTCTCAGCTTGTAAAACCTCAACCCATATAAGGTTTAAAATTAATATTATTAAAACTAAAACTTTAAAGAAAGCTCTACAAACCATTGTCTCCCCGGTGCTTTATAGTAGTGATAATATTTTTCATTAAAAATATTGTCTACTTCAAAACTCAGCTTAGAAAACTTTGTAAGCTGATAAGAAATTCTGCCATCAACCACAAAATATTCATCATAAGAACCGTATACATAAGTTTTTCTATCTGAATTATCATCATTAATATACCATTTATCTACATATCTTCCGATAATATATCCTTGAAATTTAGACCTTTCAAACTCTAAACCTACATTTGCCCTCCATAAAGGAGTATAAGTGAGCCTTTTCCCCTCCGTTTTAGGTTTGGCTTTATTTTCTTTAATTTCTGAATCAGTATAAGTAAAGTTTACAAAAAGCCTCAGCCATTTATCAAACCTCTGTTCAAAATCAAACTCAACTCCACGAGATTCTGCCTTACCTACATTAACCAATTCTTGATAAGTAGCATTAACAGTTTTACGATATATCAAATCTTTCATATAGTTTTCAAAGTAAGTTAGAGAAACCTTTGCACCTTTCCATAATTTCTGTTCAATCCCAATATCCCAAGAAACAACTGTTTCAGGGTCTAACTGAGGATTTCCAGCATAGGTAATTCCTGATGAGGCTGTCCAGGTTCTGTAAAGCTCATATACTGTTGGAGGTCTAAATGCTTTTCCGATTGAGCCACGAAGGGTTGTGGTTTCAAAGGGTTTATAAACAAGGGAAACCTTTGGACTAAAAGAAGACTTAGATTTTGATGGATACTCCTTTGGATAACCTGCTTTTGGGGTTCCATTTGAGTTTAAATCAATCACATATCCATCATAAGTTTTCCAAAAGTCCTCTCTAAAACCTATGTAAGCTGTTAAATTATTAAGAAGCATTATTTCATCTTGAACAAAAAGGGCATAAGTTCTTGTCTTTCCTTTTGATTCATACTTTAAAGTTGTTGTTGAATCTTCATCCTTCCAGTTTCTTAAATATTTTTCTTTAGTATCGGCATACTCACGTCTAAAAGAGCCACCGAATGTAAGAATCTGATTATTAAAAATCGGAAGGCTAAACTGAATATCTGCCATATAAGCATCAGCTGGTGTATTTGAAACATATCCACATCTTGTAGGATCTGGTCTGCATCCACTTCTTGTTGCACCAGATAATGTTTGCACATACCAGTCTTTTTCAGTATCAAAATAGGATAAATTTAACTTCATTGATAAGTCTTTAAAAAGCTTCGTTTCAAAGTTTAAGGCATAAGTATTTTGAATCCTTCCTCCACCACCAGGAAGAAAAGTGTTTTCATATACTGTAGTTTTTCCTACTTTATAACTCCAAACAGGAGCCCCTGAAGCATCCCTTAAATATGTATGAGGGTCATCATAGTTATATTCATAGCGATTCCTCATAAAACTTAATCTTAATTTTGTGTCCTTTGTAAACTCATATTGTGCTTTAATGGTTATCCCATCATCCCACCAGCGATTGTCTCCTTTGTCACCAATTAAATAGGCAGGCTTACCTACTCTTGTATAAGTTTCTTCATATCCTGTAATTCCTGCTGGTGGCTTTGTTGGCTGAACATTAAAATCTGTTGGATAACCATTTGTATCTTGCCTTCCATAGCTTAAAAATATGCTAAGTTTATTCCAGAGTTTATCTCCGTAAGAAATATAAACCCTCCTTAAATCATCCATTGCCTCCCCACGCTCCCAGCTTGAGCCAT
>QGLW01000166.1_pt1 | contig 18935 bp, 27 predicted proteins | sample 1725341 | NCBI WGS metagenome assembly QGLW01 (sample SAMN05439265, study PRJNA331180) | Hot springs metagenome, whole genome shotgun sequencing project. | isolation source: microbial mat of Apron and Channel Facies of Mammoth Hot Springs | place: USA: Wyoming, Yellowstone National Park | collected... | reverse complement strand
TTTGCGGTTTGCCATCCGGGAGGGTGGGCGGACCGTGGGCGCCGGCGTGGTCACCAAGATCCTGGAGTGAGGTGAAGGGGGAGGGCCTCCTCCCCCCAAGAAGCGAGGTGAGGCATGGCCAGCGAGGTCCGCATCAAGATCCTCTTGGAGTGCACGGAGTGCAAGCGCCGCAACTACGCCACCGAGAAGAACAAGCGCAACACCACCTCCAAGCTGGAGCTCAAGAAGTACTGCCCTTGGTGCGATAAGCACACGGTGCACCGGGAAGTGAAGGTCTGATGTTGGCCCGGATCGTCCGCTACTTTCAGGAGGCCCGGGCCGAGCTGGCCCGGGTCACCTGGCCCACGCGGGAGCAGGTCATTGAGAGCACCCAGGCGGTGCTGATCTTCACCGTGGCCTCCATGTTCGTCCTGGGGCTTTACGACCTGGTCTTCCGCTTCCTGATAGGGCTTTTGCGATGAGCATTGAATGGTACGCGGTCCACACCTACGTGGGGCAGGAGGAGAAGGCCAAGGCCAACCTGGAGAAAAGGGTGAAGGCCTTCGGCATGGAGGACAAGATCTTCCAGGTCCTCATCCCCACGGAAGAGGTGGTGGAGGTGCGCGAAGGGGGGAAGAAGGAGGTCGTCAAGCGCAAGCTCTTCCCCGGCTACCTCTTCGTCCAGATGGACCTGGGGGACGAGGAGGAGCCCAACGAGGCCTGGGAGGTGGTGCGGGGAACCCCCGGCATCACCGGCTTCGTGGGGGCGGGCCACCGCCCGGTACCCCTTTCCCCGGACGAGGTGCGGCACATCCTCGAGGTCTCCGGCCTCCTAGGCAAGAAGGAGGCCCCCAAGGCCCAGGTGGGCTTCCGGGAGGGGGATCAGGTGCGGGTCGTCTCCGGCCCCTTCGCCGATTTCACCGGCACCGTGACCGATATCAACCCCGAGAAGGGCAAGGTCAAGGTCATGGTCACCATCTTCGGGCGTGAGACCCCTGTGGAGCTGGACTTCTCCCAGGTGTTCAAGGCCTAAAGGCGTTCGCACCCCCAAGTTGGGGGGAGCCTAGGAGGGAAAAATGAAGAAGATCGTTGCCGTAGTCAAGCTGCAGCTGCCCGCGGGCAAGGCCACGCCCGCGCCCCCGGTGGGGCCCGCTTTGGGCCAGCACGGGGCCAACATCATGGAGTTCGTCAAGGCCTTCAACGCCGCCACGGCCAACATGGGGGACGCCATCGTCCCGGTGGAGATCACCATCTACGCCGACCGCTCCTTCACCTTCATCACCAAGACCCCTCCCGCCAGCTACCTGATCCGCAAGGTGGCGGGGATTGAGAAGGGCGCCCACAAGCCCGGCCGGGAGAAGGTGGGGCGGATCACCTGGCAGCAGGTGCTGGAGATCGCCAAGCAGAAGCTCCCCGACATGAACACCACCGACCTGGAGGCCGCCGCCCGGATGATCGCCGGCTCGGCCCGCTCCATGGGGGTGGAGGTGGAGGGTATGCCGGAGGTGAAGGATGCCTAAGCACGGCAAGCGCTACCGGGCCCTTCTGGAGAAGGTGGACCCGGGCAAGGTCTACACCATTGACGAGGCCGCTCGTCTGGTGAAGGAGCTGGCCACCGCCAAGTTTGACGAGACGGTGGAGGTCCACGCCAAGCTGGGCATTGACCCCCGCAAGTCCGACCAGAACGTGCGCGGCACCGTTTCCCTCCCCCACGGCCTCGGCAAGCAGGTCCGGGTCCTGGCCATCGCCAAGGGAGAGAAGATCAAGGAGGCGGAGGAGGCTGGGGCCGACTACGTGGGCGGCGAGGAGATCATCCAGAAGATCCTGGACGGCTGGATGGACTTTGACGCCGTGGTGGCCACCCCCGACGTGATGGGGGCCGTAGGCTCCAAGCTGGGCCGCATTCTGGGCCCCAGGGGCCTTCTGCCCAACCCCAAGGCGGGGACCGTGGGCTTCAACATCGGGGAGATCATCAAGGAGATCAAGGCGGGGCGGATTGAGTTCCGCAACGACAAGACCGGGGCCATCCACGCCCCCGTGGGCAAGGCCAGCTTCCCCCCGGAGAAGTTGGCCGACAACATCCGGGCCTTCATCAAGGCCCTCGAGGCCAGCAAGCCCGAGGCGGCCAAGGGCACCTTCCTGCGCTCGGTCTACGTGACCAGCACCATGGGGCCCAGCGTCCGCATCAACCCCCACTCCTAAAGGACGCCCCGGCCCGGGGTCTTCTTGACTCCGGGCCTTTTCCTTCGTACACTCCTCTATGGCACCCCGGGCGCGTGGGCGCCCAGGCTAAAGACAGCGGGGGGCTCAGGCCTTAAACATCCCGCCGAGGCGCTTGAGGGGGAGCGTTTCGCAAAATCCCAAGAAATCGGTCGGGGTTCCCCTGCCCCAAAAGGGAGGAAGGCGTGCCAAACAAGCGCAACATCGCTCTTCTCGCCGCCCTCAAGGAGAACCTTGAGCGGGCTAAGGGCTCCTTCTTCCTGGTGAACTACCAGGGGCTATCCGCCAAGGAAACCCACGCCCTGCGCCAGGCGCTAAAGGAGAATGGGGCCAGGCTCTTCGTGGCCAAGAACACCCTGATCCGCATCGCCCTGGAGGAGCTGGGCCTGCCCAAGCTGGACGGGCTCTCCGGCCCCAGCGCTGTAGTCTTCTACCAGGACCCGGTGGCCGCGGCCAAGGCCCTGCAGGAGTTCTCCAAGAAGAACCCCAAGGGCATCCCCGAGGCCAAGGGCGGGCTTCTGCAGGGGCAGGTGCTCTCGGCTAAGGACCTCTTGGCCCTGGCGGAGCTCCCCACCATGGACGAGCTCCGGGCGGAGCTTGTGGGCGTGCTGCAGGCCCCCATGGCGGAGCTTGTGGGCGTCTTGGGTGGCGTGGCCCGCGAGCTGGTAGGCATCCTCGAGGCGTACGCGGAGAAGAAGGCGGCTTAGGAGGTAGAAGATGGCTTTGGACATTGAACGCATCAAGGAAGAGCTTTCCCAGGCGACGGTTTTGGAACTCAAGCAGCTCATTGACGTCCTCAAGGAGGCTTGGGGCGTGACCGCCGCGGCCCCCGTGGCCGTGGCCGCCGCGCCCGCCCAGGCCCAGGCGGCGGCCCCTGTGGAGGAGAAGACCGAGTTTGACGTGATCCTCAAGGAGGCCGGGGCCAAGAAGCTGGAGGTCATCAAGGAGCTTCGGGCCATCACCGGGCTCGGCCTCAAGGAGGCCAAGGACCTGGCCGAGAAGGGTGGCCCCATCAAGGAGGGCGTGCCCAAGGCCGAGGCCGAGGAGATCAAGAAGAAGCTGGAGGCCGTGGGTGCGGTGGTGGAGCTGAAGTAACGCCGCACCACGGGGTGCCCCCCGGGGCCTAGGCCCCGGGGCTTTCTTATATTGGGGGCATGGAGCTTCCCCGCGTGGTGGTGGGGCTTTCCGGGGCCAGCGGCATGCCCTACGCCCTGGACCTCCTTCAGGCGCTGGCCCCTCTGGCCGAGGTTCACCTGGTCCTCTCCCAGGGGGCCAAGCGGGTCCTGTGGGAGGAGATGGGCCTAAGCCCCAAAGACCTTTACCCCCTGGCGGCCCGGGTATACAAGGACAGCGACCTGGGGGCCCCCATCGCCTCCGGCTCCTTCCAGACCCGGGGGATGGTGGTGATCCCCTGCTCCGCCACCACCCTGGCCAAGGTGGCCCACGGCCTGGCGGACACCCTCCTCACCCGGGCCGCCTACGTGCACCTCAAGGAAAGGCGGCCCCTGATCCTGGTACCCCGGGAGACCCCCCTGCCCCTCCCCACCCTGAGGGCCATGGTCCAGGCGGCGGAGGCCGGGGCCCTGATCCTTCCCGCAAGCCCCGGGTTTTACCACCGCCCCAAGGAGATCGCCGACCTTCTGGGCTTCGTCACCCAGCGCATCCTGGACCACCTGGGCCTTCCCGCCAGGCGGGTTTTCCGGTGGGGCGAGGGGGAGGCCCCGGGGTGATGTGACGCTTTTTCGCCGGTTTACGATAGTACGATAGGGCTGATGACGCTCACCCAAGAGCAGAAGATGGTTCTGGACACGGTCCGTCAGGTGGCCAAGGAGGTCCTCTCCCCCCTGGCCCCGGAGTACGACCGCACGGGCCAGTACCCCTGGCCTCAGCTCAAGGCCTTAGGGGAGCTGGGCTTTTTGGGCATGACCACGCCCGAGGCCTGGGGCGGGGTGGGGCTGGACTCTGTGACCTGGGTCCTGGCCCTGGAGGAGATCGCCGCCGCCGATCCCAGCGTGGCCGTCATCCTCTCGGTCACCTCGGGCCTTCCCCAGTACATGCTCCTCCGCTTCGGCACCGAGGCCCAGAAAAGACGTTACCTGGTGCCCCTGGCCAAAGGGGAGTGGATCGGGGCCTTCTGCATCACCGAGCCCCAGGCGGGCTCGGATGCCAAGAGCCTTCGCACCGAGGCCAGGCGGGTCCCCGGGGGCTTCGTTTTAAACGGGGTGAAGAGCTGGATCACCTCCGCCGGCCAGGCCCACCTCTACGTGGTCATGGCCCGAACCGAGAAGGGCATCAGCGCCTTTTTGGTGGAGAAGGGCACCCCCGGCCTCTCCTTCGGCCCCCCTGAGGAGAAGATGGGCCTGCACGCGGCCCACACCGCCGAGGTGCGCCTCGAGGAGGTCTTCGTTCCCGAGGAGAACCTCCTGGGGGAGGAGGGGCGGGGGCTCACATACGCCCTGGCGGGCCTGGACTCGGGGCGCGTGGGTGTGGCGGCCCAGGCGGTGGGCATCGCCCGGGGGGCCTACGAGATCGCCAGGGCCTACGCCGACCAAAGGGAGCAGTTTGGGAAGAAGCTGAGGGAGCACCAGGCCATCGCCTTCAAGATCGCCGACATGCACGTGAGCCTCGAGGCGGCCCGGGCCCTCACCCTGAGGGCGGCGGAGAAGAAGGACCGGGGGGAGCGCTTCACCCTCGAGGCCAGCGCCGCCAAGCTCTTCGCCAGCCGGGTGGCCGTGGAGGTGACCCGGGAGGCCGTCCAGGTTCTGGGCGGTTACGGCTACCACCGGGACTACCGGGTGGAGCGCTACTACCGGGACGCCAAGGTCACGGAGATCTACGAGGGGACCTCGGAGATCCAGCGCCTGGTCATCGCCCGGGAGCTCTACCGCTGAGCCTTTTTTTCCCGCTTTTGGCGGTACATGCGCCTGTCCGCCCAGGCTAGGAGGTCTTTCTCCTCCGCCGGGGCCAGGCCGAAGGAGAGGGGGAGGCCCTTGAGGCGGAGCTGGGCCTTTGGCCACGCCCCTTCGGGGAGGAGGAGGACAAACTCGTCCCCTCCCAGACGGTAGGCTTCGCCTCCCGTTTCCTGGGCGATTTTCTTGAGGTGGCGGGCCACCCGCCGCAAGAGAGCGTCCCCCGCCGGGTGGCCTAGGCGGTCGTTGACCTCCTTGAGGTTGTCCAGGTCCAGGAGGACCAGGGTGAAGCCTTGGGGAAGCCCATCTTTGAGGCGTCGCTCCAGGGCCCGCCGGTTCAGGAGGCCGGTGAGCCAGTCGTGGCGGGCCTCCCGTTCCAGCTCCAGGCGCAGGCCCGCTCCCTTGAGGGCGGAGAGGGTGAAGTCCAGGAAGATCCGGGCCAGGCGGGCCTCCTGGGGATCGGCGGGGTTGGGGTGGTCCAGGAGAAGGTAAAAGGCCCGGGGTGGGCCCTCAAAGTAGGCCACGAAGTCCGGGGGAACCTGGCCCAGGGCCGGCTTCCGGGCCTTTGAGGGAGGCACCAGGTGGAGCCTGGCCCCGGGGAAGAGAAGAGAGGCGTTCTTCTGGGCCCGGTCCAGGATCTCGGGGAAGCTCCGGCTGGCGCCCCCCGCCATGGCCTCGGAGAGAAAAAGGAGGCGCTCCGCCAGGTCCTTCATGGCTCCCTTATAGGGGGGTGAGGTTAAGCCTGTGTGAAAGGCGGCACCCCTTTCCTTTTACCCACCCCGGGATTAGGGTGGAAAAGGTATGCTCCGCCGCCTCCTTGGCCTCTCCCGCCCCCTCTACTGGCTTTACGAGAAGCGCCTCCTGAAAGAGGTGAAGAAGGGCCCCATGCCCCGGCACCTGGGCCTCATCCTGGACGGAAACCGCCGCTACGCCCGGGCTTTGGGGCTTGCCCCCACCAAGGGGCACGAGTTCGGGGTGCAGAAGGCCTACGAGGTCCTGGAGTGGTGCCTGGAGATGGGGATCAGAACGGTCACCGTCTGGGTCTTCTCCACCGAGAACTTCCGGCGCTCCCCCGAGGAGGTGGAGGCCCTCATGGGCCTTTTCGTGCGGGAGGCGGAGAGGATGGCGGAGGATCACCGTATCCTGGAAAACCAGGTCCAGGTGCGCCTCGTCGGGCGGCGGGAGGGGTTCTCCCCGGAGGTGCGGGCAGCCATGGAGCGCCTCGAGGCCCGGACCCGGCACCACCAGGGCATGGTCCTCAACATCGCCATGGGCTACGGAGGGCGGGAGGAGATCGTGGACGCCGTGAAGAGTCTTCTCCTGGAGGCCGAGGAGCGGGGCCTTTCCCCCAAGGAGGTGGCCGAGGCCCTCACCACCGAGGAGATCGGCAAAAGGCTTTACACGGCCGGCCTTCCCGACCCCGACTTCATCATCCGCACCTCGGGGGAGATTAGGCTTTCCGGCTTCCTCCTCTGGCAGTCCGCCTACTCGGAGTTCTACTTCGCCGATGTGCTGTGGCCCGAGTTCCGCAAGATAGACTTCCTCCGCGCCCTCAGGAGCTACCAGGCCCGGGAGAGGCGGTTTGGGCGTTGACAAAAGAAGGGGCTTCGTATATCCTTACCCCCAAGATGCTGGCCCGTGAGAAAAAACTCGGTCGCCGGGGGTTAGGATAGCCCTCTAAGGGTTTCCCTATCCCCCGGCCCGAGTTCGGGCCGGTTTTCGTTTAGGGAGGGGCGCATGCGGGAATGGAAGATTATAGACTCCACCTTGAGGGAAGGCGAGCAGTTTGAAAGGGCCAACTTTTCCACCCAGGACAAGATAGAGATCGCCAAGGCCCTGGACGAGTTTGGGATTGAGTACATTGAGGTCACCACCCCCATGGCCTCCCCCCAGTCCCGTAAGGACGCCGAGGTCCTGGCCTCCTTGGGCCTCAAGGCCAAGGTGGTGACCCACATCCAGACCCGGCTGGACGCCGCCAAGGTGGCGGTGGAAACGGGGGTCCAGGGGATTGACCTCCTCTTTGGCACCAGCAAGTACCTGCGAGCGGCCCACGGCCGGGACATCCCCCGGATCATTGAGGAGGCCCGGGAGGTGATCGCCTACATCCGGGAAAAGGCCCCCCACGTGGAGGTGCGCTTCTCCGCCGAGGACACCTTCCGCTCCGACGAGCACGACCTCCTGGCCATCTACCAGGCCGTCGCCCCCTACGTGGACCGGGTGGGCCTGGCGGACACCGTGGGCATCGCCACCCCCCGGCAGGTCTACGCCCTGGTGCGGGAGGTGCGGCGGGTGGTGAGGCCCGAGGTGGACATTGAGTTCCACGGCCACAACGACACGGGGTGCGCCATCGCCAACGCCTTTGAGGCCATAGAGGCCGGGGCCACCCACGTGGACACCACCATTCTGGGGATCGGGGAGCGGAACGGCATCACCCCCTTGGGGGGGTTTCTGGCCCGCATGTACACCTTCCAGCCCGAGTACGTAAGCCGGAAGTACAAGCTGGACATGATCCCCGAGCTGGACCGGATGATCGCCAGGATGGTGGGGGTGGAGATCCCCTTCAACAACTACATCACCGGGGAGACCGCCTTCAGCCACAAGGCGGGGATGCACCTGAAGGCCATCTACCTGAACCCCGAGTCCTACGAGCCCTACCCTCCCGAGGTCTTCGGGGTCAAGCGGAAGCTCATCATCGCCTCCAAGCTCACGGGTCGCCACGCCATCAAGGCCAGGGCGGAGGAGCTGGGCCTCCACTACGGGGAGGAGGAGCTCCACCGGGTCACCCAGCACATCAAGGCCCTGGCGGACCGGGGGCAGCTGACCCTCGAGGAGCTGGACCGGATCCTGAGGGAGTGGATCACGGCATGAGGCTAGATCTGGCGGAACTCTTCCTCGGTGAGGCCAGCATCGCGCAGGATGCGCTTAAAGGTGCCCTTGGGAAGCTCCCCGCTGTGGAAGGGCACCACCACGATGCGGCCATCAGGGTGGGCGTAGAGCCGGTGTCCTCCCTTGCCCATGCGCTCCACGAAACCGAGACGGCGGAGCTTCCGGGCCACCTCTTCCGGCCTAGGCGGCATCCACGCCCACCTCTACCGCTTGCACGTCTGGGGGAAGCGGCCTGCCCTCGGCCCTCAGGAAGGTCAGGACGAGCTCCAGGGCCTCTTTGGCGCGCGCCAAGGCCTCCTCTGGGCTTTGGCCGAAGGAGTGGGCTTGGGGTACTGCGGGAAACTCGGCGATCCAGGTTCCCGGGGTTTCCGGGTCCGGGTAGAGGAGGGCGGTGTACTTGGGCATACCCTCAGTATAGGAGGTGCGTGTGGGACAGACGCTAGCGGAAAAGACCCTCTCCCACAAGGTGGGAAGGCCGGTGGAGGCGGGGGAGCTTCTGGTGGTGGAGGTGGACCAGGTGATGGTGGTGGACTCCATCGCCGGGAGTTTCTTCAAGCGCCTGGAGTACCTAAACGCCACCCCCCGCTACCCGGAAAGGGTCTCCATCGTCATAGACCACGTGGCCCCGGCGGCTAACCTCGAGGTGGCCAAGGCCCAGAAGGAGATCCGGGAATGGGGAAAGAGGCATGGCATCCGGGTCTTTGACGTGGGCCGGGGGGTGTGCCACCAGGTCCTCATAGAGGAGGGGCTCGCCCAGCCGGGCTGGATTGTGGTGGGCTCGGACAGCCACTCCACCACCTACGGGGCGGTGGGGGCCTTCGGCACGGGGATGGGGGCCACGGACATCGCCCTGGCGGCCGCTTCGGGCCGCACCTGGCTTCGGGTCCCCGAGAGCGTCAAGGTGGTCTTCCGGGGAAGCCTCCCCAGAGGGGTCACGGCCAAGGACGCCGCCCTGGAGATGGTGCGCCGCCTCACGGCGGAGGGGGCCACCTACATGGCGGTGGAGATTCACCTCCTGGACGGAGCCGAGGCCCTAAATCGCGGGGAGCGGATGACCCTGGCCAACCTCACCGTGGAGGCCGGGGCCAAGGCGGGCCTGGTGGTGCCCAGCGGGGAGATCCTGGAGATGTACCGGGTCCCCGACTGGCTCTACCCCGACCCCGACGCCCGCTACGCCAGGGTGGTGGAGATAGACCTTTCTTCCCTCACCCCCAGGGTTTCCGTGCCCTTTTACGTAGACAACGTCCACGAAGTGGCCGAGGTCAGGGGCAAGCGGGTGGACCAGGTCTTCATCGGCACCTGCACCAACGGGCGCATTGAGGACCTGAGGGCCGCCGCCGAGGTTTTGAAGGGGCGGCGAGTGGCCCCCGGGGTGCGGCTTCTGGTGGTGCCCGCCTCCAGCCAGGTCCTGGAGGAGGCCGCCAGGGACGGAACCCTCCTTACCCTCCTCGAGGCCGGGGCCACCATCGGCACCCCGGGGTGCGGTCCCTGCATGGGGCGGCACATGGGGGTTCTGGCCCCCGGGGAGGTCTGCGTCTCCACCTCCAACCGCAACTTCCGCGGGCGCATGGGGGCCCCGGACGCCGAGATCTACCTGGCGAGCCCCAGGGTGGCCGCCGCCAGCGCCGTGGCCGGGTACATCGCCACGCCGGAGGAGCTGGATGCGGGAAGCCTGGCGTAGCTTTAAGAAGGAGGTCTTGGAGGAGTGCCGAAAGGAGGTCTATGCCTAAGGTTTTCAAGTTCGGCGACCACATCAACACCGACGACATCCTGCCCGGCAAGTACGCCCCCTTCATGGTGGGGGAGGACCGGTTCCACCTCTACGCCTTCGCCCACCTGCGGCCCGGCTTCGCCCAGGAGGTGCGGCCGGGGGACATCCTGGTCTTTGGGCGAAACGCCGGGCTTGGCTCTAGCCGCGAGTACGCCCCGGAGGCCCTGAAGCGCCTGGGGATTCGGGCGGTCATCGCCAAGAGCTACGCCCGCATCTTCTTCCGCAACCTGGTGAACCTGGGCATCGTTCCCTTTGAGTCGGAGGAGGTGGTGGATGCGCTAGAGGACGGGGACGAGGTGGAGCTGGACCTGGAAGGGGGGGTTTTGTTTAGGGGAGAGGAGCGTTTCCCGCTCAGGCCCCCGCCCCCCTTCCTCCTGGAGGCCCTCGAGGAGGGCTCCCTTCTGGACTATTACAAGAAGCACGGGCGCTTCCCGGGGGAGTAGACTTGAGGCATGGAGGACCTGGAGATCACCTGTCCGGTGTGCGGCGAGGTCAGCGTGGTGCTGGCCGAGGATCTGGAGACCCTCGAGGTGGGGGACGTCCTGGAGTGCGAGGCCTGCGGGGCCTTTCTGGAGGTGGTCTCCCTGGACCCCCTGGAGCTGGAGGTCTCGGAGGGCGGTCTGGAGGGCTTCTTCGTGGACTGCCCCCGGTGCGGCTACACCTTGGAGGTTTCCGAGGAGGAGGCGGGGCAGGAGGTGGAGTGCCCCGAGTGCGGTTTCCGCTTTGTGCCTGACTGGAGCGAGGTAGAGGAGGACGAAGAATGACGGCCACTTGCCCTGAGTGCGGCGCGGAGCTTAGGCTGGAGAACCCGGAACTGGGCGAGCTCGTGGTCTGTGAGGAGTGCGGGGCGGAGCTGGAGGTGGTCTCCCTGGACCCCCTGCGCCTGGAGCCCGCCCCCGAGGAGGCCGAGGACTGGGGGGAGTGAGCCCCCGCTGAGCCGGGGCCGGACAGAGTCCGGCCCAACCCCTTAAGCCGCCATGCTGGCCATCCTTTACGACCGCATCCGCCCCGACGAGAAGATGCTCTTTGAGCGGGCCGAGGCCCTGGGCCTTCCCTTCAAAAAGGTCTACGTCCCCGCCCTGCGCATGGTGCTGGGGGAGAGGCCCAAGGAGCTAGAAGGGGTCACCGTGGCCCTGGAGCGGTGCGTGAGCCAAAGCCGCGGCCTGGCCGTGGCCCGCTACCTGACCGCTTTGGGCATCCCCGTGGTCAACCGGCCCGAGGTCATAGAGACCTGCGGGGACAAGTGGGCCACCAGCGTCGCCCTAGAGCGGGCGGGCCTGCCCCAGCCCAAGACCGCCCTCCTCACCGAGGCCGAGGAGGCCCTTAAGCTCATGGAGGCCTGGGGCTACCCCGTGGTCCTAAAGCCGGTGATCGGGAGCTGGGGGCGCCTCCTCGCCAAGATCACCGACCGGGAGGCGGCGGAGGCCATCTTGGAGCACAAGGAGGTCCTGGGGGGCTTCCAGCACCAGCTCCTTTACATCCAGGAGTACGTGAAGAAGCCCGGCCGGGACATCAGGGTCTTCGTGGTGGGGGAGAGGGCCATCGCCGCCATCTACCGCAGGAGCCAGCACTGGATCACCAACACCGCCCGGGGCGGGCAGGCGGAAAACTGCCCCGTTACCCCCGAGATCGCCGAGCTTTCGCTGCGGGCCGCCCAGGCGGTGGGGGGCGGGGTGGTGGCCATAGATCTCTTTGAGTCGGAGAGGGGCCTTCTGGTCAACGAGGTGAACCACACCATGGAGTTCAAGAACTCCGTGCACACCACGGGGGTGGACATCCCGGGGGAGATCCTGAGGTACGCCTGGGAGGTGGCCGGTGGCTAGGAAGACCCTTTCCATCGTGGGGGCCTCGGGGTACGCCGGGGGGGAGTTTCTGCGCCTGGCCCTTGCCCACCCCTATCTGGAGGTGAAGCAGGTGACCTCGAGGCGCTTCGCCGGGGAGCCCGTCTACTTCGTCCACCCCAACCTGCGAGGACGCACGAGCCTCAAGTTCGTTCCACCGGAAAAGCTGGAGCCCGCCGACATCCTGGTCCTGGCCCTGCCCCACGGGGTTCTGGCCCGGGAGTTTGACCGCTACGCTTCCCTCGCCCCCATCCTGGTGGACCTCTCCGCCGACTTCCGCCTCAAGGACCCGGACCTTTACCGGAAGTACTACGGGGAGCACCCCAGGCCCGAGCTCCTGGGCCGCTTCGTCTACGCCGTTCCTGAGCTCTACCGCGAGGCCTTGAGGGGGGCCGACTGGATGGCCGGGGCAGGGTGCAACGCCACGGCCACCCTCCTGGGGCTCTACCCCCTCCTCAAGGGGGGCGTGCTGAAGCCCTCCCCCATCTTCGTTACCCTCCTCATCTCCACCTCGGCGGCGGGGGCCGAACCCAGCCCCGCCAGCCACCACCCCGAGCGGGCGGGCTCTATCCGGGTCTACAAGCCCACGGGCCACCGCCACACGGCGGAGGTGGTGGAGAACCTTCCCGGCAGGCCCGAGGTCCACCTGACCGCCATCGCCACCGACCGGGTGCGGGGCATCCTCATGACCGCCCAGACCTTTCTGCAGGACGGCTGGAGCGAAAGGGACGTGTGGCAGGCCTACCGGGAGGCCTACGGGGCCGAGCCCTTCGTGCGGCTGGTCAAGCAGAAGAAGGGGGTCCACCGCTACCCCGACCCCCGCTTCGTCCAGGGCACCAACTACGCCGACATCGGCTTTGAGCTGGAGGAGGACACCGGCAGGCTGGTGGTTATGGTGGCCATAGACAACCTGGTGAAGGGCACGGCGGGCCACGCCCTCCAGGCCCTCAACATCCGCTTGGGCCTTCCCGAGACCCTGGGGTTGGACTTCCCCGGCCTGCACCCCTGAATCTAGGAGGCTTGCCCATGATCGTGGTCAAGGTAGGCGGCGCGGAGGGCATGGACTACGAGGCCGTGGCCAAGGACGCGGCCTCCTTGTGGAAGGAGGGCGAGAGGCTTCTTCTGGTGCACGGGGGGAGCGCGGAGACCAACAAGGTGGCCGAGGCCCTGGGCCACCCTCCCCGGTTCCTCACCCACCCCGGGGGCCAGGTGAGCCGCCTCACGGACTGGAGGACCCTGGAGATCTTCATCATGGTCTACGCCGGTCTGGTCAACAAGCGCCTGGTGGAGCTTCTCCAGAAGGAGGGCGTGAACGCCCTGGGGCTTTCCGGCCTGGACGGGAGGCTTCTTGTGGGCCGCCGCAAAACCGCCGTCAAGTACGTGGAAGACGGCAAGGTCAAGATCCACCGGGGGGACTACACGGGCACCGTGGAGGAGGTCAACAAGGCCCTTCTGGACCTCCTCCTCGGCCAAGGGTATCTGCCCGTCATCACCCCACCCGCCCTTAGCTACGAGGGGGAGGCCATCAACACCGATGGGGACCAGATCGCGGCCCTTCTCGCCCGGGTCTATGGGGCGGAGGCCCTGGTCTACCTCTCCAACGTGCCGGGCCTCCTGGCCCACTACCCCGACGAGGCCTCCCTGGTGTGGGAGATCCCGGTGGAGCGGGTGGAGGACCCCGAGTACCTGGCCCTGGCCCAGGGGCGGATGAAGCGGAAGGTCATGGGGGCGGTGGAGGCGGTGAAGGGCGGGGTGAAGCGGGTGATCTTCGCCGACGCCCGGGTGGAAAACCCCATAAGGCGGGCCCTTTCCGGGGAAGGCACCGTGGTACGCTAGACCTATGGCGCGGTTCGCTCTGGTCCTCCACGCCCATCTCCCCTATGTGCGCTCCCACGGCCTGTGGCCCTTCGGGGAGGAAACCCTCTACGAGGCCATGGCCGAGACCTACCTGCCCCTCTTGAGGGCTTTGGAAAGGCTCTGGCAGGAGGGGGTGGAGGCCCGCTTCACCCTGGGCATCACCCCCATCCTGGCGGAGCAGCTGGGCGACGCCAAGGTGAAGGCGGGCTTCCAGGCCTACGCCAAGGACCGCCTGGAGCGGGCCCAGAGCGACTACCTGCGCTACCAGGGCACGGAGCTGGAGAAGAGCGCCCGCCACCAGGTGGCCTTCTGGGAACTTACCCTGGACCACTTCCATTATCTGGGCGGGGACACCCTCCAGGCTTTCCGCCGGGCCCAGGACCGGGGGCAGGTGGAGCTGATCACCTCCAACGCCACCCACGGCTACTCCCCCCTCCTGGGGTACGACGAGGCCCTGTGGGCCCAGGTGAAGACCGGGGTGGCCGTCTACCGCCGCCACTTCGCCAAGGACCCCATGGGCTTTTGGCTCCCCGAGATGGCCTACCGGCCCAGGGGGTACTGGAAGCCCCCGGTGGAAGGGGCCAGGGAGGGCCTCAGGGCGGGGGTGGACGAGCTTTTGATGCGGGCCGGCATCCGCTACACCTTCGTAGACGCCCACCTGGTGCAGGGAGGGGAGGCCCTTTCCCCTTATGGGGAGGCCTCCTTGGCCCAGGTGGAGAGCGCCGAGGCCACCTACTACGTGCATGAGCTGGAGTCGGGCTTCCGGGTTCTCGCCCGTAACCAGGAGACCACCCTCCAGGTGTGGAGCGCCGACCACGGCTACCCCGGGGAGGGGCTTTACCGGGAGTTCCACCGCAAGGACCCGGCTTCCGGGCTCCACCACTGGCGGGTCACCCACCGCAAGGCCGACCTTGCCGCCAAGGCCCCCTACGACCCCGAGGCGGCCTTCGCCAAGACCAAGGAGCACGCCGAGCACTTCGTGGGCCTTGTGGCCCGCCTGGCCCAGGGGCGGCCTGAGGGGGTTATCCTCTCCCCCTACGACGCTGAGCTGTTCGGCCACTGGTGGTACGAGGGGGTGGCCTGGCTGGAGGAGGTCCTGCGCCGCCTATCCCGCCTCCCGGAGGTGAAGGCCGTGACGGCCAGGGAGGCGGCGCAGGGGAAGGCGGTGCGGGCCCGTCTGCCCGAGGGTTCCTGGGGCCGGGGCGGGGACCACCGGGTCTGGCTCAACGAGAAGACCCTGGACTACTGGCGAAAGGTCTACCGGGCGGAAAGGGCCCTGATGGAGGAGGCCCGCCGGGGCAACCTTTCCCACCGGCACCTCCGCCAGGCCATGCGGGAGCTTCTCCTCCTCGAGGCCTCCGACTGGCCCTTCCTCATAGACACCGGCCAGGCGGAGGCCTACGCCAGGGAGCGCTATGAAGGGCACGCCGAGGCCTTCTTCCGCATCCTGCGGGGGGTTTCCGAGGAGGAGCTGAAGGCCCTGGAGGAGCGGGACAACCCCTTCCCCGAGGCCGACCCCAGGCTCTACCTGGAGGGAGCTCTGCCCCACTCTGCCCACGAGCCCGGGGGGATAGGATAAGGGCGTGGCGCGGCACGCCGTTTTGCAGTTCCGGCCGGAGAAGTCCCGGCTGAAGGAGAGCCTCCTTCGCCTTCGGGCCCACCTCGAGGTCCTCCGCCCCCACGCCCCCGAGGTGGTGGTCCTGCCCGAGGCCGCCCTCACCGGCTACTTCCTCCAGGGGGGGGTTAGGGAGCTGGCCCTGACCCGGCACGAGCTTCTGGAGCTTTTCTCCGAGCTTCACCAAGCGCTGGGCTGGGAGGGGCTTTTGGACGTGGTGGTGGGCTTTTACGAGCGGGACGGAGGGGCCTACTACAACAGCGCCGCCTACCTGGAGCTTCCCCACCGCATGGTCCACGTCCACCGCAAGGTCTTCCTCCCCACCTACGGCGTGTTTGACGAGGAGCGCTACCTGGCCCGGGGAAGCCGGGTGGCGGCTTTTAGCACCCGCTTTGGCCGGGCGGCCATCCTCATCTGCGAGGACTTCTGGCACTCCATCACCGCCGCCATAGCCGCCTTGGACGGGGCCGAGGTCATCTACGTTCCGGCGGCGAGCCCGGCCCGGGGGTTCCAGGGTGAGCGGCCGGAGAACGTGGAGCGCTGGCGCAACCTGGCCCGGGCGGTGGCGGCGGAGCACGGGGTTTACGTGGTCTTGGCCAGCCTGGTGGGCTTTGAGGGGGGGAAGGGGATGAGCGGGGGGAGCCTGGTGGCGGGGCCCGACGGGCGGGTTCTGGCCGAGGCGCCCCTCTTTGAGGAGGCCGCCCTCCTCTTCGCCCTGGACCGGGAGCGCATTCCCCCGGTGCGCTACGACGCCCCCCTGCTTTCCGACCTCGAGGCCAGCCTCCCCCTCCTCCTCCCCGACCTGGAGCGGTTGGCCAAGAGGGGCCTTAAGGAGGTGCCATGAGGGTGATTGAGGCCTCGATGCTCGGCGAAAGCCTGGAGCTCAACTGGCCCCTGGTGGCCGATTTCCTCACCCGCTTCATCCGGGAGGAGCTAGCCTGGCGGGGGTACGAAAAGGCCATCGTGGCCGTGTCCGGGGGCGTGGACTCCGCCACCACCCTGGCCCTGGCCGTGCGGGCCCTGGGGCAGGACCGGGTCCACGCCCTCTTCCTGCCCCACCGGGGCTCGAGTCCCCTCTCCCGGGAGCACGCCTACCTGGTGGCCGAGACCTTCGGCGTCGCTTTGGAGGAGGTGGACATCACCCCCATGGTGGAGGCCTACGCCGCCCTGACCCCGGACCTCACGCCCCACCGCAAGGGCAACGTCATGGCCCGGACGCGGATGATCATCCTCTTTGACAAGTCCCAGGCCTACCAGGCCCTCCCCCTGGGCACGGGCAACAAGACGGAAAGGCTTTTCGGCTACTTCACTTGGCACGGCGACGACACCCCGCCCGTGAACCCCCTGGGCGACCTCTACAAGACCCAGGTTTGGCGGCTCGCCGAGTACCTGGGGGTGCCGGAGGCCGTGGTGAAGAAGCCCCCCACCGCCGACCTCATCCCCGGCCAGACGGACGAGGCCGATCTGGGGGTGCGCTACCTGAGGGCCGACGTCTTCCTGGAGCACTACCTGAAGGGCTACCCCGAGGGCTACCTTCTGGGCCTGGGCTTCACCGAGGAGGAGATCCAGAGGGTCAAGGAGCGGGTCAACCGCACCCACTGGAAGCGGGCCCTCCCCACCGTGGCCCTCCTCTCCTCCACGGCCATCGGGGAGTTTTACCTGAGGCCCCTGGACTACCGGCCATGAGCGACCAGGAGCTCAAAACTTACCTGAGTCGGGCCAAGACCATCGCCGTTCTCGGGGCCCACAAGGACCCAAGCCGCCCCGCCCACTACGTGCCCCGCTACCTCTTTGAGAGAGGCTACCGCATCCTGCCCGTGAACCCCCGCTTCGCCGGGGAAGAGCTTTTTGGGGAAAAGGTGGCGGCGAGCCTTCTGGAGCTTCAGAGCCCCGTGGACATCCTGGACGTCTTCCGCCCGGGGGAGGCCCTCATGGCCCACCTTCAGGAGATCCTGGCCCTCAGGCCCGGCCTGGTCTGGCTCCAGTCGGGCATCCGCAACCCGGCCTTTGAAGAAAGGGTTCGGGAGGCGGGCATCCCCCTGGTGGCGGACGGGTGCCTCATGGTGGAGCACCGGAGGCTCTTCTAGCCGTGGCGCCCTGGCAGGAAGCCCTCCTCGCCTGGTACCGGAAGCACGCCCGCCCCTTGCCCTGGCGGGGGGAGAAGGACCCCTACCGCATCCTGGTCTCCGAGGTCCTCCTCCAGCAGAGCCAGGTCCGGCAGGCCATCCCCTACTACCGCCGCTTCCTCCAGCGCTTCCCCACCCTAAAGGCCCTGGGAGAGGCCCCTCTGGAGGAGGTCCTGAGGGCTTGGCAGGGGGCGGGCTACTACCGGAGGGCGGTCCACCTGCACCGCCTGGCCCAGCAGGTGGAGGCCCTACCCCAAAGCTTCGCCCAGCTCAAAGGCCTTCCCGGCCTCGGCCCCTACACTGCGGCGGCGGTGGCCTCCATGGCCTTCGGGGAGCGGGTGGCGGCGGTGGACGGCAACGTGCGCCGGGTCCTCGCCCGCCTCTTCGCCCTGGAACGCGCCTCGCCCAAGGCCCTCCAGGGTTTGGCCCAGAGCCTTATGCCGGAGGAGGCCCACCCCGGGGAGTGGAACCAGGCCCTCATGGAGCTTGGGGCCACGGTCTGCCTCCCCAGGAAGCCCCTCTGCGGGGCCTGCCCCCTGGCCCCCCGCTGCCGGGGGAAGGAGGCCCCGGAGCGCTACCCCCTCCCGCAAAGACGAAAGGTCAGGGAAGAGCGCCTGGCGGCTCTGGTCCTCCTGGGGCGGAAGGGGGTTTACCTGGAAAGGCTGGAAGGGTGCTTCCAGGGGCTTTACGGCGTCCCCCTTTTCCCGGCCGAGGAGCTTCCCGTGAGGGCGGAGGCCCTGGGGGTGGCCCCCCGGTTGCTGGGAGAGGTCCGCCACGCCTTAACCCACAGGAGGCTCCTTGTGGAGGTCCACGGGGCCTTCTGGGAGGGGGAAGGGGAGAACCCCTGGAAAAGGCCTCTACCCAAGCTCATGGAGAAGGTGCTCCGCCAGGCGCTTCCCCTCCTCGCTCATGAGGGCGTAGTCTCCTTCCCGCACGCAAAGCCCCACGGCGTAGAGCCCTTCTAGGCGTTTGAGCCGGAAGCTCCCTTCCTCCCACTCCTCCGGGTGGAAGGCCAGGTAGCGCACCCGGTAGCCCGGGGTGCTGGGGGTCTCGGGCACGCTTCCCTCCCGCTCCACGAAGCGGAAGCCCAGCGAGAGGAGGTTTTCCAGGAGGTCCGGGTAGCTGGCCTCGGAAAGCCGCCCCGCCTCCTCCTCCACCTCTCCTATAAGGAGCCTGGCCCCGAGGAAGCTCCCCACCGCCAGGACCACCTTGTCCGCCAGGGCGGGGGGGCCTTCCCAGGTGCGCACCCCCACCACCCGCTCCCCCTCCAGAAGGAGGCCCGTGGCCGTGGCCTGGAAGAGGTGGAGGTTCCTTTCCCCCTCCAAGAGGTACTTGGCCCGGGCGTGGAAGGCCCAGAGGCGGGGGTCTTTGGGGTCGTAGGCCCTTTCCAGGAGGCTTCCTTTGGGGAAGGGGGGCTTTGGGGGGAGGAAGGGCATCATGACCGAGTCCAGGCTTTGGGTGAGAAGGCCCACCCGCACGCCTTGGGAGGCCAGGCGAAAGGCGGCCTCGGCCCCCGAGAACCCGGCGCCCACGATGAGGACCTGGTACCTGTCCATAGAAAAAAGGCCCCAAAGGGGCCATTTGGCGGGCCGTGAAGGACTCGAACCTCCAACCCCCGGTTTTGGAGACCGGTGCTCTGCCAGTTGAGCTAACGGCCCCCGCCTTCAGGGATTGTAGCACACCTTGGCCCAGGGGCCAAGCCGGGGGGGCTTGATGCCCAGGAAGGCCCCT
>QGLW01000165.1_pt1 | contig 18976 bp, 18 predicted proteins | sample 1725341 | NCBI WGS metagenome assembly QGLW01 (sample SAMN05439265, study PRJNA331180) | Hot springs metagenome, whole genome shotgun sequencing project. | isolation source: microbial mat of Apron and Channel Facies of Mammoth Hot Springs | place: USA: Wyoming, Yellowstone National Park | collected... | reverse complement strand
GGGAAGGGCTGGGGCAAGGGGTGTTGCAAAGTCTATGCATTGGCACTTAGGATCGGCGGGCTTTTCCTGCTTTCCGTAATCTCTGCCCTCTTCCTCGTCCTTTACGAGTCCCGCCACCCCGCTCCCCTCTTGGACGTGCGCCTGGCCCTCTCCCCGCCCTTTTTGCCCCTCTGGCTGGTGTCCACCCTGGTGGGCTACGCCCTTTTGGGGGGCATCATCTTCGCTCCCCTCTACGCCCAGGTGGCTTTCTTTCTCTCGCTCTTCGCCTCGGGGACCATACTGAACGCCCTGGCCCTGGCCCTGGGGGGGATGAGTGGCTTCGCCGGGGCCATGGTGGGGCGTCTGGGCGGCAAGCGCCTGGTGGTCCTGGGTATGGGCTTCACCGCCCTGGGGCTATTCCTCATGGCCTACCTGGCCAACACCCTCTTCGTGCTTCTTCTGGGGCTCTTTCTCCTGGGAACCGGGCTCGGCATGGTGCAGGGTCCCCTCTCCTACCTGGCCCTTGGCCTCGCTCCAGAGGGAAGCCAAGGCCAAATGTCCAGCCTGGTCTCCCTCACCCGGAGCCTGGGAGCCGCAGCCGGCATCACCATCTCCGGGGTACTGCTTTCCCGGAAGAGCCAGGAGCTGGCCAGCCTCACCGCCGGAAGGCCCGTGGGCTTCTCGGGAGGGACAGGCAACCTGGCCGAGGCCCTCGCCTTCGTCAAGGCCCTCCTGCAGAACACCCTGGGGGCCGGGGTGCTGGACGGGTGGCGGCTGGCCTTCTTCGCCGCCCTACTGGGCTTCGCAGCCGCCTTCCTCCTAAGGGAGGCCCCTAAAGCCCAAGCCGCCGCAGGTACGCCAAAACCTCCCCGGCCGTCCGGTCCTCCCGCTCGGTGAGGAGGTCCAGGTGGGTGAGGCCGGGGAGAACCTTGGCCTCTGCGGGGGTGCCGGGGAAGACCTCCCCCAGGCGGAAGCCTTGGGGATCGGGGAAAAGGCCCCTCCCCGCCCCCAGGGCCAGGACCGGGTAGGGGAGGGCCCGGGGCTTAAGGCCCGGGAGGACGTAGGGGTAGCCGCCGATCTCCAAAAGAAGCCGGTAGGGGAAATACCACTCGGAAAAGCCGGTCTCGGGCCGGGCATAGGCCCTCAAGAAAGCCCTCGGGTCCGTGGCCTCCCCCGTGTCCCGCCAGCGGACGAGCCCGTCCCTGGGCCCCCTCACCGTGAGGACCAGCCGCCCCTGGAGAAGGCCCAGGAGGCTAAGCCCCTCCCTGGCCCAGGCCCGGCCCGCGCTCACGCCGAAGGCGGGAAAGAGGCTGTAGTGGTCGTCCACCCGCAGGAGGGCTAAAGCCTCCCGGGTGGCCCGATAGGGGCCGAAGGAGACGGGCTCCTCGGGGCGCTTTGCTGCCAGGTAGGCCTCGGCCTCCGCCAGGGCCAGGTCCTTGGGGGTGAGAAAGGCCCCGAAGACGGGGCTCGCCTCGCCGGCGAGGAGGGCCTTGATCCCGGGGAGGCGGCCAAAGGGCGTGTCCTGCCCCTCCAGGAAGGCCTCCCGGGACACCTGGACCAACCCCAGGCTCCCGTCCAGGAGGACCAGGCCCCCAAGCTTCTCTCCGTGGAGCCAGGCGTAAAGGGTGGCCAGGGAGGCCCCCAGGGAGTGGCCCAGGAGGACCACCGGGCCCCGCTTCCTGGCCTCCTCCACCGCCAGGTCCAGGTCCCTTAGGTGCACCTCCAGGCCCCAGGCCCGTAAGGGGCTCAGGTCTGGTGGCTTGAGGTTCCGGTAGTAGGCCAGGGGGTCCGCCTGGAGAAACCCCTGGCGGTCCTCGAGGCTGTTGGCCCGCCTCTCCCAGGCCCAGACCTCCAAGGAGGGGTCCAGGGCCTTGAGGCGCTCCGCCAGTAGGGCGAAGTTGGTGCTCCCGCCCAAAAGCCCCGGCACGAAGAGGAGGACCGCCCGGGGCCTTTCCGCCGGGTAGACCAGGGCGTAGCTTCGGTCCAGGTGGGCCAGGCCCGTGTCCGCCCCAGGAAGAGCCCGGTACTCCTGGGCCAGGGCCGAGGCCAGAAGGAGCAAAGCGGCCAGAAGGCGCATGGTCCTAGGCTGAAGGCCAAACCCCCCGGGAACTAGGGCCTACCCCACAAGCCCCTCCAAGGCCCCAGGACCCAGGCCCCTGGCCCTCTCCAGAACCCGCATCCGGCTGGAGAACTGGCCCATGGCGTAGGCCAGGAACTCCTCCAAGGCAATCTCCAAAGGCATCCCCTCGGGATAGGCGGCAAAGAGCTCCTGCACCACCCCCAGGGCCTCCGGCAGGAGGAGGTTAAGCCGCGCCTCCACCACGGACCAAAGCCCCGGGTCCTCCCCCAGGTGGCGGGCGATGAGGAAAAGGCCGTAGGCGATGTGGCGGCTCTCGTCCTGCTTAATGTGGGCCACCCCCGCCAGGGTACCCGGGAGGTCCAGGCCCCGCGCCCTCAGGCGCTCCGCCGCCTGGAAGAAGCCCTGGTAGCCCGTCTCGGCCATTACCCCCTTCACCACCACGTTGTAGGTGAGGGCGGCCTCCACCTGGGCCCTGGGGCTCGGATCCTGCTCCAGGCGGCCCATGGCCTCGGGGAGGAGTTCATGGAAGATGCGGCGGTAGTGGGGCCCGTGGTAGTGGGCGAGCCCCCCTTGGCCGAGGCCACCTCCTCCAGGAAGCGGGCGAAGAACTCCACGTGCTTAGCCTCCTCCAGGAGGAAGGTGGTGAGGTACATCTCCTCCTCCAGCCTCCCTTCCTGGGCCACCACCCGCACCAGGGGCAGGAGGTCCAGGGTCACGGCCTCCTCCCCGCCCAGGAAGAGGCTGGTGAGCCTGAGGAGAAGGTCCTGGGCCCGGGGGTCCAGGGCCTCGTAGGTGGCCCGGTCCTGGGTAAAGTCCAGAGCCGCGGGGTCCCAGAAAAGGCGCTTGGCCTTGTGGTAAAGCCTCAGGGGAAAGCCAGCCTCGAGGCCCCGCTCCACGCTCTTAAAGCCCGTGCGCATTCCGCCTCCTTTACTTCATCCTACCTCGGCCAGGATCAGGCCCAGCCGCCCCCACCGCTCCACCCGGGACCGAAAGCCCGCCTCCTCCAGGAGGGCCAGGATCTCCTCCTCCCTAGATAGCCAGAGGCCAAGCTCAGACCCGGGGCCCAGGAGCAGGAGGCCGAAAAGCCGCCCGCCCGGCCTCAGGACCCGCCTGGCCTCCAAGGCGGCCATCCGGGGGTCCTGGAACTCGTTCCAGGTAGGGCCGACGGCCACACCCCCAAAGACCCCGTCCCGGAAGGGAAGCCTTTCCCCGTGCCCAAGGAGGTAGGCGCCGGGCCGCTTTCTCTAAGCCACCCGGAGGAAGGCCAGGGAGGGGTCCAGGCCTATGGCCTCTTCCCCCAGGGCCTCCCGGTAAACCCCGGTCCCGGTGCCCACGTCCAGGAAGGGGGGTCCGGCAGGGAGGAGCCAGGCGCGCATCCGGTCCAGCTCCTGGGCGAAGGAAAGCCGTCCCCCAGATAGGAGGGCCGTGGAACGCGCCCGCCAATGGTCGTAGAAGTGAGCCACCGGGGGAAGGGCGTTCACCAGGCGGAGGTGGGGCCTCTCCCCATAGGCCCGCAGGTCCAAAAACCCCCCGCGCCAGGGGTAGTGGGCCCCGCAGGCCGGGCAGAGGGCCTCCTCCCCCAGAAGGAGCCCCGCCCGGCAACGGGGGCAAGCCAAAAGAGAGCTAATCCAAGGGAGAAGCCTCATAGAAGAACCTCCCCCGGGGTAGGCCCGGGGAAGGGGAGCTTAGGAGCCTTAGCGGCCCCCAAGGACGGTGGCGTCCACCGCGGCCACCACGGTGAGGGTCCCCTGGCCGAGGCTGCCCACGGCGAAGACGGTGTACATCTTACCACTTTCCAGGGTCACGCCGGGAAGGGCCAGGGCCACGGTGGTGGTGCCCGCCGCCCGGACCTCGAGGTCATAGGTCCCCGCGGGCACGGAGAGGTAGGTGCTAGCCCGGGGGAAGGGCAGGCCCGCGAAGAGGACCGGCCCCCCCTTCACGGCCACGTCCACGGCCGGGGCGTCGGGGGAAGCGTGGACCACCCGCACCCGGGCGTACCCTGCCCGGGGGAAGAAGCCAGCCAGGGAGTCCGTGTAGACCTGGGGCCGGATGCTATTCAGGAAGCCGGTAGCGGCCACGGTGTAGTACACGCCCTCCTTCAGGTCCAGCTCTGCGTCTATGACCACCGGCGAGCTCTGCCCGGCGGGGACCACCTGCACCCGCACCTTGGCCGCGGGCAGGGGGATGTAGGGGGTGACCCCCTTAAAGGCCAGGTTGGTGATGGCCCGCTGGCCGTTCACCAAGACGTCCACCGCCGGAGCATCCGGGGAGAGGTGGGCCACCCGCACCATGGCCCCTTTGGCCAGGGCCAAACCGCTTACCGCCAAAACCGCCAAAAGCGCCAAAACCTTTCTCATCGCTTCCCTCCAAGGAGGGTGAGGGAAGACTTGTTGTACAAGTTTTGTCCAGGCTACAAAGCCTCCGGCCTCGAGGCCCTCGCCTGGAGGCTTGCTCCGCCCAACGCCTGACCGGCATAGGGAGGTCATACCCGGGCCCAGAGGAGGCGCAGGCTGTTCAGGCTAACCAGGACCAGGGCCCCGTTGTCGGCCAGGACCGCGGGCCAGAGCCCGGTCAGGCCAAGAAGGGTGGTGAGGAGGAAGAAGCCTTTGAGGCCCACGGCTAGGGCGATGTTCTGGAAGACCACCCGCCACAGGAAGCGGCTTAAGCGAATGGCCCGGGGAAGGGCCCTAAGGCTCATAAGCCCGGCGTCCGCCGCCTTCAGGGCCACCTCGGTGCCCTCCAGGACCGCCAAGCCCACCGTGGCCCGGGCCAGGGCGGGGGCATCGTTGACCCCGTCCCCCACCATGGCCCCCCCTCCTGGTCCAACGCCGCCACCAGCTCCAGCTTGGCCTCGGGGGTGAGGCGGGCCCGCACCTCCTCCGGGCCCAGACCTAGGGCCCGGCCCAGGGCCAGGGCCGCCGCCTCGCCATCCCCGGTCAGGAGAAAGGGCTTCAGCCCCATGCGGCGCACCTCTTCCAGGACCTCCCGGGCCTCGGGCCTTGGGGCATCGGCGAAGAGGAAGAGGGCCAGGGGCCTTTCTCCCTTCACCAGGAGGGCCAGGCTGTAGCCCTCGGCCTCCAGGGCTGCCACCCGGCGGGCGAGCTCGGGAGAGAGGGCAAGGGCGCCCGGGCGCATAAGCCCCACCTCCTCCCCCTCCACCTGGGCGAAGACCCCTAGGCCAGGAACCCCCCGGTGCGCCCTGGCCTCAGGGAGGGGAAGCCCCTGGGCCCTTTCCCGCACCGCCCGGGCCAGGGGGTGGCTCATCCCCACCCCCACCGCCGCCGCCAGGGCCAAAGCCTCGGCCTCGGGAAGCCCCAGGGGCTCCACCCGCAAAAGCCTGGGCTCCCCCAGGGTGAGGGTCCCGGTCTTGTCCAGGGCCAGGTGGCGCACCCAGCCCGGCCGCTCCAAAGCCCCACCCCCCTTGAAGAGAACCCCAAGCCTGGCCCCCCGGGCCACCCCGGCGGCCACGGCGGCGGGCACCGAGACCACCAAGGCGCAGGGGCAGGCGATGAGGAGGAGGGCCAGGGCCTGGTAGAGGTGGCGCTGGAACTCCCCCACCAAGAGGGGCAGAACCCCGCCCCAGAAGAGGGCCAGGAGGAGGACAGCCGGGGTGTAGCGGCGGCTGAAGGCGTCCACCGACCTCTCCATCTGGGACTTGCGCAAAAGGGCCTCCTCGGCCAGGCGCTCCACCTGGGCCAGGAAGCCCTCGAGAGGGGCCTTCTCCACCTTGAGGAGAAGGCTCCCCGTCACCACCAGGCTCCCCCCGTAGACCCTCTCCCCGACCCCTCGCCTCTAGGGCAGGGGCTCCCCGGTGAAGGCGGCTTCCTCCACCTCCGCCTCCCCCTCCCGGACCACCCCGTCCGCAGGCACCCTCTCCCCCTGGGGCACCCGTACCCGGTCCCCGGGCCTCAGGGACCCAAGAGGAACCTCCCGGACCTCCTCCCCCTCCAGCCTTAGGGCCCGCCTGGGCAGAAGGCTCGCCAGGGCGAAGATGGCCTTGCGGGAGCGGTCCACGCTGTAGGCCTCCAGCACCTCCCCCACCAGGAAGAGGAAGACCACCACCGCCGCCTCGGCCCAGGCCCCCAGGATGAGGGCCCCCAGGGTAGCCAGGACCACCAGGGCCTGCATGCTGAAGGGGTTCTGGCGGAGGCCGGCCAGGGCCCACCTGGCCAAGGGGAAAGCCCCCAGGAGGGCCGCCAGGGCGTACCCGTAGGGCTTCCACTGAGGCTTAGCCTGGGTCAGGAGGAAGGCCAGGGCAAGGAGGCCCCCGGTGAGGAGGGCCCAGGGCCAGGGGCCGGGAAAGCCCCTAGCGCGGAGGCCCTCGGGCTGAAGACGGTACCCCATGGGCCTCAGGACCCGCTCCAGCTCCTTTTCCGCCTGAGGGTTTTCCACCACCAAGAAGAGCTTCCCGCTGGCGAAGCTAACCTGGACCGCCGCCACGCCCGGCAGGCTCCTGGCGGCCTCCTCCACGTGGCGGGCACAGTCAGCGCAGTCCATGCCCTCCACGCGGTAAACCCTGGGAGTGGGTTCCATGCCCCCAGGGTAGCATCATTTGAGCAATCGTTCAAGTGTTCTCTTCTGCGTGGGCTAGGGCCCCCTCCAAGAGGGCCTCCACGTGCTGGTCGGCGAGGCGGTAGTAGACCTGCTTCCCCTCCCGGCGGAAGGCCACCAGCCGGGCCTGGCGGAGAAGCCTGAGCTGGTGGCTCACCGCCGAAACCGAGACCCCGGCCAGAAGGGCCAGGTCGCACACGCAAAGCTCCCCCGCCGCCCTCAGGGCTAGGAGGAGACGCATGCGGGTGGGGTCGGAAAAGGCCTTGAGGAAGAGGGCCGCTCTTTTCAAAAGGTCTTCCTCGGGAAGGGCAGCCCTGGCCCGCTCCACCCTTTCCGGGTGGATCTCGTAGACCCCGCAGACCGCCCTACCAGCCCCGCTTGGCAAGCCTTTCCTCTTCCTTGAGCTGGTCCAGGTTGATGCCCACCATGGGCTCCCCTAGGTCCTCGCTGACCTCGGCCAGGACCTCGGGGTCGTTGTAGTGGGTCACCGCCCGCACGATGGCCCGGGCCCGCTTCTTGGGGTCCCCGGACTTGAAGATGCCCGAGCCCACGAAGACCCCGTCCATCCCCAGGTGCATCATGAGGGCAGCGTCGGCGGGGGTGGCGATGCCCCCGGCGGCGAAGTTCACCACGGGAAGCCGCCCGTGCTGGTGCACCCAGCGCACCAGCTCCAAAGGTGCCCCGATCTCCTTGGCGTAGGCCACAAGCTCGTCCTCGCGAAGCGACTGGACGTAGCGGATCTGCTTCCACATGGTGCGGGCGTGGCGCACCGCCTCCACCACGTTGCCCGTGCCCGCCTCCCCCTTGGTGCGGATCATGGCCGCCCCCTCGGCGATGCGCCTAAGGGCCTCCCCCAGGTCCCGGGCCCCGTTCACGAAGGGCACTTTGAACTTCCACTTGTCAATGTGGTGCTCCTCGTCGGCGGGGGTCAGGACCTCAGACTCGTCAATGAAGTCCACCCCGATGGCCTCCAGGATCATGGCCTCCACGAAGTGGCCGATCCGCACCTTGGCCATCACGGGGATGGACACCGCCGCCATGATCTCCTTGATGACCTTGGGGTCGGACATGCGGGCCACGCCCCCCTGGGCCCGGATGTCGGCGGGAACCCTCTCCAAGGCCATGACCGCCACCGCCCCCGCCTCCTCGGCGATGACGGCCTGCTCTGGGGTGGTCACGTCCATGATCACCCCGCCCTTGAACATCTCGGCAAACCCGGTCTTGACCTGGAAGGTGCCCTTCTCCATGCCGACCTCCATCCTCCAGCTTACGCCTCTGAGGGTCAAGGGTGGTGAAGCACAAACCCAGGGGGCGGCGCCCCCCGGGAAAGGCCCCGGCTCAGGGCAGGTAGGCCAGAGGGTTCCGGGGCACCCCGTTCACCCGCACCTCAAAGTGGAGGTGGGGGCCCGTGGACCAGCCCGTGGAGCCCACGTAGCCGATGAGATCCCCGGCCTCCACCCACTGGCCTGGCCGCACGGCGATGCGGCTCATGTGGGCGTAGAGGGTTTCCACCCCGCCCCCATGGTCCAGGACCACGTGAAAGCCGTAGCCCACGGAACTCCAGCCCGCCACCTCCACCTGCCCGGACTTGGCGGCTGCGATGGGGGTCCCATAGGGGGCCGCGAGGTCTATCCCGGTGTGGTAGCGCTGGAAAGCTCCCCGCTGACCGAAATAGGTGGTGATGCGGAAGCCGGAAAGGGGCCAGCGCATCCCCCCTTCCTGGTAGCTCACCCGGCGCACCTGGGGCCTTTGAACCTGGGCCTGGCGAAGCTGGGCCTGGCGAAGCTGGGCCTGACGCAACGCTTCCTGCCGCCTCCGCTCCTCCGCCAGGCGTCTAAGCTCCTCCTGGCGCTTGCGCTCGGCCTCGAGACGGGCCTGCCTTTCCGCCTCCTGCTTGGCGAGAAGGCGCTGGTAGGTGGCCTTGGCCTCTATGCCCGGCAGGAGGACCAGGTCCCCGGGGCGGAGGGCCGTGGGGTCCTCCAGGCCGTTGGCCTTGGCCACCTCCAGTGGGGAGAGGCCAAAGCGCCGGGCCAGATCCACCAGCGTCTCCCCCTCCGGCAGGGCCACCAGAAGCCCCTTGGTCTTCTTGGGAATGTAAAGGAGGCTCCCCGCCACCAGCCCGTCCAGGCTCTCCAAAGAGGGGTTGGCGGAGACGAGCTCCAAAGGCGAAAGGCCAAAGCGCTGGCTCAAAGAGGCCAGGGTGTCCCCGAGCCGGACCCGGTAGACCTCCACCCCAGGGGGGATGCGGGGCTTTCGCTCCTCCACCGCCACCAGGGGGATGCGGAGCTCCTGGCCCACCTGGAGGCGGTCCCCATTCAGGCCGCTGGACCACAAGATGTGCCTGGGGTCCACCCCGTAGCGGGCGGCGATGCCCGCCAGGGTGTCCCCGGGGCGCACCGTGTAGAGCACCCACCCCTTCTTGGCCGTTCCCCCCACCTCCACCGTGGCCTCCGGAAGAGGCAGGGGGCTCAAGACGGGCAGCTTGGCCCAGGTGGGCAAGGCGCAAAATACGCACAAAGCTCCCAAAATCCCCCGCAAAGGTCACCTCCAAAAACCAAACCTGGGGAGATTATACCAGCCCCCCGGGTAAAAAGGGCAAGGGGCAAAAGGCCTAGCGGGCCGCCAAAGCGGCCAGGAACTCCTTGTTGCTCTTGGTGCGGGCCAGGCGGGAGAGGAGCATCTCCATGGCCTCGGCGGGGTCCATGTCCGCCAGAACCTTGCGCAGAAGCCACATCTTGTGGACCACCTCCTCGCCCAAAAGGAGCTCTTCCCGCCGGGTGCCCGACTTCAGGATGTCTATGGCCGGGAAGATGCGGCGCTCCTCGAGGCGCCGGGAGAGGTGGAGCTCCATGTTGCCCGTGCCCTTGAACTCCTCAAAGATGACGTCGTCCATCCGGCTTCCCGTCTCCACCAGGGCGGTGGCCAGGATGGTGAGGCTTCCGCCCCCCCGGATGTTGCGGGCGGCCCCCAGGAAGCGCTTGGGGAAGTAGAGAGCGGCGGAGTCCAGACCGCCCGAGAGGGTGCGGCCCGTGGGCGGGGTCACCAGGTTGTTGGCTCGGGCCAGGCGGGTGATGGAGTCCAGGAGGATCATCACGTGCCCGCCCTCCTCCACGATGCGCTTGGCCCGCTCGTGGACGAACTCCGCCACCCGGATGTGGTTCTGGGGGGGCTCGTCAAAGGTGCTGGCGATGACCTCGCCCCCCCCTACGCTTTCCCGGAAGTCCGTGACCTCCTCGGGGCGCTCGTCAATGAGGAGGACGATGACCTTGATGTCGGGCTCGTTTTTGAGGACGGCGTTGGCGATCTTCTTGAGGAGGGTAGTCTTACCGGCCTTAGGCGGGGCCACGATGAGCCCCCGCTGCCCCCGGCCGATGGGGGCCAGGAGGTCAATGACCCGGGTGGAGAGCTCGTCCGGGGTGGTCTCCAGCCGGATCTGCCGGTCGGGAAACTGGGGGATGAGCTCGTCAAAGCGGGGGCGGTTCTTGGCGGCCTCGGGGTCCAGGTCGTTGACCGCCTCCACCTTGATGAGAGTTCCGTAGCGCTCGTTCTCCCTGGGGGGCCGGGCCCGGCCCACGATGTAGTCCCCGCTCCTTAGGGCGTACTGGCGGATGAGCCCGGCGGAGACGATGGCCACCCGGGAGTCCAGGTTGAGGAGGTTCTCGGTCAGGAAGCCGTACCCGTCGGGGCTGATCTCCAGGTAGCCCTTGACCAGCTTGAGGCCCTCGTCCTGGGTCTGCCGCTCCAGGAGGGCCATGATGAGCTGGTCCTTCTTCATGCGCTTGTAGTTCTCAATGCCAGCTTCCTGGGCCAACAGGTGGAGCTCCGGCAGGATCTTCCCCGCCAGGTCCTGGTAGGAAAGGGCCATCTCAGGGGTTTCCGCTTTCTTCTTCATGGCTTGACCTTCTCCCAATCCTCCATAAAGCGCTTGAGGCCTAGGTCCGTCAGGGGATGCTTGAGGAGGGCCTTGAAGACGGCGTGGGGCATGGTGGCGATGTCGGCCCCCAGAAGGGCGGCCTCCGTCACGTGGCGGGGGTGGCGAATGGAGGCGGCGATGACCCGCACCGGCAGGTCCTGGACCTCCCGCATCTCCACGATCTCCCTCAAAAGCTCTCCCCCGTCCCAGGAGATGTCGTCCACCCGGCCCAGGAAGGGGCTCACGTAGCTGGCCCCCGCCCGGGCCGCCAGGAGGGCCTGGTTGGCGGAGAAGATGAGGGTCATGTTGACCCGGATGCCCTCGGCGCTCAATACCCGGCAGGCCTTGAGGCCCTCCTCGGTGGTGGGGAGCTTGACCACGATGTTGGGGTGGAGGGCGGCGAGCCTTCTTCCCTCCTCCACCATGGCCTTGGCCTCGAGGGCCGTGACCTCGGCGGAAACGGGCCCTCCGGCTAGCTCGCAGACGGCTTTCAGGTGCTGGCTAAGCCTTTCCCAGGTGAGGCGCTCCCCGGCGAAGGCCTTGGCCACCAGAGTAGGGTTGGTGGTGACTCCAGAGAGAACGCCCCAAAGAGCGATCTCCCGTATCTCCTCCAAGTCGGCGGTGTCCAGATAAAGCTCCATGTTGGGCTCCTTTTGGCGGGAAGGGACCGGCTTAGCTAGAGCCTAGCAGACGGCTAAAGGGCGTTGTCAAGGTAGGGAGGGGCCTGCTAGCATAGCCTTAGCCGCCAGCAGGGGATTCTACCCCAGGGCTGGCGGGTTGTAAAGGCGAGGATGGGGAGAGTACCCCCGCCCAAAAGCCCCTAGCGAGCCGGGGAGGGTGGAAGCCCGGCGGTGCGGGCGGGGGGGAAGATCACCCCGGAGCCGCGGGAAGAAAGGGCAACCCCCGAGTAATGCCCGCCGGGCGGCGCCCGTAATAGCGCCTCTACGAGGGCCTGGGGCGACCCAGGAAGCGCGGTGGTACCGCGGAAGTCTTGGTGGCTTTCGTCCGCGCCTTTGGGCGCGGGCGTTTTGCTAGGAGGTGAGGCATGTTCAAAGAGGTCGGCGAGCCGGACTTTCCCAGGCTGGAAGAGGAGATCCTGGCCTTCTGGAAGCGGGAGAAGATCTTCCAAAAGAGCGTGGAAAACCGCAAGGGCGCCCCCCGGTACACCGTCTACGAGGGCCCCCCCACGGCCAACGGCATGCCCCACGTGGGCCACGCCCAAGCCCGGAGCTACAAGGACCTCTTCCCCCGCTTCAAGACCATGCAGGGCTACTACGCCCCCAGGCGGGCGGGCTGGGACACCCACGGCCTGCCCGTGGAGCTGGAGGTGGAGAAGAAGCTGGGGCTAAAGAGCAAGCGGGAGATTGAGGCCTACGGCATTGAGCGCTTCAACCAGGCCTGCCGGGAGTCGGTCTTCACCTATGAGCAGGAGTGGGAGGCCTTCACCGAGCGCATCGCCTACTGGGTGGACCTGGAAAACGCCTACGCCACCCTGCACCCCACCTACATTGAGAGCATCTGGTGGAGCCTGAAGCGCCTCTTTGACCGGGGCCTCCTCTACCGGGACCACAAGGTGGTGCCCTACTGCCCGCGGTGCGGCACCCCCCTCTCCTCCCACGAGCTCGCTTTGGGCTACAAGGAGATCCACGACCCCTCGGTCTACGTGCGCCTGCCCCTCAAGGAGCCCGGGAGGCTGGGCCTAGAGCGGGCTAGCCTCCTCATCTGGACCACCACGCCCTGGACCCTGCCCGGCAACGTGGCCGCCGCCCTCCACCCCGAGTACACCTACGCCGCCTTCGCCCTGGGCGAGGAAGCCCTGATCCTGGAAGAGGGCCTGGGGAAAAAGCTTCTGGGCGAGGAGACGCCCGTCCTCAGAACCTTCCTGGGGAAGGACCTCGAGGGCCTCCCCTACGAGCCCCCCTATCCCCAGGAGCTGGAGCGGGGGTACTTCACCGTCCTCGCCGACTACGTGAGCCGGGAGGACGGCACCGGAATCGTCCACCAGGCCCCCGCCTTCGGCGCCGAGGACCTGGAGACAGCCAGGCGCTACGGCCTTCCCCTCCTCAAGACCGTGGACGAGGAGGGCAAGATGAGGGTGGCCCCCTTTGAGGGCCTCTTCTTCCGGGAGGCCAACCGGGCCATCCTCAAGGACCTGAAGGCCCGGGGCCTCCTCTTTAAGGAGGAGCAGATCCTCCACAGCTACCCCCACTGCTGGCGGTGCTCCACCCCCCTCATGTACTACGCCACCGAGACCTGGTTCATCCGAAACACCGCCTTCACGGAGGAGCTCATCCGCAAGAACCAGGAGATCAACTGGGTGCCGCCCCACATCAAGGAGGGCCGCTACGGGGAGTGGCTGAGAAACCTGGTGGACTGGGCCCTAAGCCGCAACCGCTACTGGGGCACCCCCCTCCCCATCTGGGTCTGCGAGGCCTGCGGCAAGGAGGAGGCCATCGGGAGCTTCGCCGAGCTTAAGGCCAGGGCCAAAACTCCCCTCCCCGAGCCCTTTGACCCCCACCGCCCCCACGTGGACCGGGTGGAGCTAGGGTGCGCCTGCGGCGGGACCATGCGCCGGGTCCCCTACGTCATTGACGTCTGGTACGACTCCGGGGCCATGCCCTTCGCCTCCATCCACTACCCCTTTGAGAACGAAGCGGAGTTCCGGGAGGCCTTCCCCGCCGACTTCATCGCCGAGGGCATTGACCAGACCCGGGGCTGGTTCAACTCTTTGCACCAACTCGGGGTGATGCTCTTCGGCTCCATCGCCTTTAAAAACGTCATCTGCCACGGCCTCATCCTGGACGAGAAGGGGCAGAAGATGTCCAAGTCCAAGGGCAACGTGGTGGACCCCTGGGACATCATCCGGGAGTTCGGGGCGGACGCCCTCCGGTGGTACATCTACATCTCCGCCCCCCCGGAGGCCGACCGCCGCTTCGGCCCCAACCTGGTGCGGGAAACGGTGCGGGACTACTTCCTCACCCTCTGGAACGTTTATAGCTTCTTCGTCACCTACGCCAACCTGGACCGCCCCAACCTGAAGTCCCCGCCCCCGCCCAAGGAGCGGCCCGAGTTGGACCGCTGGCTTCTCGCCCGCATGCAGGACCTCATCCAGAAGGTGACCGAGGCCCTCGAGGCCTATGACCCCACCACCTCTAGCCGCGCCCTCCGGGACTTCGTGGTAGAGGACCTCTCCCAGTGGTACGTGCGCCGGGGGAGGCGGCGCTACTGGAAAAACGAGGACGCCCTGGACCGGGAGTCGGCCTACGCCACCCTCTACGAGGCCCTGGTCCTCATCGCCAAGCTCTCCGCCCCCTTCACCCCCTATCTGGCCGAGGTCCTCTGGCAGAACTTGGTGAGAAGCGTAGACGAAGGGGCCAAAGAAAGCGTCCACCTGGCCGACTGGCCGGAGGTGGACCCGGCTTTGGTGGACGAGGCGCTGGTGGCCAAGATGCGGGCGGTGCTCAAGGTGGTGGAGCTCGCCCGCTCGGCCCGAGCCAGAAGCGGGGTCAAGACCAGAACCCCTCTTCCCCTCCTCCTCGTCACCGCCCCCACCCCCTTGGAACGGGAGGGCCTTCGCCACTTCGCCCCCGAGATCGCCGAGGAGCTCAACGTCAAGGAGGTGCGGGTCCTGGAGCCCGGGGAGGAGGTCCTCTCTTACCGGGTCCTCCCCAACCTCAAGCTCCTGGGCAAGAAGTACGGGCGCCTGGTCCCCGGGATCAAAGAGGCCCTGGAGAGGGAGAAGGACCGGGTGGTGGCCGCCCTTTTAAAGGGCGAGGGCGTGGCCCTGGAGGTGGGCGGTCAGGTCCTCCACCTCCTGCCCGAGGAGGTCCTCCTCGAGGCCCAGGCCCCCGAGGGGTACCAGGCCCTGGAAAAGGACGGGTACGTGGCCGCCCTGGAGGCGAGGGTCACCGAGGAGCTGAAGCTGGAGGGCCTGGCCCGGGACCTGATCCGCCTCCTGCAGGAGGCCAGGAAGAGCATGGGCCTTAAGGTGGCGGACCGCATCCGCGTGCGCTACCAGGCGGAAGGGGCCTATCTGGAGGCGCTAAAGCGCCACGGAGACAGGATCGCCGGCGAGGTCCTGGCCGTGGAGCTGGCCGAAGGGCCCCTCGAGGGCTCCGAGACCGGCGTGGAGGACGAGGAGGGGAAGGCCCGCTTCGCCCTGGAGAAGGTGGCATGGACCCGGGGGTGAGCCCCGCCCCCGCTTTACCCGGGCAAGGCGCCCGCGGTATAGTGCCCCCGTGCCGGAACCGCAAGCCCTCCTAGAACGTCTGGAGCTGGACGCCCTCTACATCACCCGCCCGGAGAACGTCCGCTACCTCACAGGCTTCCCCCACCCCGAGGACGCCCAGGTCCTCATCGCCCCCGAAGGGGCCTTCCTCCTCACCGACCCCCGCTACCCCGAGGCGGAGCGGGAAAGCCGCATCCCCGCCAGGGTCCTGAAGGGGGAGGAGAGGGAGGCCCTCTTCCAGGACCTGAGGGGCCGGGTGGGCTTTGAGGCGGAGCACCTCCCCTACGCCGCCCTGGAGCGCCTGCGGGAGCTTTCTCCTGCGGAGTGGGTGCCCACCAAGGGGGTCATAGAGCGCCTCCGCCTCAAGAAAAGCCCCGAGGAAATGGCGAGGATCCGCCAGGCCCAGGCCCTGGCGGAAAGGGCCCTGGAGCGGGCCCTGGCCCTCCTAAGGCCCGGGGTGGAGGAGCGGGAAGTGGCCCTGGAAATAGAGTTCTTCCTGCGCAAAGAGGGCGCGGAGGGCGTGGCCTTCCCCCCCATCGTGGCCTCCGGGGCGAGGGGGGCCCTGCCCCACGCCGGGGCCTCGGAGAAGCGCCTGGAGCCCGGGGAGCTCATCACCCTGGACCTGGGGGCCAAAGTGGCGGGGTACCACTCGGACATAACCCGCACCGTAGCCCTGGGGAAGCCCTCTCCGGAGATGCGCCGGGTCTACGAGGCGGTCCAGGAAGCCCTCGAGGTGGCCCTTCAGGGCCTTAAGCCCGGAAGGACGGGGAAGGAGGTGGACGCCCTGGCCCGCGAGGCCCTGGGGCGCCACGGCCTGGACCGCTATTTCGTCCACTCCCTGGGTCACGGAGTGGGCCTCGCCGTCCACGAGGGACCGGGGCTTTCCCCCTACACGGAAGAGGTCCTGGAGCCCGGCATGGTGGTCACCGTGGAGCCCGGGGTCTACCTACCCGGGGTGGGTGGGGTGCGGATTGAGGAGCTGGTCCTCATCACCGAGGACGGGATAGAGCTCCTTTCCCGCTTTCCCCGAGAATTATCGATACTGGAATGAAGATGCATCTCTTTCCAAAAGCTTTCTTGGGTTTTTTAATGTTTTGGGTTTTTTAATATGGTTAGCGATTTTCCTATTGATTAGTCTCTTAAAGGCATTTGTCTTAATGGTAGCTTTCCTCAGTTTCTGGGCATCGGTTATCTCCCTTTTTAATGGCGACTTTTTAGCTTTTTTGGCAAGCCTCGCGGTGCATCTAGCTTCAGCAATCGTTGTTTCCCAACTGATCAAAGAGGAAGATGGCGCCCCTAAAAGCCCTCACAACCCACGATCAACCCCCTTCAACGAGCAAGAGCAGTCATCTAAAGAAGACTCGCCTCAAAAAGCCGCATTCGATACCCTTTCGTTAAAAGAAAACTCCCGGCATCAAGCGCTCGCTGACGCAAGAAGCTCTAAACCAGGCTATAAGCATAGCATTTCTTCAAAAGAAATTCCATCCAAACTTTCCGCCGAGCAAGCCCGAGTCTATGTTGAGCTCCTAACCCACACAGACCAGGCGCATCTAGTTACAGGCCCTGCTGGAACGGGAAAGACGACTTTGCTCTACGAGCTGCAGAACACGCTAAGGGGAAAGGTGGTTACACTTGCTCCCACAGGAACGGCGGCCTTGCAAGCTAGAGGGCAAACGATTCACTCTTTCTTCCGTCTTCCCGCAAGACTTATTCGCTATCGAAACTCTGACGACATAAAACTTCCTGGCTCTCGCTCACCTTTACGGAAGATCATAACTTATCTAGAAAGTCTTATCCTAGATGAGGTTAGCATGGTTCGTGCGGATATAATAGACGCAATCGATTGGGTACTCCGTGAAGTGCGAAACAGGCCTGGAGAACCTTTTGGAGGTGTTAGAGTTTACCTGTTCGGAGATACCCGCCAGTTAGAGCCTGTCGTCTCGGAAAACGAGGAGAACCTCTACTTACGCCAGATTTGGGGAGGTCCTTTTTTCTTCCAGGCACGAGTTTGGGAGGAGGTATCCCTACATGTCCATCAGCTTAAAGAGTTACAGCGCCAGAGGGAGGACATGTTCTTCGCACATTTGCTGAGGGAGTTACGTAAGGGTAATTTCAACGCACTCGATATTCTTAATCGTATAGCTGTTAATCCAGAGGGAGGCAAAGAACCCGGAACCATCATCTTAACTCCTCGGCGAAGGGAGGCAGAAGCTATCAACGCCAGTAGATTAGACAAACTCCCAGGACGAGTGTTGGAGTTCTTCGCCTCAGTTAACGGAGAGTTCCATGAAAAAGACTTTCCCACAGAGCCCGTGCTCAGACTCAAACCCGGGGCTCAAGTTATTCTCTTGCGCAATGATCCAAGGGGTGACTATTTCAACGGCGACATTGGACACATTGACGATGCCGACTCCGAAAGCGTCGTTGTCAGGCTAAAAAGGAACGGTCGGAGAGTCATCTTACGTCCTTTCACTTGGGAAAAAATAAGATACGTTTTTAACCGGGAAAACAGCCAGATTAAACCAGAAGTCGTAGGAACGTTTAAACAGCTTCCTGTCAAGCTAGCTTGGGCCCTGACTATCCACAAAGCCCAGGGGCTTACCCTAGATAGAGTTCACTTAGATCTCGGTGATGGTCTATTTGCCCACGGCCAGTTGTACGTAGCCCTCACCCGTGTTCGTCGAATAGAAGACCTAACGTTAAGCCGCCCCCTAAGGGAGGATGAGCTGTTCTGGCGGCCTGAGGTGATAAACTTTGAAGAAGTTATAGAAAGGGAGAAAGTATGGCGAAAAGCGCAAAGGTCATGATCATCCTTGCACTCTTAGTCCTTCTTGGTCCAGGTTATTCCTTTACCCGAGCCTCCGCGTTTACCCAGACCTACACGGTGCAGAAGGGGGATACCCTCTACCGCATCGCCAAAGCCCACGGCCTCACCGTGGCCGAGCTCATGCGGCTAAACGGCCTCAACTCGGAAAGGATCCTCCCCGGACAGGTCCCGAAGGTAGCCAAGGAAGCCCCCGCCCAAGGCCGCCCTTTCCAGGAGGGCCTGGCCGTCTGGTACAGCCCTGGCTTCCACGGCAAAAGGACGGCCAGCGGCGAAATCTACGACATGCACGCCCTCACCGCCGCCCACCCCACCTTCCCCTTTGGCACCCGGGTGCGGGTGACCAACCCCAAAAACGGCAAGAGCGTGGTGGTGCGCATCAACGACCGGGGGCCTTTTGGAGGGCGGTACATCATTGACCTCTCCTACGCCGCCGCCAAGGCCATCGGGGCCCTTTCCGCCACCTGGGTGCGCCTCGAGGTCCTGGAGGAGTGATGGTCCGCTACGGGTTTCACCTTTCCATCGCCGGCAAGAAGGGGGTGGCCGGGGCCCTCGAAGAAGCCATGGCCCTGGGGCTCACCGCCTTCCAGATCTTCGCCAAAAGCCCCAGGAGCTGGAGGACCCGGCCCCTCGCCGCAAACGAGGTGGAGGCTTTCCGGGCCCTGAAGGAGATGGCGGGGGGGATACCCGCCGTCATCCACGCCTCCTACCTGGTGAACCTGGGGGCCGAGGGGGAGCTCTGGGAAAAGAGCGTCATGAGCCTGGCCGACGACCTGGAGAAGGCGGCCATCCTGGGCGTGGAGTACGTGGTGGTCCACCCCGGCTCCGGGGACCCCAAGAGGGTCAAGGAGGTGGCCCTCAAGGCCCTCCGCCTGGCGGGGGTCAGGGGGAAGCCCACCCTCCTTCTGGAGAACACCGCCGGGGGCGGGGAGAAGGTGGGAAGCCGCTTTGAGGAGCTGGCCTGGCTCCTGGAGGACACCCCCCTGCAGGCCTGCCTGGACACTTGCCACGCCTTCGCCGCCGGCTACGACGTGAAGGAAGACCCCAAAGGGGTCCTCACCGCCTTGGATAAGGCGGTGGGCCTGGAGCGGGTGCCGGTGGTCCACCTCAACGACTCCGTGGGCGGCTTGGGGAGCCGCATAGACCACCACGCCCACCTCCTCCAGGGCCAGATCGGCGAGGGGCTCAAGGGGGTCCTTCTAGACCCCAGGCTGAGGGGTCGGGTCTTCATCCTGGAGACCCCCAGAAGCCCCGAGGAGGATGCCTGGAACCTGAAGGTCCTCCGGGGCTGGCTAGAAGAGGCCGCTCCCCAGAATAAGCCGTAGGGCGGAGACCGCCAGGACGAGAAGCCCCAGCCTAAAGGCCCGGTCTTCCCCTTTATACTGGACTTACGCGGTGCTG
>QGLW01000161.1_pt1 | contig 19356 bp, 19 predicted proteins | sample 1725341 | NCBI WGS metagenome assembly QGLW01 (sample SAMN05439265, study PRJNA331180) | Hot springs metagenome, whole genome shotgun sequencing project. | isolation source: microbial mat of Apron and Channel Facies of Mammoth Hot Springs | place: USA: Wyoming, Yellowstone National Park | collected... | reverse complement strand
TGAGATTGGCTTTAATGGAAAATACATTCTTGAAGCTGTAGATGCTATAGAAGATGAAAACATGATTGTAAAATTTATAAATAAAGAAGCACAAACTGTTATTATTCCAGAAAATCCAGAAGAAAAATATTTAGCGGTAGTAATGCCAATGGTGATTTAGATGAAGAAAATACTTGAGATACCGATACATAAAAAGTTTAAAAATGAAAAAGACACTTATAAGTATTTGAAAGATAATGTGTTTGAAGAAGCCTTGAAGTTGTATACTCCTATACTTCGAGGCTTCCCTGATTTTATTGTAGTTAGTTATCGGTATCCTTTCAATATACTAAAACCTTCCTTTGTTGAAGTAAAATTCAATAAAGGAAGGTTATCCATTTACCAAGAAAAGTTTTTAGAATGGTTAGCTAAGGGATTTACTGTGTATGTATTCCACATTGAAACGCAGGATAATGAAAGTGTTTTACGAATATACGAATGGGATTAATCTTCTTCATCAATCTTATCTATCCTATCTTTTATTTCTTCAATATCTTTTAAAATCGTTTCAATTATAACTTTTTCTTTTTCAATATAAACCTTTATATCAAACAAAATTTTTATTATCGGCAGTAATATAAAAGTTTCAATATCTGTATCATTTTTTAAAAGAGTTTCGATAATCTCAAATAGTTCCAATTCTTTCAGCCTCCGCTATCTTTCTTTTAGCGCGGATTATATCTTTATAATCTACTTCAATTCCTTTTGTTTTCAAGTGATTGTAAAGTAGCTTATTAATCTGTTTTAAGGTAGCTATATCATTATCATTCCAATTGAAATATTCAGCTGTTATTAAAAAGTTTTGTAATGCTTTATATCTGTTTTTTAACTCTTCAATCTCTGCTGTAGTATAATGTTCTTGTTGAAGCATACCCACAGATTTACTTAAACTTTTTGTCATAAGTTTCATTAATCTATCTTTAACTTTTGGTTGTTCATTTTCAGGAATGTATTTAAGAGTAGCTATTATATCTTCAGCAGATAATGATGCTATTGGAGTGTAATCTTTCAAGTTTAAAAGTTTATAATAATCAGTATTTTCTGGATGTTTAACAGGGCTAAATACTTTTCCTTTATCAGTAGCTAATTCATATTTAAATAAATCATACATCTTTTGCAATTCATTACCGTTTAAAACTGCATCAGCTTGTAAAGCTATAAAACCGATTAAATGTAGTAATCCTAATACACCTTGACCTTCTTTAGTTAATAATTCGGCAGGTAAAGAAGGTTGCCAAATATCTTCTTTTCCACTTTCTCCTACACCTCTAACTAAACTTTTCCCTACTATTTCTTTATAAATATTGTTTGTTATTGGGATACTTTGTATTGTAGCAAGGATTAGCTGATTTGTTTTAGATAAATCATCAGTAGCAAACATTGTTTTTTTAGCAATGCTTTGTATTAAAGATAAAGCAGGGAATGGTATTTCAGCTGTATAAGATACTGCAGATGGAGATATAATACCACTTGCACTTATTTTAGAGATTATATCTAATCCTACTTTTAAACTATGTATAAAAGGATTAGTATCCCAGCCTTGAGCTTCAGCACCTGCAATTGCTTGTAATAAAGCAGAGCCGAAGCTTGTGTAGAAGTTAATCCTTTCGTTTGGGTCAAATAATCCTGTCCTTAATACATGATAATCTAATTCTTTCAACACTAATTGAGTTATGTTTTTATCTTTAATAATATCTTCTTCTCCAAATAGTAAAGCAATTGTATTTATGAATGACTTAGCTATTGCGAAAGGAGTTTCTACAGGAGATAAGAAAGGCACTGCTTGTGCACCAAGGGCTATAGCAGTAAATGCTGAAAATGCTAATGGTTTTCCGATTGCTTTACCAACGCCCAACCTTTGTATATAGTCAGGCATATCTTTTACTGCATTAATTGCGATTGAAAAGGGAGTAAATACAAATCTATACCATGGCATTATATTTTCACCAATCTTACCAAACTCAATAGCAAATGTTTGTAAAGCTCTTGCATCTAAACCTGTAATGTAATCTACTATATCATCGGCTAAATCTTCTCTTCTGTTTATGTATGTTGCTTTAAGAGCTTTTATAACATCTGCATCTTGAATTCCTAATCGTTTAGCATAATCTAAAATAACATTGTTAAATATTTCATCATTCTTTACATTAGCTAAAACATGCGCCCTCAGTAAAGCTTCAGTTGCAATAAAAGTAGGGTTTAACATGTTGTATTTATACATTCCTTCAGTGTATAACATCTTTCTCATTTCTTTACGAAACTCATTCTTTAACTCACCAATCTTAGCTATTTGTAGGCTTGGGAATAAAACATGTAAAGATTGAAAACCAGCTACGAAGTTTCCAAGTGCTACAGCAGGGTTAAGCATTGTAAGTAAGTTTCCGAATACTCTTTGCGCTTTAGCTAATTGTCCGATATCTCTGTTTAAATACATATTTAAAAAGTTTTTAATTAATTTTTGTGTAGGATTTAAACCATGCGGGTTCCCTTTTTCTATAGCGTCTAATTCGTCTAAAAACTTATGAAGGAAAGGCATAGCTTTCATGTTAGCAAAAGTAGGTTGTAAGTATTTTAAAGTAGCATAAGCTTTAAAGCTTTCGTAATTATCAAATACAGTAGCAAATCCTTCTCCTTCTCTTTTCATGTCTCTATAAGGAGTATTTGTCAAATACTTAAGCAAATCAGCAGTTGCATTAAAAAGCTTAGCTGATTTATCTACTGTATCTGTAAGTTTTGCTATATTTCTTAAATCAACTTGTTTTGAAGTGATAAATTTACTTGCTAAATCTCTATAATTTGATGCTATTTTAAAGAATGCACTTCCTTCGTTTATAATATAGCCTTCATTTATTCCTGTTATTTCTTTATTTCTGTTTACAATATTCTTAGCATATCGATACATATTATCCTTTATCATTCTTAAAACAGCTTGTGGGTTTTCTTTTAAGTAATCTTCGATTGGTATTTCTTTAGATAAAAAGCCGTTTTTATAAGCTGTTTCTATTACTTTATTATAGTCTTTTATTTCTCTTTCTGTTATTTTGTCTTTAGTTTTTAATAAACTTTCCTCTGCTTGGAGTAATCTTTTTGCCATTTCTTCAAGTTTATGTGGAAAGATATCTGTTGCTGGCTTCATATAAACAGCTTCTGATATTTTTACATCATCATAACCTTTCGCTTTTGCGATTTCTTTTATTGTTTCGTAAATATCATGTGTCCTTGATAAAGGAATAGTAAATGTTTCGTCTCTTATATCTGTCCATTTATCTCCTTCCAAATACTGCACTTTACCTTTTACAATTCTAAACTCATCGTTTGTCGGAACGTAGTAAGGTTTAATTGTTTTTGATACTGTAAATCCTTTACTATTATTATAGGTTATTGAAACTACATCACCTTTAGCAAAAGCTTTTTCTACTTCATCGATAATAGATTTTAAAGGAGTATTTAAAGAGATAATCATATCTTCAGCACCGCCTAAACTTAAAGCTACTTCAGTATTGCCTTCTTCTTTTGCTTTTATTAATTCACTTAATACTTTTCTTTGTCTGTTATACTTCATAAAGTTTTGCACTACTTGGTCATTTTCTGCTAATTCCGCTAAAGCTCTTTCTAATTCGTTAGGGTTTATGTCTATTTTTCCGCCTTGGTTAATTAGTTTTACTACTGGCTCATGATTTAAGAAAGCTTCTACATACAGCCTATCTTCTTTTAACATACTTTCTTCAACACTTTTAGTAGAAAGTAGTTTACTCCATAAAACAGTTTGCATTTCACCAAGATTTTTAGAGATTGCTTGCATTATAGTATCCGATTTACTTATTTCTTTATTTTCAGCCATCATTACGCTTAATTTTATGTTTTCTAAATCTTCGTTGGTTAGTTTGTAATTCTTACTAAGATTTTCAGCAATTTTTGAAGTTGGATTAAAATCAGGAGATTTTAACTCTTCGTAGGCTTGTCCGATAGATGCTTCATTTTTTAGTTTTCCTATTTCTTTAACTCCTTTATAAGCATCGATACCAAAAAATAAATCCCATGGCGACATAGTTTGAAGGATACCTTCACGGTTGACGTTTGCTTCAACAACTCCGCTCACTATAGGAGTTATAGAACCTGCCGTTTGAATTGAAGTAATAAATGCTCTTTGAAGTGGTTTTGTGAAAATTCTTTTTAATATAGCACCTGCTCCTACAACTCCTAAACTCGCATAATCAATATAATCAAATATTTTATTAAGAGTATTATATCTTTCAAAATTACTTTTCACTATGCTTAGCTCTGGATATTGTTTTAACACTTCAGGATTGTTTAAACTTGCAGTTAGATTAATTATATCAGTTAAGTAAGGTGCATAATCTTTGCCTAATTCTAATAACTGATTTAATTCTCTAACTGCTATTACGCCATCTTCAGGTCGTGCTTTACCGTCTATTACAGCTTGCATTCGATTGTAGAAATCTTTTTTAATTGTATTTACTAAAGGTATTGCTACTTGTGGGTTGTGTTTTACTAAATCTAAAGTAGCCTGCATTCCTTCTTTATCGTTTTGGTTTGCTGATTTCAAATAAAGATTTATTAAAGCTTGTGGGTCATTTAAATCTTTGCTTGTTGGTATATTAGTATAAAGCTTTTTACCTGTAAGTATTTCTGCAGTATCATTAATGTAATGTTTAACATTAAAAGGTTGGTTTATGGTTTTACCTGTTATAGCTGAATAACCAGCTTGGATTATATCTGCTCCAAATTGAATAGGCTCTACAACTAAATCTGTTGTAAATTCTAAAACTTCTCTTATTGCCATAATTACACCTCATTATTTATATCCTAATGCACACATTAAATCAGGTAAACCGTTTTTATCTATAGGGCATTTTTGTGTTTGTCCAGGAGTAGGCGGTTGTTGATTTAATCTATTTGCAATATCTTGTAAAGATAGTTTTTGGTTTTGTTTTTGTGCTAATATCTCATTCTTTTCATCCAGAATATTTAATTTTTTGTCTAAATACCATGCATTTACATCAGCTTTTTCAAGATTTAGTTTATACATATATTCATCTTTAATAGATTTAAGCATTTCTTTAAGAATATCTCCTTTACGTTGGAGTTCTGTTAACTGTGCATTATAAGCATCTTTCACAGCTCCGATTTTGTCTAAATTGCTTTTTATTTTGAATTTAAGTATTTCACTTACTTGAGTTAAATAGGTAGCTAAATTTTCATCTACTGATTTAGCTAAAACAGGGTTGTCTGCAAGTTGAAATAAGTCTGCAGTAGATAAAGCACTTGGGTCAACTCCGTTCATTTTTGCTAAGTAATAACCTTTAAATAACCTATCCATACTTTGCAATGCTGTGCTATATGGCATTGAGTTAAATAAATTATTTGTATGTGCTATTAAATCTTCACTTGTCATAGCATTTAAAGGAGTTTTAGCAAGGAGTAAAGGAATAGTAGGCATTATTCCAAGGAGTTGTTTTTCGTATAACTCATTAGCTTGTGAGTATTTCTGAAGTGTATCATCATATACTTGTCTGTATTTATCAACATCTTCAAATAACTTAAGCATATATGTCTGTATTTGCTTTATCTCATTACTGTAGTCAGAAGAATGGTCTGTAATAGATGGTGGTTGGAATTGTGGTTGGAATTGCTCTTGCTGTGGTTGGGATTGCTCTTGCTGTGGTTGAAATTGCTCTTGCTGTGGTTGCTGTATTTGTGGTTGCTCTTGTTGTTTGTTTTTATTTGCAAATAAAGCACCTCCAGCAACAGCAGCAATAGCTCCGCCTAAAAGTGCAGCCTTTTTATGCTTTTTTAAAGCATCAGCAATACTGCTTATAAAATTTCCAAAAGGTATTCCTTTTTTATAAACTGTGTCAACTGTTTTATTTTTAAGTTCTGGTGGTAATGGTTGCTCTGCTTTAACAGGTGGCAAAAGTTGCTCTGCTTTAACAGGAGTTGTAGTAGCTTTTACAGGAAGATGCTCTCCGTTGTTTCTTTCTCTTAGAAATTGAATTAAGGATTTTTTATCGATTTCATACTCACTTGCTAATTTTTCATAAGCTTTTTGATATGAACCGTATTTATTATAATACTCAATAAATTTCTTTTTAGCTTCATCGTCTGTCAGTGTTTGCTTATCTACATCTTTAAACCTATAACCGACATCCTTTCTTTCAACAGTTTTCATATTTTCATATTCTTTTTTTATAGTATCCTTTACAGCTTCTCTATTAAAATCATAATTTGCAACCATTTCTCCATATGCTTTTACAGGGTCATTATGCTTTTTATAAAGCTCTTTGTATAAATTCACTGCTTCATCATCTGTTAGTTTTATTTTAGAAGATGATTTTAAAGGTGTTTCTCTTTCGGGCGCAACTTTAACCTGCTCTTTTTTACGCCTGCGTTGTGATACTTCAATAGCTTGTTGCTTAAGAGTATCAATTAATGTTTGTTTATCGAATTTATACTTTTTCGACATATCTTGAATAATCTTTTTAGCATCTTGGTTTTGCGCATACTGCTCCATAAACAGTTTTAAAGCTTCTTCGTTTGTTAACTCTTGTTTTTTCCTTGCCATGTTCTACTCCTTTTTAATTTGTGCATCTATTCGTTTAAATAAATCTGGGTTTGGTTTGCTTGTAAGAATATCCAATAAAAGGCTTTGGTTAAGTGGATTTACAAACGAATGGTGGTTAGATTGATATTTAGTATACCATGCAGGTGTTTGCTGTATTGGCACGGTAGGTGGTAATTTAATTACAGGTATTGTGTTATTAACAGTAGTATTTTGCTTTGTGTTATTAACAGTTTTAACTTTTTTAGGTGTTGATGATAAAAGATTTGGTATTTTCTTTTTAGGTGTTGTTGATTTTATAGGTGGCGGTGATACAACGTTTTCTTTAATAATATCGTTTTCTTTAACAATATCGTTTCCTGTAGAAATAACATTTTCTCCAAGAATATCGTTTCCTATAAGCATATCTTTAAACACATCTTCCATACTTTTTATTGGTGGTGCTTGGAAATAATTTTCTTCTTCAGAAATATCATTAGCTTTTGAAATATCATTAGTTTTTGAAATATTATTAGCTTTTGAAGTATTATTAGCTTTTGAAGTATTATTAGCTTTTGAAGTATTATTAGCAATTTGTTTTGGATATAAATATCCTAATAAAGCAGTGATAAATTCTGGGCTTTCTGCGATTTTTTCTTTTTTGGATAAAAATAAACTTTCTAATTCAGGTGGAAGTCCAAGCTTTTTAATTGCTGTTTCAACAGCTTGGAGATTTTTCATAACTTTTGCTTGTTTTGTTATAAGCTCTCCTGAAAGAATAGGAGTTAGTTTTTCAGCTATACTTCGGTCATTAAGAGTTAAAAGCTTTTCGCCAAGAGATGCATTTGCAAATTGCTCTCTTTGGTTTCTTACTCCAAGTATAGCTTCAGCTATTTTATTGCCTTGGCTTGCTAATTCTTCAAGCTTTATGAAGTTAATACTGCCATTTTCGTCGATAGCTTCAGGTAAATTAGCTTTGATAATATCTCTTAAATCTGAAAGAGATGTGTCTGAGTATTTGTCTATGTAGGGTTTAGCTTTTGCGTGTAGATTTATAGTATTAAATAAATCTTGCAAATCAATCATCATATCTACAAAAGGATTTCCTGTATACTGGCTTAACTTTGCAAAACCAGCAGAATTTAATACTGTTATTGCCATGTCAAATCTCCTTTAGAATATTTTTGGAACCTTAAATAAAGAGTTAACAGTATTGGCTAAACCGTAAGATGGTGTTGGTGGTGTAAAGGATGGTGTTTTAAAACCGCCAAAAATCCCGCTAAGTTTATCTTTTATACTACTCCATGATGGTAAATCTTTGCCATGAGTTAATAAAGCTGTATTTATCATACCGCCTAATGCAGATAAAGGAGATGTTTGTGGGTATATAGCAGTATTCAATCCGTTTAATACTCCTGCAAGTTGTAATTGGAGTTGGTATTTCTTTATTTCTGGGTCTAAACTTGCATAAGCATCAGAGATAGAAGCTAAAAATGACGGGGCTCTGTTGTAGTAATCAATTAAACTATTCAACTCACTAATGTCTAAATTATTCAAAGCTTGTGTTTTTTCTTCAGCTATTCTTCCATATAAGTTGTTTACGATATCGGATTGTGTTAATTGTGTTGCTGGTGTATTGTATAGTCCTAAAGCAGATAAACCTAAGGCAGATTTACTCCATTGGTTATTCATTTGGGTTTTTATGTTTTCAAATAAATTTGTGTATCTTTGGTCTATGCTTTTTTCAGTATCATTAAATAATTGATTTATTGTGCTTGGGAATTTTCTAAATATTTGCAGGGCTTCATCTAAATAAGGCTTTTGTATTCGATACTGAGATGAAGCAATATTCCCTACTTGCCCTCGTAATCCGTTAATAATGCTTTGCGCTTCTTGAACATTAGGTGGTGTGTAGGAACCTATTTTCGGCTCTTTCATCAATAAACCGCCTATACCACCAGCAGCAGCTCCTAAAGGATTACCGCCAGTGGCTAAAAATCCACCAATAGCTCCGCCCGCAACTCTACCTATAGCTTTACCTATACTTTTGAACATATCTAATACCTCGGAATATCAAATTTTATTAAAGTTTTACTGTATTCTCGTCTTTCTTGTCTTGCTCTTTCGTTTGCTTCTAAGTATTCTTTTAACTTAGCTTCAAGATTAAAGTCAGCGGAGTAAAATCTTTCTATCAGCATTGCCATAGTTAAATTAAGCAATCCGAAATTTTCATTTAGTAAAGGATGGGTTGCTGTTGGGGATGTTAGTGTAGTATCGTTGTAAGTGTATACATAATAATCAATTATGTAGTCATTATTATCCGCAAGAGTGTGTGAAAAGTAAAGCTTTTTATCTACTGCATCAAAAAAGTATGTATCAGGGTTTCCTGTAGTTGACGTATCAAACAATAAATAAAAGGATTTAATATCTCTATCGCCGTATAATTCATATTTTCGTTTTTTATCATAAACAGATACAATATACTTCACATTATCAGGAATAACAATAAAGTTGTTCCCTTTTAAAGCAGTTAGAATAGTTGTTTTGTGATTATAGGTAAAATCAATTCTTGTCTCTAAGTCTTGAATAGCAATTTTAAAATAATTCCATATTTGTGCAAGTAAAGTATCGTCATACGGGACTTTTTTGTCCCGTATGACAAACTCTATAAACTCTTGATTAGTCATATTAAGCTCCGATTAAAATTCCGCCTGCAGGTTGTCCTTCAACACTAAACCATGTTGGTGTTTCTCCTCTGTAAGTTTGAACAGCTACAGCCATGTATCTTCCGAAGTCAGCTTTTTCCATCGGTAAAACCTGCTCAGGTTTGACAATAGCTTCTCTGATTGCATCTTTGGATAAAAAGATGCATACAGCTTTACCTTGCAAGTTTGGCTGTGCTTTACAGAAAAAGCCATCTATCCATTTGCCTTTATCTAAAACAAACTCTTGTCCGTAAAAGCTTCCAATATAACCTGAATAAATCTTATCCTTATCCTGGAACCTTGTGATCGCTTCTCTAAACGTTTCGTCTCTTAATAATCTATTTCTTGCTTGTTGGTTAATCAAAACTAAGTAGTCTCCATAGCCTTTACCGTTGTAAGATGGAACATTTAAATCATGGAGTTTGCTTGCAAAATCTAAAATTGTATCCATCTTCAAAGGTGCAAAATTAGTTGAAGAAACATCAACTTGTGATACAACAATAGGTTGGGTGTTATCAGAAAATGTTTTAGTTGGTAAAACTGTTTTACCTGTTTCCACTACTAAACCTTTATTTGTGTTTAACCCTAAAACATCGAGATAACCAAACGCATTCATAAGCAAGTCTCTTTCTATTGACATAACTATACTGTCCGAGACCTGCTCTCTTATTTCTGCTACAATATCAAAATTTGCAAAAGTTTTTGCTCTTTCGGTGAACATCATTTCAAAACCACGCTCATCGACTGAAACGTCAAATTGCTTCCAGCTCATAGATTTTTCAGGTAATGGGTCAAATTCTCCGATATTACCTTCCCATAAAGTGTCCGTCGCCCTTGTGTTTCTCTTTACCATTATAAAATAATGAGATTTGTTTTGACCGAAATCAGTAAACTTTGAAACAAATCTCCTGAATGTCACTTCAGGTAAAACTTTCTTCATAATCTCTTTCGACATCTCCGCTCTTGTGATTGGTGCAGCATCTTTAGTATCAAGGAAGATGTCTGAAGTGAAAGATGATTGAGATGGTTTAGAAACTGAACTCCAAAATACTCCAGCCATTTTTATCAACCTCCTAATTCTTTAATTTTTTCATATAAACTTGCTCTTGGTATTCCTGTAATTCTAACTTTACCGTTATCTACTATCCCATCTTGAAATTCAATTATAGCAACATCTTTAACAGTAATATCTTCAAGATACTTTTTATAATCGTTGTAGTAATCACTCATAGTATATGAAGGAGTTTGTGGTTTTTGTTGCTCGGGTTGTTGTCTGTTAAATTGATTTTGCTGTGATGATAATAACTCCTTCGAGAAAGATGCTACTTCTTTTATTACTTGAGTATAAGCTTCTTCTAAGTAATCGAGATACTCATCTCTGACTTTACCAGCTTGAATATCAGCTAAAACTTGCCTGTCTGCTCTTGGGATAACCATATAAAGGATTTGGGAGAATTTAGGTAAGTGCTGATATTTTGACGTAAATCTCATAATACCAATATCTTTCCAAGCTTTAAATTGCTCTTCAATGGAGTTATCTACTGTTTGAGTAGTCTCCTGCTGTTGCTGTTGTGGTTGCTGTTGTGGTTGCTGCATCTCTTTTTCTAAACTATCTAACTGCTCTAAAAGTTTTTGCAATTCTAAGTCCATGTCTAACCTCCTATATAAAATTTATTCTAAAAAATTTATTTGTCAAGGGTTTACGACTTTTAAAAACTCGTAAGAAAGTCGTAAAGGAAATCGTAAAATTCTAAAGTATTGATAAATAATCATTTTCACTTCTTTTATTACGACTTTACGATTACTATCTATACTTACCATTTTCAAAGCCAATTTTTTGGGGGTGCGGGGGTGTCGTATAAAAAATTACGTAATCTCTCATCGTAATCGTAAAGTCGTAAAAACTCTAAAGAAAGCATTATTTATCAATGCTTTACAATTTTACGAGTTTTATTACGAGTTTTTTAAAAGTCGTAAAAACTCGTAATCAATAGTCAGGAACAATTACTTTAAATTTATTGTATTTGCTTTGTCTTGCAACTCCCCATATCACATAACGTAAAGCATCATGGATATGGTCGTAATATCCGTCCTTTATTGGTTTTCCGTAATCATCCATCTTAAACTCTCCTAAAAAGCCTGCTGTGCTAATTGGTGCATCAGGAGATACTTGAAGGGCTTTTTGATTACGGATATCCTTTTCAAGCAACTCTCTTAACAAACCTACACTGTCCATAATCGGAACTTTATTTGTAATTACTTCAATGTTATATTCTTGTCTAATTCTGTTTATAAGTGAAATGCCATCAGATTGTGATGCTTGTCTTCCTGCAATATCGCCATACCATTCTACTTCTAAAGCATCAAGCCTCCATTTTTCCCTTAACCGCCTTCTTACTAAATCTATAAATTGAAGAGTAGAAACATTTTCGCCGAGTAATTCGTCTATAACTATTAACCTCCCCCATTCATCTTCAGCAAGTAAAACAAATGCAGGTCTTCTAAATCCAAAGTCTAAGCCTGCGTAAGTTTTATAAAAGTATTGTAAATCTTTAGGAGTTATTGCTCCTTTAAATACATTAGCTTCAGTGAAAGATGAAGTGTATAAACCATCGTCTACATAAGCCGAACCCCATTCTCCATAAAGCATAACTCTTTTAAAAGCATAATTACGATGCTCCATCTCTACGTAAAATGAATGAGATAAGTTAAACTGTTTAGCAAGAATATAATCTCCTTCTCTTCCTATAACCTCATATCTTGTATTACCTATTGTGTAATACTCTTTATCTTCATATACATAAGGTCTTGTTTTCGATGCAAATACATGCGAAGGAATTTTAACTTTAATATAATTATCGTATGAAGAAGATTTAATGACTTTTGTTTGCGGGTATCCATCTTTTATAAATTTACGATATACCCAATGTGTTTCAGGAACAGGGTTTAGATTAAGCAAGCCTCTTTCAAAATCTCTTTTTAATCTCATTCTTTGAGATACTTCATCAAAAGCCTCCTCACTGATACGGTCAAGCTCGTCTATTATAACAACGTTAAACTCGTAAGATAAAACAGAACGGTATTGTTGGTTTTTGTCTGATAAAGAAAGATAGAAAATCTTAGTGCCTGTAATTAGATTTTCGATATACTGTAAGTCGTCCTTAACAATGAAAACCTCATCCTGCTTTGCTCCAATTTCTGCGCATTTCTTTCTAAACTCTGCTACAAGTGTGTTTTTCAAGTCTCTTAAACTTTCCCTTGCAATTAGTATCTGCGAGTTTTTAAATCTTTCATCAAAGAATAAAGTAAGCAAAATCACGACGGATACTGTAGTTTTAGCAGAACCTTTACCGCCTACCGACAGTATCCATCGTGTGTTTGGTGCATTAAAAAACGTATTGTAAATTTCTGCTTGCTTTTCTGTTAGAATAATACTCATAAATCTATACTCATAACATTATTAAATATCCTTTAATTAAGTATTTACTTTAGGTATTTTTATTTTTATTCCTTCAGGTGGAATAATCAGCTCATCTTCTGCTAAGTAAGGTTTAGGGCGGTCTAAGTCAACTGTAGCAACTAAAGCATCACCGTTATACAAACTAATTTTCACAACTGGATTATTCAACGGTGCAATATCTTTAGAAGCAAATGGAAATATAATATTAGAACTGTTAAAAATGTAAACATAATTATTATCTTCGCTTGTTTGAACATTGCCATACTTTTGTCTTTCATATCCTTCGCCTGAACACTCTGTGCCGTTTTGTCTGACTAAAGCAACAGATAAATTTTGAAAAGAAGGTGCTATTAAATCTACAAAATTCTTAACTACAAAAATCGCCATGTCTATAACCTCCTATAAAAAGTTTTCTTCAGAAATAAATAATATAGCTGAAAATGAAGAAGTGTCAATAACTTTCTCATTTAAAACTAATTCACCTTGAATTGTGCCATCAGGTTTAATGTAAATTACTAAACCTTGATTTACTTTAATCTTTTTGTTTTCTTTACCTTGGATTATTCTAATCATTGCAGTATAAACTCCTCTACTCTTAATGCATTTTCAGAATAAAGAGATACAACAAACTCAGAACCTCTTGCTAAAATTCTATATTCACCTGTGCTATACATAACTCCATAACTCCATATATTATAGCCATTGTTATATCTTGTTTCGATAGTCATGGTAGCAAATCTCGGAGATAAATCGGATTGAACTTCAGGAATTTTTATTATTGCTGTTTTTAAAACTGTATAAGGTAAATTTAGTCTAAAAGTAATCTCATGATAATTTGTCTGTGGTAGCTGAAATTCACTTTGTAAAAGCTCTGTAATTAAGTAAAAGTTAGTTTCGTGTAGCTTAAAGCAAATATCAGGAGTTAAGAAAACAGTCTCTCTGCCAAAATAGTAATTTGCCATATCTTTAGTGATGTAGATATAGCTATTATAAAGTGTATTGTAGAATACGTAAAAAGATTGTGTTTCACGGATAAATTTTATTCCTACACTTTCAAAATCGTTAAATGGAGTATATCTATAATTAAATGTTAAAAGTGTTTGTAGATAAATAATATCCTTTATATCCATATTTAAAATAACAGTGTAATCATCTCCTACTAAGTAAAGTTTATTATCGTAGTATATTAAGTCTATATTTGATGTTGGATTGGCAAATGTAGCATAAGAAAATGAAGCAAGGTTAGCAGTGTCTCCAGATGCAATAGCTCCTGCAGTATCTAAACCATATAAATGAATAGTAGTAGGATTACTTGTTATAATAGCAAAAAGTTGCGATGTTAACTGCTTTACTTTAACAACATTATTAAGATTTAAATTAACAACTTTTGCTTCGTCTGTGTCTGTATTTATTACTAAACATTTATCTTGATAAAAAGTAAAGTAAGAATTACCAAAAACACAAAAACCTTTAAAATCAGGTGTATCATATATTTTATCTAAATTATATAACACTTTATCGGTATGTTGGTTAAAAACGTAAATTATTTTATTGTTTCTATAAAAACCATCATAAACAGCATATGAGTAAAGGGAATAAGAAGTTTCGAATGTTTTAAGTATTTGCGGGAATATTATATTTTTATTCCCGCTTAATATTACAAATTCACCTGTGATTTTTGTTAAAGGTAATTCTAAAAGATTAATGCTCATGCTTTACCTCAACAATAGTAGTCTGACCATTTATTAACTTCTTTCCAGTTTTTCGTCTTTTTCCATACACCACAAGTTTTATTAAGTAGCTCTACAGATGCTGATAAAGAAATAGTTGGGTTTGTAATTAAGTATTCTTTTCTACGAATTTCACCTTTAATTAAATCGCAATCCTCATAGAAATCATCCCAAGTGTCTATATCTTCCCAAGTATCAGCTTTCCAAGAACCGCAATTTTTATCAGCTAAAATTAAACCGCAGTCTTTATAAAAATCATCCCAAGTGTTTACATCGCTCCAAGTATCAAATTTCCAAGAACCACAATTATTGTCAGGTGCGATTGGTGGTGGGCAGATGTAAAAGTCTTCCCAAGTATTTACAGTATCCCAAGTATCATGCTCCTCCCAAATACCTATTTTAGCTACTGTATTGCATTGATAAAAGTCTTCCCAAGCATCTACCTCATCCCAAGTATCAGCAACATTCCATATACCTTCTTTAATTTTATATGGCGGCTCTCTATAAAAGTCTTCCCAAGTATTTACTTCACTCCAAGTAGATGCAGTAGCCCAAACACTATAGTTTGGAACATTAACATTACAACCATAAAAATCATTCCATGTTTTAGCATCTGACCAAGAATTTACATTATTCCAACTTCGGCTTATTCCTAATTCACAAGAAAAGATGGATGCTTCTGCGTGGATGTGTCTTACTCTTCTTAAAAGAGTATCATGAGATAAAGAGAGGGTAGCCTCTGCATATAACCTTCTTTGTGTAATAATATTTTTATAATTACAGTTGTAATAATCCTTCCATTTGTTTACAGTGCTCCAGGTATTACTGTAATCCCAGCTTTCGCATCTTGCATTTGGGCTTAATAAATCTACTTTTGCTTCCACGGTTAACCTCGTATTTTTAAGTATTTTTGTGTCATCTTGCAATAAAGGAACAGTTGCTTCTGTAGTAAAATAAGTCCTATAAATGTTGGAAGAACCTAAAACATGCAACTGTCCTTCCGCATTTAATAATCTATTCATATTTAAGTTAGTATCAATATTTACAGGTAAAAGAATATCAAATCCAATTACAGTAGTTTTATATTTACTTAAAATATACTGTGGTGCAATTTTAGTGTCAGATGTTAAGTAAAATTTTAATTCTTTATGAAAAAGATTATTCTTTACTACAAAAGTATCTCCAACTACATATCCCTTTACTCCTTCAGTTTTTCTTTGAACTCCGTTTATATGAACACTAAGAAACAAATCAGGCTCGTAAGATTTAACAGGTAAAGGAAACTTTAAAATTGCTTTCCTACTAATGTAGTAGGCATCTATAATATAAACTTGCGCTATTCTATCTATAGAATAATAGTATTGATTACTATTTTCAGTCCAAACATTACAATCCTTCCAAGTATTAAATTTCTTTTTCCATGAAGTAGCAAAACACTTATCACTTAAATCCTCTTTATAAGGAACAAGCTTTATTGTATTTACATTCAATCTTTAACCTCAACTTCTATATAGTCATCAACGGTCTTTTGAGTAGTGATATTAATATTTATTGTAGGAGTAGTAGTTTGCTCTTGGTTTGGTTTTAGTTTATTTGTAGCATTGGATAAAGTAGCAAGCTCTTTTGCTATCATAATTTTTGTTTGTAGTAATTCATTCATAGTCCTAACAGGATTTTTTGCTTTAGCAAACATATCAGCATCGTTATATAACAGCTCTGCTTGAATATAAGCTTGGATTAATATCTTTCTTGCAGTTTCTAAATCTTCTATTTGTCTATTTACAGCATAGTTTACTACTTCTTCTTGTGGTAGCTTTAAAGTAGCTTTTTCTTTAACCGTTTGCAAAACTTCATCTTTTTTAATAAGTGGGTTCATTTTGCATACTGCTCCTTTATATCTTGATAAATTTTGCTTACCTGCTCTTCAGTCCTTTTACCGTCCATTATCTGTAAAACATTATAAGCTACAGATAAATCAGTAAAGTCTGAAGAGTAAAGTTTAGGGAACAACAAATAATGTATATGTCCTTTATAAGTTGCTAAATCCTGTGTAAAGTAAACTTTTTGTCCTGTAATAGTTAAAAAAGCTTGTCTGTTAGGGTTATACCTATCTTGTATTACTTTAGCTTTATAAGTCTTAAGCATTTCTTTTATATAAAGAGTAATACTGTCATTGGCAGTGTAATTAAAGAATACTTCATCATCGACTTTCTTACCAATAAAAATATTACCATACTGAACAAAAGCAGGATATTTAACCTTTCTTCTAAAAGCTTCTTCTACATCAATTAGGAACATTTAACTGCCCTCTTATTTTTTCTAAGTCTTCAGGTTTAAAAGGTGGTTTTTTGCTTTCTTCATTTTTAACTTTCTCTAAATTTAACTTAGCTATAATTTTAACAGCACCAGATAAACTATTCATTTTTTGTTTTAAATCTTTACATCTACGTTTTAGTTTTACTACTGTATAAAGCAAATAAACAAATAATCCTAACTCAACAACTGAAGAAATTATTTTAAACTCCATAGGCGCCTCCTTATTTTTAATTTAACTAATGTAAACAATGTTAAAATATAAAGCATAAATACAAATACTCCGCTTCCAATAACTTCAACCATTTACGCCCCCTTGTTTAGCATTAGCTATCATTTGAATATAAGCCATTAAAGCTTGTGGATGGTTTGCTAATCTTGAAACCACTTCGTCACTTTGTAAAAATTGCTCTGCTATGTGTGCAGATGCTTGCTCTTTTTCAGCTTGTGCTTTAGCTATAGCTTGTAGCTCTTCTGGAGTTGGTATTCTTACAAGCTCAGCATCTAATTGTAAAATATGAAAGATTTTCTTAAATATTTCTACCATGTTTAAATACGGTGTTAATCCAAGATTAGCAGATAGCTCAACAACACTTAAAATATTCTCAAGCTCTTCTTTTTGCTTAATTACACCTGACATACCTTGAACTTTGATTATTGTGCCTTTGTATAGCTCTTTAATTAAGTAGTAATAAGGCTCTCTATCTTCAAGTATAGCTTTATTCATTAGCTCGTTTAATTCTTTTAACTCTGTCGGCTCAAGCATTCCTGAATTAATAATTTCTTGTAAATGATATTGGAACATTAAAGAGATAAGCTTTCTTGATATTCTTGCTATAAATTCATCTTCAATTCTGTTTATGATGGTAGATATAATGTTTTGTGTCATTTGAGTTTTTAAAGCAACCTCTTTAGCTGTTGGTCTACCTTTGCTTGTAGGCTGTCCCATTAAAAACTCAGTCAAAGCTGAAACGTTTTGTGCTTCTTGAAGGATTAACTGTCTTACTGGTAAAACGTTAGGGTCAAAGCTTGCCATAGTAAAAGGTCTAATTGCAGGAGTATCAGATACTGATTTAATAACTGTAAAAGGCTTTACTGTAAATACTTCATCTTTTGTTGCAAAAGCTGAAGTATTTACCTCAAAGCCCATTGCAGTTGAAAGTATCGCTCTATCTAATATAGCTCTTAACATTCTGCTATCTTCTTTGTAATAATCCCAAATCAAGTCAGCATATGACATTTGCATATCATCAGAATAAAAAGAAATGGAAATAATCGGAAATTGTTTATCAGCATGTAAGATATTTTCTACATCTACTAAATATCTATCATTGTAAATAGTAAATTTAAGTGGTAAAGAAACATCACCTTCAGGGTTTACGTATCTTCCGAAGATATAAGTAATTTTGCCATAAGTAGCTCTACTTTTCATTGAAGTGATAAGATAATCAGTCCTGTCTTTATCGGTAGTTAGATTGTATACTTCTAATTTTTCAGGAACGTATTTCCAAAGTTTAGATAGTCCTTTTACTTTTTCTATTGGAAGGAATACATCATATGCGTAGAATTGATTATCGGAAGATTTGTAGTATTGTAAAGGATTTAACGCTTTTGCTGTTATGGTAAATTCTACATCGTCCCATTCGTCAATAGTATAATCAGCATCAAGTAATACAACAAGCTCTCCAGATAAAATACCAAACCATAACGCTTTGTCTATTTTATCGAATAACGCTGTTTTATAAACAGCAAGGTCAAAGATTTTCTTATAAGCAGAAGGGAGATAGTTGTATTTTCTACTTTCAAATGATAAAAGAGTATGAGTAGATTTATAAAGTAAAGCTCTTAAATACAGATAAGCAAATAGTGTTTTTTGAAAAAAGATAGAAGATTTAATATCAGTCCGCCAATTGCCAGTGCTATCATCAGGCTTAGGAATTACAGAATTTCCATTCAGCTCTGATAAATAATCAATAACACGGCTTCGTCTTGGCTGAGAAGCAGATTGCAACTCTTTATAAACAGTTAAAGCAAAAGTCTCAATCTCTTCTTTAGGTAAAGTAAGCTCGCCATTAATCGAAGTTATGTTAAAATACATGCCAACTCCTTAAATAAAGTTTAATTAAAGTTTAATATAAATATATTACCAAAACGGAAATATATCAATACCTTTCTTATATTTTTGTCCGTATTTATAAATCAATAAAGAGTATGAATAGTTAATATCACACGCGCTTCTATATTGCTTACATTCACCGTTGACTTTCCGTACGCAAACATTACCACGCATACAAGCTTGTTTACATTTACTCCATTCATAAACACCAGCTCTTTTACATTCCTTCAATACCCAGTTTCCACCGTTGTATCGTTGATATGTTACGAAGAGTTTGTTGGATGGATTAGAGCTATGAAGAGATTTTATAAAGTAAGCAAAAGCATAGAAATGGTCTTTAGAGTAAGGTTTAGTATAATCAGGATATAACGGTCTTAAAATCGGGTCTAAAAACTTTGGTGTAAGCTGAAAATATCCAATCGAGCCGTGTCCAT
>QGLW01000160.1_pt1 | contig 19443 bp, 23 predicted proteins | sample 1725341 | NCBI WGS metagenome assembly QGLW01 (sample SAMN05439265, study PRJNA331180) | Hot springs metagenome, whole genome shotgun sequencing project. | isolation source: microbial mat of Apron and Channel Facies of Mammoth Hot Springs | place: USA: Wyoming, Yellowstone National Park | collected... | reverse complement strand
CGGGTAATTTTGGAAACCTTTGAAAATTTTAAAAACTTTAAACCCAGTTTTAAGTTTTTAATGGTTTTGATTTTAAGGTTTTGATTTTTTTAAATAGTTTTGATTTTTAAGAAGTTTTTGATTTTTTTAATGGTTTTGATTTTTAAAAAGTTTTTGATTTTTTAAAGGTTTTAATTTAAGTCTTTGATTTTCAATAATTTAGATTAATTTTCCTTTTAACTTTTTTTTCTCTAAATTATTTTTTTCTATATTATATATAGAAAAAAATAATACAACTGACGCAACTTTTTACCTTTTAACACGATAGTTCGAGGGTCTGTCAATTGATATTGCTATATTTCTTTAATTCACGGTACGCATTGCGAACTGTTCGCAATGCGAACTATCTCAACCCTTTAAATTAAACTAAATAGTTGTCAGACAATAACTTGTAAATAGTTCGCAATGCGAACATAAATTTTAAGTTTTAAAGAAAATTTTATAAGTATTTGAAAATTCGTTAGGTTATAAAACTTCAAGTTTTAAAATCACCCCCCAGATTTTAAGTTTTTTATTTAAAGTTGTTGATTTTTCAATGAAAGTTTACAGTGCGCTAATAATAAACCAGAAAAAGGTCTAAAAGCCTGTCTTCCAATAGAATAGGGTATTTCTTTGATGGTCCCAAGCAGTTTTCAAGTTTTCCTGTCTTAACAGAAAAATTTGATCCCTTGACAAAACACCCCTACCCTACTATAATATACTTACTAAAAAAGGAGGTAAGTATGCCACTAGAGAAAGACCTACAAGAAAAGATGAGGTTCTATGACATAGAAACAAAATGGGGAAAGCTAAACACAAGGGACACCTTCATCATTCCAATGTATGTCCCAACCAAGGTCAAAGACTTTGAGGATATCTTCGGTAAGAAATATACCGATGAAACCTTTGCCATCAAAGTAGCTGTTATGAAAGAGGACAGCGTAATAAAGTTTACTAACGGAAGACTAATGCCCCTTACACCTCAGGATGCTCCAAAGATAGACTACAGCTATGTTACTCTGGAAGATTACCGCAAGTATACCAATATTAGAGATATTCTTATAACCTCTTTGATGAGATTTCTTATTGCATATGATAATGCAGCTCTCTTAAGGTCTACTGCAAAGCTCAGAGAAGTTCCGCCTGAAGATGTTCTGAATGGAGTGAATACCTGGATATCTGGAATGATTTATTCCCTTTCAGATGAGAATGTGAAAAAGCTCAATGAAATCTTCGCAAAGAGAAAACTGGGTGAGAATATTAATCTTAATGAAATTTCGAGTATGTTTATAGCGGATGTAAGTTATAACCAGCTTCTTGGGGTAGTTCTCTTCCTTAGTCTGCTTTCGGGTGCATTAATCCCAGAGATATCTAACATTATTAAAATACTGTATGTCTACATCGCAGATATGCTTGGGTTCATTCCGATTGAGGTATTCTCGAATAATGTTGAGGAGCTAGTTCAGAAGGGGATTATGATAACAATGGATTTCACAGTAGCGATACAGGAAGTAAACAACACTCCTTCAAACGCTGGAGGTCCTGAAAATGTTTCAAAAGAAGGGGCCTAGATCCTGTTTTGGACTTTACTACTCTGAAGAGGCGGAGGAATGTGGAAAGTGTTCAATAAAGAATCTTTGCAGGAATGTGACTTATGGGGTATTAAGTTGGGGTGTTGCGGCAGCTTACCTTGCCCAATACAACCCCCAAACTCCAGCTGAAGCGATTGAAAGAGATATCTTGCTTTCACACATCAACTACCAGATTGCTAAGATCGGTAGAAGGGCTTTAAGGTATTTAAAAGAAAAGGAATCTCAGAAGAAAAGAGGCGTCAGTTTCCTTGATCCCGACCCTTCAAAGGTATTAGTGGATGCAGCTACTTACTACAATATAGACCTTTCATTCCTCCCTAAAACCGATATTGAAGTCCTTGAAAAGATGATCGCTTCATTATACCCACTTCCACTGAATAAGATTTCCCTTGGAGGCAATCCTGACGCCAAGCAAGGTGAAAAGTATAAAAAGGTTAGTATCCATCTTTCCTTTGGAAACGGTAGGGTAGTTATAAACTATCTTCCAGCTAATATGTATGCAACCGTTCTTACTACTTCTGCGGGTTTGGTAGGTGCCGTTGCGGTGACGAAAAAGGAAAAAGTTGGAAAGGAATTTTACGAAAAACTTGTGAAGATAAAGGAAGACCTCATAAAAGCCCAAGGAAAAGTAGCCCTAACTGGTAATGCGGAATAAACTGACTTTGTCTCCCGACTTTCGAACGCTGACCTTGTCCCTCAGTTCAAAAACTTTTGCACATTCTAAAATAGTTGTTCTATCTAAGCTGGAACCTCCAAAGCTCGAAGAAGATTACAAAAGAAGTTTCAAAGAACTATACGACTCAACCATGGTATTCCTCGGGGGTCCGAAGTTAACTGAGGTAGTAAGAAAGGTATCTGAAGCCTTTGAAAGGACTCCTGAGGAGTACCTATCTCCTTTATGGTTTGAAAAGTCTATAAGCATTGGGGAAGATATTTTAGGTGGAATAATGTCAAATACCAAGTATGACAAGTTATACCTTCCAGCGGGGCTTCTTAATCCACTGTCAATAAAGTTAACAAGGTGGGTATTAAACCATTATTTTGAACTTGGACTTGAGGATAAAGAAATAAACATATATGTTGAAAGACCCGCTTTGGATTTGTATCTTTTAAGGTGGGAATTTGAGGAAAAGTTGGTAAAGGGTGAATATAGAGATGCCTCCTATGAACTATATCAACTTTGGAAGAAGGTTTATTCGAAGTTCGGAAATGTAAGGTACTTCAGTTGGGGTGGGGGTTTGGATCTCGATTATGGGAAGTTTAGTTATGTGAACGAACTTCTTGCTTTTCCATTACTCGTAGCTATTAATAAACAAGAGCTTTTAAGTAATTTCAAGAAAGAAATGATTTACAAATTTAAGGAGGGTAAAAATGGATGAAAACAGAGTAATTTACGTAAAACGAACACCTTATACTATAAGGGTTCCTTACACGGTTACAGACCCAAACGTTGTTTTAAATTTCATTTCGGAACCCGTAAAATTTCTTATGATGAAAACCCTTCAGTATTCCCTTGAACTTGAGCAGTATGTCGAAAACCTTGGAATTACTCAAAAGAGTGCGATTCCTACAAGGGTTAAAAACCGAAGGTTCTCGGTAATGTATCGCTTTTATTCTTTCCTTTTAAGGAATGCAAGATTTCTGAAAGAACTATTCAATCTATGGGAACTCCGAAAGGTTGAATTTCTTGCTCTTTTCAACCAGATTAGAGCTGAATTCCTGAAAAAATACCAGAACGAACTTTTTGAAAAGTTAGGTTATGAAGGAACCTTTGAATTACTTGAAAAGTTGAACAATGTTGCAATGGAAGTGATTAGCAAAAGAATACCCCCTTCACTTGATGACGTTATAACTGAAGTTATACCAAGTAAAACATTGAGAAAAAAGCTAAAAGAACTTTTAAAGGAGGATACTCAAGATGAGGATACTGTTAATCAATGATGATGGATCAAGAGAGGATAAAGCCAAGGGAACATACCTTTTAAGAGATAAACTTATGGACCTTGGACATACTGTTTATACGGTTCTACCACTTATTGACGCTTCAGGTGCCTCATTTTCAATGAATATGCCTGATATGGGAATTGATGTTCATGAAATTGCACCTTATGTATATGGAATAAATGGGACTCCAGTTTCTTGTGTAATATACGGAATGCATAAGTTCCAAACTGAAACGGAGAAGTTTGACCTTGTAGTATCTGGACCAAATACTGGGGATAACAAAGACCTTTTAATTCTGTCCTCTGGAACCTGTGCGGGAGCTTTGTTTGCATCGCTTCAATACCAAATTCCAGCGGTTGCCTTTTCCGTAGAGACAAGAGGTATGGAGGTGTCAAACTGGGAAGCTGTAGTTGCGGCTGCTGTTGATGTAATTAATTTAATTGAGAGAGTTGGACCGAAGAAAGGGTTTATAAATGTCAGTCTACCAAATATGGTTACAAAGCCTGATACTATTATGCTTGAACCTTTTATACCTTATCTCAATTTGAGGGTTGAGGAGTTTAAAGGTGAAGGACTTCCGAGGTTCATGTACAAATTTGACTTTCCATCAGATAGGTTCTATAATTACGATGTTATCAAAATGACATTCGTCTCGGTTGAGACGGATATCACTTTGTTAGAACTTTTTAATAATTTTGCTGAAAAAGAAGAAAAGGAGGAGGTTAAGTAAAATGAACCTGTTAATTATAATAGTACTGGCAATAGCCTCGGCTATTGTAGTCGTAGGTATAAATCTGCTAACAAATAAGATAAAAGAGAAAAAGGTAAGAGGCCAAGTAATTATCGACTTTTCAGACTTCGAGCGAGACAAATACTATTCCCTGATCAAAAGATACAGAGAAAGGCTCGAGAAACTTGGTGTAGACTTTATGTCCGACCCAGCTTCACCACTCTTTGCACTTATGACTCTTGTAAAGAACGCAGTCATAGATTATGTTGAGACTAAGGAAAGGCCTGAAGTTAGTCTTGAGGACTATGTTGACATAAACCTTATTGGACAATTTATTACCTGGCTTGTTATTTCAACGGTTCAAATTAAGGAAGATAGCAAGGAGAGTAAAGTTGTGACTGAATACTTCTACAATTTGACAAAGAAAATTATTGCAAATAAAAACCCAGAAAAGCTTGGCGAGTTTGAAGAGATAGTAAACAAAATTAACGAAATTGTGAAGTTCAAGTAAAATAACGGAGGGGATTATGGTAAAAGGAAAACAATGTGAAAAATGCCCCCTCAAAGATGCAAGATTTGTTCCAGCGGAGATTTATGGAGAACCTCCTCTTGACATATTATTTATTGGTGAGGCTCCTGGTGCAGAGGAAGAAAAAGAAGGAAGACCATTTATCGGAAGAAGTGGACAACTTCTAAGGGACAAGTTTTATAACCTTGTTCTGAAAAATCACCCTAACCTGAAATTTGGGATAACTAATGTTGTAAAGTGTAGACCGCCTCAAAACGAAACCCCCGATAAGACAATTGTAAACTTCTGCAGACCGTATATAGATTCGGAAATACTTGACCTGAAACCAAGGATTATAGTTTTACTTGGGCGGGTTGCTTTAAAATACTTCCTTGAATTTGATTCAGTTACCAAGTATGTAAATACAGTAGTCGAAAAGAATATGCCTTATGGCTTGGTTCAGGTTGTTGTTACCTACCACCCAGCATCGGTTTTGAGAGACATTGGAAAGATGAGAGATTTCGAACTTACTTTTTCACGAATAATCCCTAAAGTTTTGGAGAAAGGTTCCGAAAAGGTAGAGTTCCATTACAAAGTAGTTGATACCGTTGAAGAGTTTGAAAAGCTTGCAAAAAGAATAATTGAGCAAGGGGAATATGTAGCTTTTGACGTTGAAACCCCATCAATACAGGTTCCAATAAACCCAACCGAAAGCCCAATATACACCATTTCGCTTGCGGTGAAGTATAAAAATGGTGTTGAGGAGGTTTGGGCTATACCCCTTATCAAGGACGACGCTTTATATATACCTCTTAAAGAGATAATGGAAAATCCGGAGATAAAAAAGATAGCCCACAATGGAAAATACGATATAGCTTTTCTTAAGGTACATGGAATAGACATAAAGGGGTTTTACTTCGACACCTTAATTGCCCACCACCTTTATGATGAAAATTTACCCCACAACCTTGGATATCTTACAACTGAATTCACACCGTTTACTGAATACAAGTCTGAATTCTGGGAAAGTGGTGCTGACAAGATGCAGAAACTTACCGAAGATTATAAGAAAGGTGAAATTTCCCCAGAAAGTGAAGCATTCTTAAGAGAACTTTTGGAGTACAACGCAAAAGACGCTTACGTAACTTTACTCTCTTTCTACAAACTTGACAAACTTCTCAACGATTACAAAAAAGCGGTGATGAGAAGTATTCTTATTCCACTCTCTATGACCCTTATGGATGTTGAGCTTTCGGGGTGGAAAATAGATTTCAATGTCCTAAAAGAACTTGAGGTCGAGTACTCGACAAAGATATCTGAGACCTATAGGAAAATGGTTGAGCATCCTTGGATAAAGAAGTTTGTGTCCAAAGCTGGGGTTCAGGTAAATCTAAACTCGACCAAACAACTAAAACAAATTCTATTTGACATTGGAGGACTTCCAATAATAAAGAAAAGCAAGAAGACCCAGGAACCTTCAACGAGTACCGATGTTTTACTACAACTTGCTGATAAGTCAGAATTTGTAAGGGATTTGCTTGAGTATAGAAAGTTGAGCAAGATTTACACTGCCTTTATAAAATCGATGCCCGAGCACATACTTTCAGACGGTAAAATACATCCAAGGTTTAACATTACTGGAACGGTTACTGGAAGATTGTCAAGCGATAGTCCAAACATTCAGCAGATACCAAAGGGTTCAACGATAAGAAAGATGTTTGTCAGCAATTTCCCAGATGGATATATACTTGAAGCTGACTATTCTCAACTTGAACTTAGAGTTGCAGCGTCCGTTTCTGGAGATGAGAAGCTAATGAAAGCCTTTGAACTTGGTGAGGACTTACACAGAAAGACTGCTTCAGCAATCTTTAATAAACCCCTAGAGGAAGTAACGGATGAAGAAAGAAGAATTGCAAAAGGTATTAACTTTGGAGTTATCTATGGGATTACTCCAGTGGGATTGGTGGAAAACCTTGTTCCACTGGGAATTAGCATTACGAAATCTGAAGCCGAGCGATACATTAAAGCCTTCTTTTCAACCTACAAAGATGTTTATAACTGGGTAGTACTTGTAAGAAATATTGCATTGAAGGATAGAGTTGTTCATTCAATCTTTGGGGTTGAAAGACATCTTGAAGGCACAACCGAGGAAGATTTAAGACAGGCAACTAACTTTGTTATTCAATCTTCGGCGGCATATTTTACCTTCATAGCCCTAAATGAAATAAGAAAGAAAATAAGAGCCTTTGGACTTAATTCAAAGATATTGGCTACAATTCACGACTCGATAGTCGTTGACGTACCTGAAAGTGAAGTTGAGATAATGAAACAAATTATAAGGGAAGCAATGGTTGACAAGGTGTCAATGGTTGTTGATGCTATTTTAAAAACAATTAATTTTCCAGAAATACCTGGAAAGAAACTTTGTGTTCTTGATGTTGATATTAAGCAAGGTAAAAGCTGGTACATTGGAGAAGGGGAAGAACCAATTGAAAACATGATGGAGGGTGAAAATGTTGAAAGTGTGCAAGAAAAACAAGAGGCTTGACAATTCACCAAAAGTATATTATTCATTAACTATAACAAAGGTAGGTTAAAGGCCTACGAAGGAGGTAAAGATGTACCAAAACTATGATGAACTGATAAGAAGGTACCAGGAGGCCATAGACAGGGAACTCTCGAGGCCTCAATCGAGAGTTCCAGGTGTGAAGTTCCTCTACCCCCACAACCCTGGAACATACATTGTGAGAATCCTGCCAAACAAGGACTATCTTAACAACCCAATTTTCTTCGTAAGAGCTTACTACCACGCACAAGTTGACCCATCTGGAGAAAAGATTGCTCAGGTGATTTGTCGTAGACAGACATTTGGTGAGGACTGTGCTATTTGTGATGTGCTTGACACTCTGACCAGAGAAGTTCCAAACCACCCGATAACCCAGACTATCAAAGCGATAACGAGAAGAAAAGTGTTGACATACTTCAACGCAATCTTCAAAGGGTACATAAGAGAAGGAAGCACAACTGTACAAAGTACAATAAGAGAGGACAACGGTGACGAAATAAATGCAGGTGATATCGTTATTCTTACTCTTCCAGTAACTGTAGCTGAATCACTTCTGAGAGAAGTAAAAGTTGACCCTGTTGGTACAATCTTCCCTGAAACTGGAAGGGATTACAAAGTAAACAATATGAAGATTTCGGGCAGAACAACCTATAGCGGTAGCTTCGATTACAAAATTTCCCCCGTTCAAAACTGGGAAGAGATTAAAGAACAGATGTATGACCTTGAGGCAATTCTGAAGAGAAAGCTGATCGGAAAGGAGGATGCCTTCAGAACATTCTATGGTGGGTTAATGATGAATAAAGAAGTTGCCAATGCAGTAAAGAGAGTTGCCCTTCATGGGAATATAGTTGGTTCTGAGGTATTCGAACAACTTCCTTCCGCCCAGCCCCAAGCAGAACCAAAGCCGTATCTTCCAGCTTTTGAACCGAAATCAGATGTTCAGGTTATTCAGCCTGAACCTGTAAGTTCCCAACCCACTGCTCCAAAGGATGAGGAAATTATAACTCCTCCACCTCCACCACCACAAACACCTTGGACCCAGACAGAACCAAAGACCACAAGGAAGCTTGACCTTGGTGAAATCTTGAAACAGCTTGAAGGAGAGTAATCCTATGCTTAATATAACATTCTACAAGAACGAAGACGGCTCGATGACTTTCGTCACGAAGGATGGGCTTGGAAGGGAGAAGGCTTTGACCTTCTCCCTTCAACAGGCCCTTACAGCACCTATACCATCCCTTATAACCCTTGAAGCCGAGTTTTCATACTTACTTTCTCTTGTTGAAAAAGAAATATCAAGTATTGAGGTAGCCTTAAAACGTAAAAAGATTGAAGTGGTTGAAGATCTTATGAGAAGAAACACGAAACTGAGTATGACGGCTGCGAAAGATATGGTTTATTCAGATGATGTGTTTTATTCAATGAATGAGACGTATAATGAGTATTCTTTTTATTCTATGGTTTTGAGAAGCATTATCAGGTCAATTGAACAGATAATCGAATACAACTACAAAACGAGCTATTATGACCACAACGCTTCAAGACTTTCATATACTGAAACAAGCCCAAGAAGGGATGAGATTTTAAAACTTTTAAATGAAGAATAGGGGGTAAAGTATGGCTGAGAAAAAGGAAAAACAGGCAAAAAGTGTAGTTGACTTACTAATGGAAGAACTGTCTAAAGAGGCAACACCTGTTGCTGAACCTGATTCCATTGAGGTTGGAGTTCCAATTGTAAACTGGATAATTCCAAGAATACCTTTAGCAAGAATTACAACGGTTTATGGTCCTGAAAGTTCTGGAAAGACAACTTTTTGTTTACATATGGCTGCAGCGGTTCAGAAGAAAGGTGGAAAGGTTTTCTGGGTAGATGCGGAAAATTCATTTAGCCCCGAGTATGCAAAGTCAATTGGTGTTGACTTAAGTCCTGACAAGATACTTGTTATGAAAGGTGATATTAGCCTGGAAAAAGTATTTGAAAATATTGAGAAAATTCTGAAAGCGTATGCCTCAGGTGAGGAAGAAAATCCAGCCCTTATTGTTTGGGATTCCGTTGCCGCAACTTCATCCGAAGCCGAACAGGAAGCCTCGCTGCAAGATAAACTTGTAGCTTCCAATGCCCGAGTTATGTCTCAGGGTCTTAGGAAAATTAGTCCATACTTAACCAAAGAGCCGAAGGTTGGAATAATTATAGTCACACAAGTAAGGTCAACGATGAATGTCTCTTGGAGTTCAATTGATTATGATATGTATGGTGGTAGAGCCTTAAAGCATTTCCAGTCTCTTGCAATTGAGTTTAGACGTAGAAAGGTTTTGTCTGAAGAAAATGGTGTAATGAGTGAAATAATTGTCCAGAAGTCAAAGTTAAGTGATATTGTATTCCAGTCAAGGGTTAAAGTTATCATAAGACACGGTATTGGGATTGAAGCTGGAAAGACCTTACTTGACATAGCAAAAGATCTCAAAATAGTTGAACAGGTTGGGGGGTATTACAAGTTTTCAAACCTTGTACCTGAAAATCTTCGTACCATTGGTGATAAAAAGAACTTTAGAAGTGATGAACTAGTTGAAATTTTAAAGTCTGAACCTTATTTGGAGGTGGTGAAAAGTAGGTTCAAAGAAGTAAGCTTGTAAAATGGGGGACATCATGTCTACAAAAATTCAGATATACAACAAGGACTACGCCCTTCGTGAAGGAAATGTGGTATACTGCTATGACTTGATTGATGTAGAAGAAGAAGTTCTTATTATTTTTTGGAGACTTGTTTCAATGGAAATTGGGAAAGGGAAATCGCTTCCAATTCTTGCTCCGGTTGTATTTGTGGATAAAAAGGACAGGAATTTGTACATGTTGGTGAAAAAGCTTGGCCAAGTTCCACCCTCCACCTATCTTTTTATGGTATCAAGTAGAGAATACAATCCTGAACAGCGATACAGGTCATTTGCGAGCTCACTCGGAAAAAGTCCGCTCATATTGGAAGCTTCACTTATAGGCGAAAGAATTGACTTCTCGAATGTTTCAGTAATTGAAAGGGAAGAAGATGTTAAAGGCACGATTAACTTTCTGAGCAACTATGGTAAGAAGTATCTCAATATACTTGAAGAGCTTTCCAGGGAACACATCATTTCTATACCAAAGAAGAGATTTGGATTTGTCTTTGTTGATGACGATTTGGAAAGGAAGAAGGTGAATTCGCTCGCCGAAGAGATTTTCCGTAAACTGAATGGATAATGAGAAAGGCATTTTCCATAGATGAATATGAGATCGCTCGACAAATTCTTGCGAAAGATCCACAACTTAAAGAATTGTTGGAGCTTGCCTTTCCCTCAAAAGACAAATACTATTCAAAACTTTTCAGATACTACATTATTAAAATGTCATTCGGAACGGGTATAAGTATGTTCATAAACTACCTGATTTCGTTTTTATCGGATTCGGGATTGCTGGATTTGAATTTTAAAGGTGAAGAAGTTGGAAAGTTTGTATCAACAATTCACTATTTGATTGAACATCCAAAAGCTTTGGGGAAAGTTAAAGATAAAAAATTTGTAAGTTATGTGAATACCTTCTGCAGAATGTCTGAATGGTTTGTTGACAAATTTTCAAGGTTTTCAGATGTACAAAGGGTTTTCAAGGGGTTTAGTCCTGAAGCAGTCGAGGTTATCTTACTTGAATACTTTGATTTGCTTGAATCACTGATAAATAAAAACTAAAGGAGGAGCAATGAAAGTGTTAATTATTGGAGATACCCATTTTCACAATTGGTCGATACCACAACTTAACTGGTATCAGGAAGATTTTTTAAACAAGATTTTACCAGATGTAGTAAAGACAAACAAGCTAGATGTTATGGTATTTCTTGGAGACATTTTTGAATCAAAGAGTTATGTTGACAAAAAGGTATTGAATTTAATATTTTCATCTTTTGAATTGCTTTCAAGGCTTGTTCCAAGAATATATGTTGTTGTTGGAAACCATGATTATTATTCGTTATCTGAGGGACCTGCAATAGATTTCTTGAAGGCTTTCGGGAACATTACCGTTGTGGACAAGCCGTTTATCACAAACAATTCAGTACCAATTGGATTTATACCCTGGGCGCCTGCAATTAATAAAGAAGATGTTGAAAGCATAGTTTCAAAGTCAGAGGTTGTATTTTCCCATGTTGACATAAAGAACTTGCCGTATAATCCAAACATAAAGTCAGTATTTCCTAAAGGTGGATTAGACCTTTCAGTATTCTCTGGAAAATTTTTATTCAATGGTCATTACCACGTTCCTCAGGATAACGGAAATGTAATTATGGTCGGTTCAATTGCCCAAATGGATGTAAGTGAAATTGGATACAAGAAAAGACTTATTCTCTTCAATACCCGAACCAGGGAGGTTAAGGAAATACCATTACCTCACCCTTTATACGTTCTAGTTGAGGATCCATTGTCTTACAATAAGATGGTTGAGGAAAATAACCCACACGTAATTCCTTATCTAAATGTTGCAAAGAAGGATAGCGTTGCATATGAGAGAGTTAAACTCGAAGGCGGTAATGAAGCACTTCTGCTTGACAAAAGCAAAGAGGAAGATATTCTGACCATAGCTCTCGAATCTCTTAAGAACATTTATTCCCAGTTAAGTGAAGACCGCAAAAGATTAGTACCTTATTTAGAGTTAGAGGAAATGGTTGTAACTTCTTACTTTGAGAGGAAAGAACAATGAGGATACAAAACGTTGTAATTGAAAACTTTGCTACTCTGGAAAATATAAGAGTAAATTTCGGCGAAATAATAGATGAAGGGAACCGAGTAGTACTAGTTGAAGCTCTAAACGAGAAGACCGGAGAAAGTAATGGAGTTGGTAAGTCGGCTTTCTTCGAGGCTATCTTCTGGTGCCTAACTGGAAAAACCTTAAGGGGAACGGTTCCACCTAACCCTTCAGTTCTGGTGGAGGTAAGGAAAGGCAAGTCGAATTATGTAATAAAACGAGCAAAGAACGATATATTTCTAGTGATTGATGGGATTGATTATAAAGACCTTAAGTCAAATGTCCAAAAGAAAATTGATGAAATTATTGGAACTTCTTACTTGGCTTATCAAATGTTGACTTATTTCTCTACGGACACAATATACAAATGGTTTATTTCCTTCAATGATACAGAAAGGAAGGACTTCTTTACCGAAGTTATCGGGCTTGATTTCTTGGACAGAGTTCTTGAGAAAGTAAAGGAAATGCTCAAGTCTACTGAACTTAAAATGTCTGAAGTTCAGGCGAACATAAGGGAAAACGAAAACCTTCTTCTCAATATTACAAAGAATATTTTACCAAAGCTTCAAGAAAAGCAAAGGATAGAACAAGAAATTCTTAACTATCTTGCTTCTGCAGGTCTTGAGACAGATATAAATAAGCTCGAGTTTTACAAGTCAAAAGTTGAAAGTGGAAGGCTAAAGTGGAAGGAAAGGTATCTTGAAAAGGAAAGTGAAATACGAAATCTTGAGAATGAGAAAAGGAAAAATCTGTCTATGGTTTCTTCGGTATCTTCGCTTGTTATATGCCCTACCTGTTTCCAGCAGGTCTCTCAGGGACACAAAGATAGAGTAAAAAGGGAAGTTGAGGAAAAGGTAAAGGAAATAGACGAAAAGATTAACAGCTTGAAAACTGAACTTGAGGAGATAAGAGAAAACTACAACCAGCTTGAAAACTTTTACAGAGACCTGTCAAATATGGTTGTAAAGTATTCATCTGTGAAAGGTGTCTCTGACCAAACCTACATGGTTGAAAGTATTCAGAAAAGGATTGATGAACTTAAGAAAAAGACTGAAGAGTTGACAGTTCAGATGGAACGCTACAAGATTATGTCTGATATCTTTTCACCGAGGGGAGTGAAGGCTGGGGTGATAGACCGAATACTGGAAAAGATAAGTGAAATGATGTATAGATATTCAATGGTTCTAAATCTTCCTGTTTCAATGGAAATACAAAAGGGAAAGATTGGTTATACCCTTGATTACAAGTCTCTCTCTTCAGGTCAAAAGAGGAGGCTTGAACTTGCATTTTTGTTCGCATTGCGAACCATATTACCCTCACCTTTTGACTATATAGTTATTGATGAAATATTTGACCACCTTGATTCGACTGGAATAACAATGGCTAATGAGATAATCAAGGACTTTCTGAGAGGATTTGATATTCTTGTGTTTGTAGTTTCACATCGAAGAGATATTCCGGTGAATTACGACAAGAAATTCCTATTTAAAATGGATAATGCTGGTAAGGTATCTTTAGAAGTGAGTAATGTATGAGAATACTTGGAATAGACCTTGGGGTCAACAACACCGGATTTGTTTTAGTGGATATAAACGGAAATATGAAAGTTGTTTATTCCGAAGTTTATTCACCGAAGAGCGATGTTCCCGAGAACTTATTCAAGGAAGCTAAAAAGAAAGGTAGAAGAGGAGAACTTAAGCTCCTTGATTACAAAATTGAACATAGGTATCTTGTATCACTGTTTGAAAAGACTAAAAGTCTTATTAGAAGGTTTAAGCCTGATGCGGTGGTTGTTGAAAAACCCGACGTCAGACCAATTTTTCCAAGGAGAACCCAGGTTGTTCTTTTTATGCTTTATTCTACAGTCTTATTAGCAACATCTCGCAGTAAAGTTGATTTTGCCTCTTTTACAAAATCTACAGTAAATAAGATTATTGGAATAAAGTCTTCCAAGTCTTACAAGGAAAGGAAGAAAGAAATAATCGAAAGGTATAAAAATGTTGAATTCGATGTAAAGAAAGGGAAGTTAGACCACGTAGCAGATGCTCTTGCTGTTATTGAAGCGTACACAAAATCAAAGGACTAAGCATAGGAGGAAACATGGAGATAGAAAAGAATGCCAGCTACCTGGCGAAAATCTACATAAATGTTGTTAGAAACAAAGGAATAAAATCAAAAATCACTGGAAAGAGAGCTGTCAGTCTCATCAAGAAACTTGTTGATGAGAAAGGCAGAGACCCAGACGATTTAGAGGCAATCTTTCTCTCTCTTCAACCTGGAGAAACCTTTGAATTACCTCTTTTGCTCAATGATAACTATTATAACCAGAAACTTGAAAGGGCTAAATCAAAGATAATCCCAAGAGGTCTTTCTGGAATTGAACTAACTGATTACCAATCTCAACTGAAATATTTTGTAGACAATATTCTGAAAATAAACTATGACAGGATAATGAATTATGAGAAAACCTATTTTGATGTTGTCTTGTCTGCAAGTAAGGTATTCTTTAATGAGTTGTATATGAAGCTTTGGCTCTTTGTTGACATTCCAGTAAATTTAATCTTCAGGTGCAAGATAGCTAATCCAAAGGACTACATTTCTCCTGAACTTGAAAAAGAATTGAGAGCTTGGAACAAAAAGACTTCCTATAAAAGAAAAGTTCTTTCGGCTTACATTCAACTTGTGAAAACCAATAAATGGTTGAAAGAACTAGTGTGTAGGGAACTAAACAATATTGAAGAAATGGTAAAAGAGATGTATGATGGAGATGACTTCAAAAAAGAAAAGTATTTAAAAGAGATTGAAGAGCAAAGGAGGCTAATATGCTAAATTACTTGATTTTGAAGGCTTTCCTCAAAGCCTACTTTGATAGAGGCGGTTCACCTGAAGCTTTGAGACTTCTATCAAGTTTAGAAAAAGTTAAAGATGATTCGGCGATCTGTGCAGTATTGCACCAATTGTACAAAGAAGGTAAGTCGGTCTCTTACGAGGTATTCTACAAGTAACTTCAGCTTTACCTTAAGCAAAATAGAAAGAGATTAACTGAAGCGTAAGAATTGCTACTTACGGAAGTTCAGAAGGCGGGAAGCGTTGTTTACCTTGAGCTTGGGCTTTCAGATATTTCTTATGCTCTTGAAAAGTTGGAGGAATATTTGAAGCTAAAGAGTTTCAAATCGTTGATGGATAGAGTTAATCTTGTTGTAAAAGATGGAGAAATTTCAGACAAGGAACTATTAACCCATCTTGCTTCAGAGTTAAAGAAGACTTATGAGGAAATAATTGGAGTTGATATTTATCTTGGGAAGACAAAGTATATATCTTATATGGAAGATGTTTCCGTAAGACCTTATTATGTGCCATTTGGAAAGAGTGAAAAAGTAAAGACCGGACTTACATTTATTGACAATGAATTAACAAATGGTGGACTTGAAAGGGGTTGGTTTGTAGTGTTTGCCGCCGGAACGGGAATTGGAAAAACTACTTTGATGACTAATATTGCCGCTGAATCTTTCAGACTGGGGTATAGAGTACTTTACATATCCCTTGAAATGACTGAGAAAGAAATAGCAAGAAGAATTGACTCGATACTTACTGGAGTACCGCTTAGCTCCCTAATGCAACTTGGAAACCCGCAAAACTATCAAACTGTAAACCGGTCTGCAACTGATTTTTATTTACCAGCACCTTCAGATGCCCACCAGCAAGTAGTTGAAAAACTTAAAGAAGTTATAAAAGACCTTTCAGGTAAAGATGCTGACCTTGTGATAACTTATTACCCCTCAATGTCAATCCATGCTTTTTACGTGAGAAACATATTGAATGAGTTCAAACTTATAGGGAAAGAGTTTGATATAGTTATAATAGACTTTGCAGATTACTTCAAATCTTCCACTACTTCGGATGCTCCGTACTGGGAATCCGTTGCGGAGGCATTCAAATATCTTCCAGGTATTGCAAGAGAAAACAATGTTGTTATTATTACCGCTACTGAAATAAACAAAAGAGATGCTGAAAAAGGTGATGTAACTTTGGCTTCGGTATACGGTTCCTCATCAAAGGCTTTTGGTGCGGACTTGGTTTTAGGTATTGAAAGGTCTGGAGACCAGCTTGATAGGTATGGCGACAGTGGAGTAAGGATAGTAAGGGTTCTTAAGTACAGACACGGACCTTCTTTAAGAGACTTCAGGATCCAGCTTGACCCTAAGACATTGAAAGTGCGAGTCTTATAAAGGTATTTACAATTCGAGCAAACTGCATTATGATTAAAACAGACAGAGGAGGTAGAAAATGAAAAAAGTGAAGCACCTTCTAATCCTGATGATGGTAGTACTTATGTCGTGTGGGGGAAAGGATAAATCTTATGAGTTTTTACAAAATGTTATCCTTTCCAACCACCCCGAATCTTACATTGATACGGAATCCCCTACGTACTTTAAGTCTTCGGTGGTTATAAGCTTACTCCAACGGGCTGACAGTTCAAAGCTTATCAGTAAAACCGAAATTGGAAGCAGTGTTAAACTATACATATTTGAGGCTTACAGGAACGGTTCATGCGATACTTTTATGATTTTCGTAAGGAAAGTGGGGAACGGTTATGTTATTTCTAACGCTTTAATTAAAGGAGTGGCACAATGATTATCTATGATGGGTTTGGTTTGGTAGAAAGGTATGACTCAATGGGAGATTGGAGAGATATTGTAAAGATCGCAAGAGTATCTCATATGTCTCTTTCGAAAGACGTTGATGAAGACCTAAAACTTCTCAAGAACCTTTTGAAATGGGGGCATTTATCACCTTTTGAACATTGTCAGATTATATTCCATATGGATGGAATTCCTCTTTATTCTGCAGAACAATTTTTAAGATATAGGACTGCCAAAGTAACTAAAAGGTCTTATAGGTATGTAAACCTTTTGGAGCTGTTTAATAGGCTTTCCAAAGGTCTTGGCGAAGACAGTGATTATGCTATTGAACTTTTATTCCATATTCCAAGGGACATAAAGAATAACTCTGAAGCAAAAAAGGAATACCTGCACCACATAAAAGTTTCTATTGCAAAATACAGATACCTTGTTGAGCAAGGTATTGATGGGGAAAAGGCAAGAGGTATTCTTCCAACTTCTCTACGGACGGAAATGTATTATACAATTGATATGCGAAATCTTTTCCACATTTTCAGTGAAAGAATATCCCCCAACGCCCAACCTGAAACCCGTGAGGTTGCAAAGGCAATGTTTGTAGAAGCCTACAAATACGATCCGGTTATTATTGAAAACTGGGTCGAACAGTATGGTTCGGATTACATTAAGTCTTTCTTTGATTACATTTTAAAACAGGATTTAGGTGAAAATGAGGACTTCAATCTTCAGGAATAGATTGAAACCAGTCATAATCTTTGAACGTTTAAAACAAGTCTATATAACCTATTTTATTTTGTAACCAAAAGGAGGTATAACTATGCAGAACATATTAGATGAACTAAAAAGGGAACTAAAAGTAGAACTGCTCAGTGCAGTTCTCGAAACCGAGACGATAAATGAGTGCCATACTAAAGGCACTAAACTGCTGGTATTTCCTAATAGGTTAGTATATTTCAATATTGACTTTTCAAATGAAGAAACAGGGTATCCAAACATATACCTTCTTGCAGTTGCGGGTGAAGACGGATCAAGTAAAACCATATGGAGTATTCAAGGTTCTGACCTTGCAAGAAGACATCTAAGAGAAGTTACAAGATATGATATTCTACCTTATCTTGAAGACAACGGAATTGAGCTTAAAGATATAATTGGTCTCTATGTTTCTTGGCTTACAGGAATAAGACTTGTAAAGGAACTTGATGCCGTTCAGAAAACTGTAGCTTATCAAGCTATACCGAATGATGATGACAATAAATATCTTATCATTTTCAAGACAATTGTCTCTGAGAAAAAGCAAAAAGATGATATATATGAGTTCCTAAAGTATTCACTTTCCTTTGACAAGATAAAATACAATGTAACTACTCCATTTCCAATTACAAAAGAGGAAAGAACAAAGGTCTTCCAGAAAATGGCGGATGAAATTGAGTCTTTCCTCAATCGTGTAAACGAAGAGGTTGATAAAATCCTTAATGGATAATGGAGGGTTGTATGGAGAATGCTCCTGAGACAATCCAGGAAAACAAAATAAATATCCAGGTACTACCAATCATTCAATGGAAAAAGGGAAGTACTGAATCGCTGGTATTACGGTCAAGGTGTGAGGAAATTCCTATAGAAAGTCTTACAGATGAGGAAAAGGGGGAGCTTTTCGCAACGGCTAATAATATGATAGCTACTCTTTCTTCAATCCAGGGAGCTTTGGCAATTGCGGCTAATCAGCTTGGAATTACCAAGAGAATGTTTGTTATTAATCTTGGATTTCCAAGGGTTTTTATTAACCCGAAGATAATTGAAAAGAAGAATGAAGTTCTTTTGACTGAGATGTGCTTATCCGTTCCATATACTCCAGTGAAAGTTAGAAGGTACAATAAAATTAAACTTGAGGCTTATGAGGTAGTTCCATTTTTCAAGTATATTACCCCAAAACAGGTGTATGAGTTTGAAGGTATTTATGCCCAAGCAGTCCAGCATGAGATAGACCATCTTGACGGTAAGCTTATTATTGACTATATGAAAGCAAAACGGAGGTAAAGTATGAAACGAGAATTCACAAATGAGAAAACCATAGCGTTGATAAAATGGGAAAGGGAATTCCATAGAAAAAGAGATGAAATCGTTAGAAAGTACAACTTAAAATCTCCTGAAGAGATTATTTCTTTCTTTAAGTATTCAAACCTGTCCAAAAAGGAACCTGACTTCTGCCCACTTTATAAAACGGGTGAAGTTTGTCATAGTGAACTTTCAAAAGATGAACTTGTTTGTTATTATTGTGCCTGCCCCTACTATGATACAAACTACTTTGACCCAGAACACGAATTAGTTGGTAGATGCTTAATAAACAGTTCACGGGGTAAATACAATAGACACGGATATTGGGATTGCACGTCCTGTACTTTACCTCATAGACCACTCTCAGCATTGAAATTGTTGAAAGCTGAGGTGGAAAACAAAAGGTGAGACAACAATGGGTGACAACAAGTTATATTTCAAAACAAAAGACATCGTAATATACAATGATGATTTTTTGACAACTTTAGCTGTTGAAGAAGGTTCAGTCGATTTAATAGTAACATCTCCACCTTACAATGTTGATATTCATTACAACTCTTTCAATGATTCAATTCCTTACGATAAATATCTGGAGTTTACAGAACTATGGCTTGAAAAGGCTTTAAAACTT
>QGLW01000158.1_pt1 | contig 19821 bp, 21 predicted proteins | sample 1725341 | NCBI WGS metagenome assembly QGLW01 (sample SAMN05439265, study PRJNA331180) | Hot springs metagenome, whole genome shotgun sequencing project. | isolation source: microbial mat of Apron and Channel Facies of Mammoth Hot Springs | place: USA: Wyoming, Yellowstone National Park | collected... | reverse complement strand
TGCTATGAAGAAAAAGCGAGAGAAATTCAATATTGAGCATACATTTTCGTTTTCTACTCAAAATTTAATTTTACATAGTTGACTCCTCGTGTTATAAAGAAAATTATATATTAAGAAGTGAATGATACAAGTTTTCATGTAACCTCCTATCTGTAGCTTTAGGTAAAATCATATATCTTTCAGCTTTTACACTCTTGGAGAGTATATGTGCCGCTTTCACAAGCATTGGCAGATCAATTTTCATCTGTTTCTCCACAGCAGCCCTCATGATGCCTGGGAATGCTATTAGGTTATTGACCTGGTTTGGAAAGTCCGATCTGCCAGTTGCAGCTATGTATGCACCGTTCTCGTACGCAACGTCCGGTAGTATTTCGGGTATTGGATTGGCAAGTGCAAAGACTATTGAGTTCTTTGCCATATTTCTTATATCTGTCGCATCGAGGATACCACCTTTTGAGACACCAATAAACACATCTGCGCCCCTCAAAACATCTTTTAGGGAACCTTTAAGGTTATCACGATTAGTTAATTTTGCCACTTCTAAATGGTAACTGTGCAGAGCCGTACGTTCGTTAAGCAGCCCATTAATGTCACAAGCGAATATATGTTTGGCGCCAAATTCAATTAATAACTTCACGATATTGTATCCCGCTGCTCCAATACCGTTGACAACAATTTTGACTTCATCTATCTTCTTTCCAACTAATTCCAGTGCGTTGAGCAATCCAGCCAAAACAACAACAGCAGTTCCCTGTTGATCATCGTGAAATACGGGAATCTTCATCTCGCTGCTAAGCCTTTTTAGTATTTCAAAACACCGTGGTGCAGATATATCCTCAAGATTTATACCGCCGAATGAAGGTTCAAGAGATTCTACAATCTTGATTATCTCTTCACTATCCTGCGTTGACAAGCATATTGGAAATGCGTCGAGATTTCCAAATTCTTTAAATAGCATCGCTTTGCCTTCCATTACTGGCAGGGCACCATATGGACCTATATTACCAAGGCCAAGTACTGCACTTCCATCACTTACAACTGCTACAGCTCTTTTCCTACGCGTGTAAATGAATGCATTTTCTGGATTTTCGGCACAAAGGGTTGCTATTTCAGCAACGCCGGGTGTATAAAGATATTTCAAATTCTCTTCCGTTACTTCGATTGGAACTGTTATCCGATATTTTCCCTGAAGCAGTTTGTGAATGTCAGAACTGTTCATTTGTTTTCCCTCCAATTTTATTTACTTTTTAGAGAAACACTTAAAATATCTTCGCCTTGTGGATTTAAGTTATGATATAATTTATCATTGAGGTTTTAATAAACTAAATAAGATATGTTGGAGGTCGGGACTATTCTGCTACTATACAAATCATTAACATTATTCGGACTTGTTCTATCTGCACTTAACGTCACATATATAATAGACAGAAAAATAAACAGGATTTCAAAAGTCGCAGTTTATCTTGGAAGTATTATCTTCATATTAAATCTGCTCGAATTTTTCAAATTCGAAGTAGAGAAGATTGCCCTATTGGAAAAGTTCCAAGACGTTTTGTTACTATACGTTCCCGTTATGTTGTTTTCGTTCATTATAGATTTCACAATGGGAAAGAAAAACAGGAATTTGATGGTTATTCTTTACACAGTTTCAACATCTCATCTTATTTTAGCACTTACAAATAAATTTCACAACATGTTTTGGATTGCAGAGATTGAGACAAGTATGTACGGCAGTCAGAAATTGAGACCACATGGTGGTTTATTATCATGGGCTTATGTATTTTTTTCCGTCGTTTTATTGGTCTTAGCGCTGAGAAATTTATATGCAAGCAAATTCTTGGATGATCAAACGAAGTTCCGTACAAACTTGGTATTCGCTTTTGGTATATCTGGCAGTATTCTTTCATTTCTAATCAACTTTAATTATTCAGCTTTACTCTTTGTATTAACTTTAACCGTTTTTTTCATGAACTTTACGGCAATAAATTTTACATGGCGAAGGCTCTTACTTAAGACAAGAACGGCAGCTTACGAATCTTCAGATGATGGATATATAGTGATTGACAAAAACTATCGTGTTGTTGACATAAACAAATCCGCTTCACAATTGCTTAATCTTGAATCCGAAGCTGTCATAGGTAGAAAAAGCGATACCATCACACGGTTGCTAAATGAAGATGGGCAAGTGGTTGAGCTAAAAGATAAATACTTAAGTATCATAGCATCTCCTTCCCCTGATGAGGATTATAAGTTCATAACAATAAAGGATGTAACGAAGGATGTGCTTAAGGAAAAGGAGGCTATGAAAACATACACTTTGTTTAACACATTGTTTGAAAACATACCGGACGGAGCTGTTATACTTGATTACGAAGGGGTTATTAGAGCCTGTAATCAACACTTTCTCAATATGTTTGGTTATACTCAAAGCGAAGTTTTAAACAAAAATATAGATGACCTTATAGTTCCACATCAAATGGAAATGGAAGGTAAGAAACTGCGTAATTTGGCAATTGAAAAGAAATCTCTAAGGGTTGAAACAACTCGTAGAAGAAAAGACGGTAATTTGATAGATGTTAGAATCACAGTCTCTACTGTTGAAACTCCCGAAGAGTCGTTACTTTACGTAATTTACACGGATGTAAGTGCAGAAAAGGAGGCAATAAGTGTAGCAAGAAGCATACTTCAAAGAGACCCGTTGACGGCACTTTACACAAGGCAGTACTTCATAAGGAAATTGGCTTCAACACTTGAGTTCTCTTCTGTCGATGATTACAATGCGATTATAGCAATAGATATTAAAGACTTTTCAACGTTGAATAGCATCAAAGGTCACAACTTTGGTGACCAAATTCTGAAGGAGATTGCGAATCGATTGAGAAACGTTCTACGTGAAGGGGATACGATAGCAAGACCATATGCGGATGAATTCTGGATTTTACTGGAAAAGATAGGTAAGAATTATCAAGGAGCAAAAGAAACAGCGGCAAACGTTGTGGCAAAAATAGACAATGAAATTTGCAAAGCTTATTACATTATGAAAGAGATTATCGATATTAGAATCTCAACAGGAATTCATGTTTTTAGCTCGGTTGATAATGTTGAAGATGTGCTAAGAAAGGTAAATCTTGCGTTATCGAGAGCTAAGAACTCGAGAGACGGAACAGTTTTTTACAGTGCGCTAATAGATAACGAATTGCAAGAACTTGCAGCAAAAGAAAGAGCACTTAAAGAAGCGCTATACAATGGAGAACTGAGAATATTTTTGCAGCCCATCTGCAATTCATACTCAGATATCTTAGGCGCTGAAGCACTTTTGAGATGGGTGAAAATGGACGGAACTATTGTACCACCTCTTGATTTTATTAAGGTTATAGAAGAAAACGGAATGATTGTATCTGTTGGTGAAGAAGTTCTTAGGCAAGTCTGTGAATTCATATCTGAATCTGGAGCTAACTTAGATTTCGTTGACATAAACGTAAGTCCTATACAGTTGCGTTATCCAAAGATGGCTGAGCGATTTATTGAAATTATAAGAGCTAACGAAGTCATTCCCGAGAAGATAGTGCTTGAGATTACCGAAAATATTTTGATAGAAATGAACCAAACAGTTCGTGATAATATTGAGAAACTGTTGAATTTTGGATGTCAGTTGTGCATAGACGATTTTGGTACAGGCTATTCGTCTCTTTCTTATCTAACTATACTGCCGTTAAAAAAGATAAAGGTAGACAAGTCATTCATCAGTAAAATTCCAGAGGACAGACATTCAGTAAAACTTTTAGAGGCAATATTTAGCATCGCTAAGTCATTTAACCTCGATGCTATTCCTGAGGGGGTTGAAAATGAGAAGCAACTTCACATATTATCAATGATAGGCTATAAATATTTCCAAGGTTATTACTTCTCCAAGCCAATTTCTATTGACGCATTTAAAGACTTGGTACTTCAGAAAAAAAGATAATTTTACAAAAAAGAAAATTTAAATGCGAATTTTGATAATACATTTCTACCTCAGTGTTGTATAATAGCACTGAGGTGATTTTTTTGATAGAAACGTTTTTTCACCATGAAGAGATATCGGAAGGTGCAAAAGCCAAGTTTGACGTTGCGGTTGTTATTGATGTGCTAAGAGCAACTTCAACTATAATAACTGCACTTGCGAATGGTGCCGATTTTGTTATTCCCGTTGATGATATTTCAACAGCACGAAATTTAAAGATTAAAAATCCTGATTATGTAATCGCAGGTGAAAGAGGTGGTCTGAAAGTTGAAGGATTTGACCTTGGTAATTCTCCGTTAGAATTTTCTGAGTTAAATATCTTTAAAAAATCTATAATTCTAACAACAACAAATGGAACGAGGACAATTACGAAAGCTAAAGACATTGCTAATAAAGTTTTCATTGCAGCGTTTCTAAATGCTGAAAGAACTTCAGAGGAATTAAAAAAGCACAAAAGTATTGCAATAGTTTGTGCTGGAAACGATGGAAAGCCTTCATATGAAGACGCCCAAGTTGCAGGTTTAATAATTGCACACCTAATTAAGTGCAGAGAATATAGGCTCTCTGATAGTTCTTTGGTTGCTCTTAAATTATGGGAAACCCTAAAAATCCCTGACTTTTCTGGCAGTCATTCTCAAAAGTTGTGCGAGTTGGGATTTAACAGAGATATTGATTGGTGTAAGCAAGTTGATCTGTTCCCTATAGTGGCGCAGTTATGTGGAGAGAAAATAGTAAGAACTGAATAACTTGTGATATGAACGATTGGTAATAAAGTTATTTAAAAGGAGATGGCTGTTTAGATGCTTGAACTTGTGAATATATCCTACAAGACGAAAGAGAGAGAGATATTAAGTGACATTTCGATGAAGTTTTTGCCGGGATACAAATACGCAGTCATAGGGACTAATGGTGCTGGCAAGAGTACCATAGGTTACGTAATAATGGGTTTGAGTGCTTACAAACCGTATAAAGGACGAATATTGCTCGATAAGAGTGATATTACTGACCTATCGGTTTCTGAAAGAGCAAAGTTAGGTATTACTCTGATGTGGCAAGAACCAGCAAGATTTGAAGGAATGACTATCGAAACATACCTGACACTTGGAGGAAAGTTGAACGTACAAAAAAGTGAAGTCATAGAGGCGATGGAATTTGTAGGTTTAAATCCTGCTCTTTATCTAAAAAGATTCGTCGATAAAACTTTGAGCGGTGGAGAAAGGAAACGTGTAGAATTGGCATCTATTGTCCTTTTGAAACCAAATTACGTGATACTCGATGAACCTGATTCGGGAATAGACTTAATAAGTCTAAATATAATAAATGACGTTGTAAATTACGTAGCACAATATGGTGGTACACCGATAATAATAACTCATCGTGAAGAGATGGCTTATAATACCGATTATGGTTACTTAATATGTGCTGGTAAGATACTATTTAATGGAACGACGAACGATGTACTCAAAGCGTTTAGGGGAACGTGTGAAGTATGTGAACATCCAAATCTGCCAAGAAGTGAGGAGATGAAATAATGGATGTCAAAAGGGAATTTGAAACAATCATAAAGACTGCTGAAAAGCTGGGTACTGATGCATCAAATTTCATGGACAAGAGAATCGCTTCGATAATAATCAGTGGAAATCGCGTTATAGGATTGAACAACGTCCAGGGATTGAAAATAGTACCAACAACTCTTGAAGACGGCGTGCAAGTAGGTATGGAGATAGAAGAAAATACTCAAATCCCATTCCCGATACATGTATGTACTGGTTATCTTGAAAAGAGTGGATATCAAAGAGTTATATTCAATATCCGTGTTAGGAGAAATGCTAAGGTTAAGTTTACTGCACACTGTGTATTTCCACAAGCTGAAGAATTTACACATGATGCTATTTCTAATGTTGTAATAGAAGATGGTGCTATAATGGAATACAACGATGAACATTATCACAGTGATCAGGGAACGATAATACTTAAGACTACAACTAATGCCGTTGTTGAAAATAACGGTGTATACAAGAATGCATTCTATCTTACAAAAACACGTGTAGGAAAACTCGATGTTAAGATGTACCTAACATTAAAAGAAAATGCCGTTGGTGAACTCCTTAGTAAAGTAAAAGCTTCAAAGAATGATGAAGTCGATATAAATGAAATACTCTACCTTAATGGTGAAAAAGCAAGAGGGTTAGCAAAGACCATAGTGGTAGGACTTGACGAATCAAGAGTTACTGTTTTAAATGAAGCCTATGGTAATGCACCGTATTCGAGGGCACACATATCCTGCGAAGAAGTAACAAAAGGGGAGAAAGTAATAGTTTCAACCACCCCCATATTAAAAATCATCAACGATTTAGCAGAATTAACACACGAAGCTTCAATAGGGCGTTTAGGAGAAAAACAACTCGAAACATTAATGTCTAAAGGTTTGTCTGAAGAGGAAGCAACTGATTTAATAATAAAAGGCTTACTTATTTAGTTTATATGTTCCTAAAGGTGATTTAAATGATTGCAACAATAATTACTCTCAATCTGTTTTTTGCCACAGTCTATCTTGTTGTTAAGGAACCTGAAGTTGTTTTGAAGAATAAGAAAGTGATTCTCGACTATGCGCGAGTTTCGTCTGGTGTACTTGGACTTCTTATCGCTTCTGGAATTGCGAGTCTTACAACAATCAAATCTGCACTGATGCCGCAGATGAATATTGTCCCATGGAAAATATTGATAATATTTTTCGGCTCTGCATATATCTGCGGTTCACTTGACGCCTCCGGGGTACTAAGAGTAATTGCGTACAAATTTGCAAGCAAATCGAAATCGGGTAAGAAACTCTTTACTAATTTAGTCCTGCTGGCTGGAATTCTAACTATATTTACATCGAATGATATAGTAACTTTAACATTAACACCAATAATAGTTTACATAAGTCAATATGCAGGAATAGATCCAATACCATATTTGATAACGGTATTTTTCGCTTCTAACACTTGGAGTATGTTTTTTTACATTGGTAATCCTACAAATGTGATAATTGCACAAGCTTATTCCCTTGGATTTACAGAATATGCAAAGTTGATGTTTTTCCCAACATTAGTTGCTATTCTTACATCGTCCTTAGGATTCTATTTAGGATTCTATTACAAATATAAGGATATGTTACCCAAGGAAATTAATGTTGTGTTGGACAGTGCAAATTCATATAGTAACTTGATTAAAGACAAGCGATACGCATTTCTATCGAGTGGTTTTTTCGTAATATTCTTCACAATGGTTGCCGTGGGAGATTTAATAGGTCTTGAGTTATGGAAGTCAATTCTCATATTTTCTGGAATCTATCTTATACTCAACACAGCTTTTTCTGACATTTTATCTGAGAGAGATGAAGTTATATTAGAGGTTGGGAGTTTCGACTACAATATAACATTTTTGGTTGACAGTATTAGGAGAGTACCATGGAAGATGCTTCCTATGGTTGTGACATTCTTTGTCTTTGTCCATATTTTTACACTCTATGGCATAACAAAGTATGTCGGTTCTTTGTTCGAGTTCACAAATAGTTTACTCGGAACTATTACAATCACATTCGTGACAGCTTTTGCTGCAAATGTTATGATAAATCAACCAATGACCATTTTCTTTGCACATGCACTTTACAAAAAACCACTTAATTATGCTATGAGTTTGGTTGTTGGCTCAAATATTGGAGGGAATATTACACTCATCGGTGCACTTGCAGGTGTTATGTGGTCGAGAATCTTAAAGCTGTACGGGATTGAGATGAATAACAAGATATTTGTGAGAGAAACATTCAAGATAGCTGTGCTTACGTTATTTACAACAGGTCTTTCAATATGGTTTGTTTATTCCATACGGTAAATGCCCGCATAAGACTATTCATCTATAGGATGGACTGAAAATGTACACGTACGTCGAGCAGGGTGATGCTATTGTAGTAAACATTACAGGTCCAATAGATATTCAAAGTGCACAAAACCTTAAAGATTGGATGATTAGTAACTTTTTTGAGAACGGTAAAAGCCGTATTATACTCGATCTAACACATTGTAGAAATATTGACAGTTACAGTCTTGGCATCTTGGTAAGTATATATAAAAGAGCGGTTTTACAAAACGGATATCTGAGAGTCGTTGCGCCAAGCATAAACATAAGAACATTATTTGAAATTACAGGTCTTGAAAAGATAATAAAAGTCTACAATTCTCTTAGTAAAGCTATGTCTGAATGATTGGAAAAGGAGGAATCGGAAGATGGCTAACTTTCTTGTGCTTGGTTTAGAGTACCTTCTGTCTGCGCTCATTATTTTGCTTTCTATAAGGTCTATGAAAAAAGAGGGTGCCTATGTTGCACTTTCAACGTTAATCATTGCATCTAACCTTGGTGTTGCAAAACTTTTCAACTTATTTGGTTTTGAAGTAACTGCAGCTAACATGAGTATGGGTATGGCTTTTGTTATCTATTCTATAATAACCGAAGCCTATGGAAAAGAAGAAGGTAGGAAGGCGGTTTGGGTTGGTTTCTTTGCACAATTTGCATTCGTGTTACTTGGTTTAGTCTACACAAGCTATATCCCGTCACAAAATGACTTTGCCCAAAAATACCTTTCACAGGTTTTTGCTGTAACGCCAAGGATTGCATTTGCAAGTTGGACAGCATTTATTTTATCAGGATACACTGCAGTTTGGATACATCACATTCTTAAGCATAAAACTAAGCTTTGGTTTAGGAATAATGCCGCAACGAAGATTGGTCAGATTATTGATAATCTGATCTTTGTAACAATTGCCTTCTTTGGTCTTGTGGATTTTAAAACCTATACTCAGATATTCCTTACAACAACTGTAGTAGAGTTCTTCCTTGACTATATAGATACATGGGTTGTGTACATTGGAGTTAATTTTTTAAACGATGAAGATGAAAATCTAAGCAACAAGAAATTTATAAATGCATAATTAATCAAATACAATGTCTTCTTGTTTTATACAGAAAAAAATGAAAAAGCAAAAGACCACAAATGTATGTCATTTGTCATATGGAAAACTGATAATAGTTTTTATGACTTAAGGCATTTTTCTTATAGTTGCTAAAAACGGATATCCTTTAACGCGCTTGATGAGATTAAGGGAGCAGTGCCAATGATTTACAAATTTCTCTATTCTGTAGCTTTTTCTTTTATAGTTTTTTGGATTGCTTGTTGGTAACGCTAATGTAATGACTGAGATTTTTAGTCTTATCAAGGTACATGATTACTTAATAACGGATTACTTTGTAGTTGGTGGAATTGGTGGAGCCTTTTTGAATAGTGGGATATTGATGTTACTTTTCATAATGTTGATGAAAATACTGAAGGTAAATCCAACAGGTGTTTTCATTGCTGCTATTATGACGATATGTGACTTTGCACTCTTTGGGAATAATATATTTAATGTTTGGTCAATAGTTATAGGAGTATTTCTATATACTGTCATGATTAAAGAAAATCCAAATTGAAAGATGAAGCAACTATTTTAAAAGCTTTTTTTGGAGTGATGGAAATGTTTTATCTCGAAAAGGCAAGACATAAAATGGAGCTTAAAAAACCTGCTATGCTGGTAATTGATGTACAAAGTTATTTTTTTGATAAAAATTCTCCAGCATTTTTGAAAGGTTCAGAAAGGGTGCTGGAAAATATAATTCATCTATTAGATGACCTTGAGAGCATCCGAAGATTTTCTAAAACTATCATACCAGTAATAGCCACAATTCATAAAAGTGGAAGCGAAATTATGCAACGATGGTGGGGAAATATTGTGGAAGAACACTGGTCTGAACTTTATGTCGATGAAAAATACGTAGATTATAAAATAGAAAAAAACACATACGATGCGTTTTATCGGACAGAACTCGATAAGATTTTGGAAAAATACGGTATTAATCAACTCATTATTACAGGTGTAATGACCCACCTATGCTGTGAAACAACTGCCCGTTCTGGTTTTGTAAGAGGTTTCGATATTGTTATGGTTGAGGATTGTCTTTGGGATAAAGATGAATGGCACCATTACGCCTCGTTGAAAAACTTAGCGCACGGTTTTGCAACGATATCTTCCAGCCGGGAAATACTCGAACTTATTAAGAATTCCTAACCGATAACTTCTTTCTGAAGGACAACAAAACACCAAGAAAAATAGAAAGGATTGCCGCCATAAGAACGCGATAATTTGCTGGTAATAAGAAAGTTATCGTGTGAGCAGGTATCCAGAAAAATGGTATCGTTTTTCCAATAACGAATTTGACAAAGAACTTCCAATCGATATTTTCCAAAACAGAATCAAACTTAATTGAAAACATCTTATTTATACTCCCCTTGCTAAGTTCGATATAACCATCTGTTATTCTGTGAAGAGCCATAAACGTGGGAGCGAATATGAGATTCATGAAAATGCTTGTATAGAATGCTTGGAAGAATCCTTTTATACCATCGATATATGGTAAGAGCCCCTTCTCAAGTAACGCTTTTGTACCTGAACCGAATATTTCAAATACGTCAACAAATACTATTCCGAGAAATCCCCAAACCACAAACCTGTAAAAAACACCAACCGGTATAGAATAATGTCCCTTAACAATTCTCAGTGAAAGAATCTCACCGAATGTAGCGAGCACGCCCACCTTTAAAAACCCAAATATGTAAGGATGTGATGTGTTGAGCTGTACGTAGATACTTCTGGAATTCTCGTTTAACAGCATTATAGCAATAAGAACAAATACGAGGACTGAAAAGAGATCACCAATTTTAAACTTCATCTTAGTTCCCCCTTCATTTTGCATATTTTACACATTTAGTTGCCGGATTTAATTCCAACCACAGCAGCAAATCTCTTCTTTGTCTTCTCTTTTCTATATGAATAGAAATATTCCGTGTGCTTATACGTATCTATATTTGAAAATTCTAAATGTATTATTCCGACAGACCTCAATGTAATCTCTAAAGCCTTCCACAAATCGACATATACTTTTTCTCCCTTTTCTCTAATTACATCTTTCCCGAATTTAATGAAGAATTCAGTTGCCACGTCGTTACCAACTTCAAAACTATCTGGTCCAATCGAAGGTCCAACTGTTACAAAGAGTTCCTCAGGATTACATCCAAATTCTTCGTTCATTTTCAAAATCAATTCCTTCCCAATTTCGAGCAGAGTTCCACGCCAACCAGAATGTGCTGCACCAACGACTTTCTTTAATGGATCATAAGCAATTATTGGCATACAATCGGCATAAGTTGTTACTAAGAATAGTCCTCTCTCATTAGTAATTAAACCATCAACTTCTCGAAGTTTTCTATTCCAATAAGGTTCTCCAATATCCTCACTTGTAACGACTTTAACATTTTTCGTATGAGTTTGGTGAGAGAAAACGCATTTGTTGGGATTTAGACCTGTACTCTTTGCAAAGAGTTCAAAATTTGTGGGAAAATTCTCATCACTTAAAGATAGATTAAGTTCGTCTAAAACACCGGAACCGCTATTTTTGAAAATTCTTCGAGTTGTGAAGCAATGTATTAATTCAGGAAACTGACTTAACATCGGTGAGTGAGCAACACAAAGTCCATTTACATTATGGAGTATATAATTTCCAACATATTTACCATCCATAAAAAATTCTCCTTTCAACTAATCGAGTCTTAGATACGTATTAATTATACCCCATGTTTATAATTATTGAAAGGTTGTAAAAGCCTTTTCACTTAGTCTTTGAACATTTTATTCTCCAATAATTTTCTATTTAGATACTTCTTTCCTCTTTTAATCTCTTTCTTCCTTAAGAATGCGTAATGTCTTTTGAGGTGTTAACAATAGAAAGAAAGAATTATTGATGATATATTTATACTTAGTGAAACTCCACGAAACTCCACGCAAAATGTAACAATCTCATAAAGAGAGGGGGGTTAACTTTGAAGGTTATATCTTTTGATGAAGCCGTCGATTTAATAAAGCCAGGTAGTACGCTTATGGTTGGTGGATTCTTAGGTGTTGGAACACCTGAAGGGATTATAGATAAAATTGTTGAGCGAGGTATTAGCTATTTAACCGTTATCGCAAACGATACGGCATTTGAAGACCGAGGGGTTGGAAAACTTGTGAAGAACAAGCTTTGCAAAAAGGTTGTAGTCTCACACATAGGTACAAATCCAGAAACCCAGAGACAGATGATAGCGGGCGAACTTGATGTTGAGCTTGTGCCACAAGGTACACTTGCTGAGAGAGTTCGGGCCGGTGGTGCTGGGCTTGGTGGAATACTTACACCTACGGGTGTAGGTACCGTGGTAGAGAATGGGAAACAAATTATTGAAATAAATGGGCGAAAGTATCTCCTTGAACTGCCATTGAGATCCGATTTTGCTTTAATAAAGGCGAAAAGGTGCGATTATTTGGGGAATCTTGTCTACAACTTAACTGCAACCAATTTCAATCCGCTAATGGCACTTGCCGCAGAAACTGTCATTGTCGAAGTTGAAGAGATTGTACCAACCGGAGTACTTACACCGGACGAGATAAAGACTCCTGCCGTGTTGGTAGATTACGTTGTCTTATCGCAGGGGGTGAAGTGATATGCCAGTAGATCCAAAGGAAAAGATAGCTAAAAGAGTTGCAAGAGAGTTAAAAGAAGGCGACTTAGTAAACCTTGGAATAGGTTTGCCTACGCTTGTTGCTAACTATATTCCAAAAGGTGTGCATGTATTCTTTCAGAGTGAGAATGGGATAATCGGAATGGGACCGGAACCGCAGAAGGGTTTCGAAAACAAAGATTTGACAAATGCTGGGGCGGGTTACATCACAGCTCTACCGGGTGCAATGACTTTCGATAGTGCTTTTTCGTTTGCATTAATACGTGGTGGTCATCTTGACATTACGGTGCTTGGAGGACTCCAAGTCGATGAAGAGGGGCATCTTGCAAATTGGATGATACCTGGAAAGATGATACCTGGAATGGGAGGAGCAATGGATTTGGTAACTGGAGCAAAAAAGGTTATAGTCGCCATGACACATACAGCAAAGGGTGAACCAAAGATATTGAAAAAATGTACTTTACCTTTAACTTCGATAAGACGTGTGGATCTTATTGTAACTGAACTTGCAGTGATAAGACCTACAGACGAAGGTCTTTTGCTTGAAGAAATCGCTGAAGAGACAACGCTTGATGAAGTACTCAAACTAACAGAAGCAAGATTAATAGTTTCGAACGACTTAAATAAGTTCTAAGATGAGTCGGTTTGGGGGGGCGAACTTATGGAATTTCCAAAAGCAGTCATCAAGTTAAGGATGAGTCAAGCTGATGCGCATTATGGAGGTAACCTTGTTGATGGTGCGAAGATGCTGCAACTCTTTGGTGATGTAGCAACCGAATTGTTGATAAGATACGATGGTGATGAAGGACTTTTTAGAGCCTACGATAATGTTGAATTTCTTGCTCCTGTATATGCTGGGGACTACATAGAAGCAAGGGGAGAAATAATAGAAGTTGGGCGCACTTCAAGAAAGATGAAATTTGAAGCGTACAAAGTAATAAGGCCAAGACCGGATATAAATGACAGTGCTGCTGAGGTTTTGGAAGAGCCAATACTTGTTTGCAGAGCGAGTGGAACATGTGTTGTTCCCAAAGAGAAGCAACGCTTCTCACACGAAGCAAATAAGTAAATAGAGCAAGGAGTGAAAACGATGGATAAGTTGATAATAACCGTTGCACTTACCGGTGCAGAGGTAACAAAAAAGCAACAGCCAAATCTTCCAATAACCCCAGATGAAATTGCTGAAGAAGCCTTTAGATGTTGGCAGGTTGGTGCTTCTATTGTACATATCCATGCACGTATGCCAGACGGTACTCCAACCCAATCAAAAGAGGTTTATGCAGAAATCAAAGATAAGATTCAACAAAAGTGCGATATAATAATCCAGTTTTCGACTGGCGGAGCTGTCTGGCATAAACCGGAAGAAAGAATTCAATGTTTAGATGCAATGCCAGAAATGGCAACGCTCTCAGCGGGCTCATGCAATTTTGGTGATGATGTCTTCATGAACTCACCATCATTTATGGAACTGCTCGCAAAGACTATGAAAGAAAAGGGAATAAAACCTGAAATAGAAGTCTTCGAACCAGGAATGATAGAAAATGCATTGCGACTTGTGAAAAAAGGACTTCTGGAGCTACCACTTCACTTTGATTTTGTACTTGGAGTTCCGGGAGCGATGCCAGGCAATATAGAAGATCTGCTCTTCTTGGTAAAGAAGATTCCAAATGGTTGTACGTGGTCAGTTGCTGGGATAGGAAGATACGAATTACCTTTGGCGGTACACGCAATTCTGATGGGTGGACATGTAAGGGTTGGATTTGAAGATAACATTTACTATAGAAAAGGTGAACTTGCAACAAGCAACGCCCAGCTCGTTGAAAGGATTGTAAGGATAGCAAGAGAGGTTGGAAGAGATATAGCTACGCCAAATGAAGCGAGAGCAATTCTTGGGATTAAATAATCATAATAGATTGGAGGGAAGAAAGTGAAAAACATTAAAGGATGCCCGTTCGGTACTCACAGGGTTATCGAACCAAAAGGAACACTTCCTCAAGCAGCAACAAAAATAGATAACACAATGGAAATTTATACTAACGAAATGTTGATAAATGTAAAAACACTCAATGTTGATTCCGCAAGTTTTACTCAAATTGAGGAATCTTGCCATGGTAATGTTGAATGCATTAAAGATACGATTTTAAAAATCGTTGCTGAACGTGGAAAGTTACAGAATCCCGTTACTGGTTCAGGTGGTATGTTAATAGGCGTCATCGAAGAAATCGGACCAGATTTTCCTACAGATTTAAAAGTTGGAGATAAGATTGCAACGCTTGTTTCACTTTCACTGACACCACTAAGGATAGATAAGATACTCAATGTAAACGTTGAAACTGACCAAGTTGATATAGAAGGTAAGGCTATTCTATTTGAAAGTGGCATCTATGCAAAGTTGCCTGATGACATTCCTGAGAAACTTGCACTTGCTGTACTTGATGTGGCAGGTGCGCCTGCTCAAACTCGTAAACTCGTAAAACCAGGCCTGACCGTTTGCATTATTGGCGGTGGTGGAAAATCTGGAGTTCTTTGTGCTTACGAGGCAATGAAGGCAGTTGGAAAAGATGGAAGAGTAATAGTTGTCGAATATTCTCCTGAGAACGCAAAGCGCATTGAAGAATTAAAATTAGCTCATCACGTTATAATAGCAGACGCAACAAAGCCTGTCGATGTCTATCAAAAGGTTATGGAAATCACTGGTGGAAAATATTGCGATGTTGTTATAAACAATGTAAACGTTCCGGCAACTGAAATGTCATCTATATTAATCACCAAAGATGAGGGAATAGTCTATTTCTTTAGCATGGCAACATCATTTACAAGAGCTGCTCTCGGCGCTGAAGGGGTAGGTAAAGATGTGACAATGATTATAGGAAATGGCTATACAAAAGGTCATGCAGAAGTTGCGCTTAATATACTCCGTGAATCAAAGGAAATAAGAGAGTTATTTGAAAAGTTATATATTTAAAAATCATTTGCTCTGAGGAGGGATAGACATGGGAAGATATTTCAAAGACATACCATTGTGGAAAAACGTAACTGAAGAAGAGTGGAACGACTGGAAGTGGCAAATCAGGAATAGGATAATGGATGTAGAGACTTTAAAACAAGTAATCAACCTTACACCTGAGGAAGAAGAAGGTGTTAGGAATGCGCTTAAAACACTGAGAATGGCTATAACACCTTACTATGCAAGTCTAATGGATCCGGATAATCCAAAGTGTCCTATAAGACGCCAGGCAGTTCCGACGGTGAAAGAACTTTATGTCTTACCGTGGGATATGACGGATCCACTCCATGAGGATGAAGACTCTCCAGTCCCGGGACTTACCCATAGATATCCAGACAGAGTACTTATGCTCATTACCGATATGTGCTCGATGTATTGTCGCCATTGTACGAGAAGACGATTTGCAGGTCAGCATGACAGGGCAAGGACAAAGCAAGAAATAGACGCTATGATTGAGTACGTAAAAGAAACACCGCAGGTGAGGGATGTTCTACTATCAGGTGGCGACGGATTATTAGTAGGAATCGAAATGCTTGAATACATATTGAAAGAGCTTAGGAAGATCAAGCATGTAGAGATTATAAGGATAGGTACAAGGACGCCTGTTGTTTTACCGCAATTGATAACTCCAGAGCTTACTGACATGCTCAAAAAGTACCATCCAATTTGGATAAACACACATTTCAATCATCCAAAGGAAATCACACCTGAATCATCTAAGGCATGTGCCATGCTTGCAGATGCTGGTATACCTCTTGGTAATCAATCTGTATTGCTTCGTGGTATAAACGATAGCCCATATATAATGATGGAATTGGTTCACCAGTTGGTTAAAATAAGGGTAAGACCGTACTACATCTACCAGTGCGACCTTTCAATGGGACTTAGTCATTTTAGGACTTCTATAAAGAAGGGTCTTGAAATAATGGAAGCTCTTATTGGACATACTTCTGGATTTGCAGTTCCATCTTTCGTTGTTGATGCACCCGCAGGTGGTGGAAAGACGAGAGTTATGCCGAACTACGTTATCTCGATGTCGGATCACACGGTGATTCTGAGAAACTATGAAGGAGTTATCGTTGCATATCATGAGCCTGAGGATACATCTTCCGATGTAGATGATTCTGAATATAGAGCAAAATATAAATTCTCGGGTGTGGCCAGCTTATTTACCGACAAAAAGATAAGCATAGAACCAGCGCATCTTGAAAGGCACGACAGAATAAAGGAATGGAAGGAGAAAAAGGAAGTGAAAGGCAATGAACATTGAAGATACTTACATCGGTCAGGTATACGAAGTCAAAAGAATAGTTACCGATGAGATGGTTAAACTATTCGCTGAAGCGACTGGTGATAAGAATCCCGTTCATCTCGATGATGAATACGCTAAAAACACAATATTTGGCGGCAGAATTGCGCACGGGATACTCTCTCTTGGGATCGTTTCTTCTGTACTCGGTATGGAATTCCCTGGCGCAGGAACGATATATTTGATGCAAAATGCAAAGTTTAAACGACCGGTATATATCGGAGAAGAAGTAACAGTTAAACTTATAGTAAAGGAAATAGACAAGGAAAAAAGAAGGGTCTTGCTCGAAACTCTCGTTGTGAAAGAAAATGGTGATAACGCAATTGAAGGCGAGGCGCTTGTAAAAATCTAAAAAATGACAAAATACGATTTCGAAGCGTTAATAGACAACGTTAACAAATACAAGGTAGTAGCAATTATAGGTCTTGAGAAAAATACGGGAAAGACCGAAACACTTAACTACATAGTTGAAAATATAAAAGCATATAAGAAAATCGCACTTACGTCTATAGGTACGGATGGTGAAGAAAAAGATATAGTCTACGGTACATTAAAACCATCCGTATATGTTGATTTTGATTTCATTTACACTACCACTGAGGTTTTTTTTAAACGTCGAACAGTTCTTTCTGAAATAATAAACGTATCTAAATACCAAACACCAACTGGTAGAGTAATTGTTGCACGAGCGCTTGAAAAGGGGAAGATAATTCTTTCAGGTCCTCCAATAACTTCTTGGATGGAAGAGACAGTTCATTTGCTCAAGAACTGGTCAGATTTAGTATTAATAGATGGTGCATTATCACGTTTCAGCCAAGCAACACCATTTATAGCCGAAGGCATAATACTTGCAACAGGAGCCGCTTACTCACTCGATAAGAAAGAAATACTTAAACACACAAGGTATGTTTACTCGCTCTGTCAACTAGCAGAAGCAGATCATTCTGACGTTGAAATACTTTCAAATGCAGATACAGTTCATGTGTTTCAAGACGACGAATGGAAAGATTTAAAAATCGAGTCTGCCCTGCATCTTTCAAGAATGCTTGAAATTGGAGTAAGTGGAGAAAATATTGAGAAAATCTATATCCCCGGTGCACTTACTGATAGTGTACTGAAATTTACTCACACAAGAGGATTTAAGGAGATCATAGTTCGTGACTTTACTAAGATATTTGTTTCGTACGATGTGTTTATTAAATACAAACCAGCAATAAAAGTTCTTCGAAGTTCTAATGTAATTGGGATTACAGTCAATCCATATTCACCTACAGGATACACTATAGACTCACAGCAGATTATAAACGATTTGAAAAAATACATCCCCTTGCCAATTGTTGATGTTAGAAAGTGTCCGCTCTGAATTGACTAACACATTATGCAACAATAAGTAGGTGGTTTCATTATGATGAAAACTATACCTTCAAAACGTGAAGATTTCGAAAAATTGACAGGCTTTGATTATATCAAAGGTAAATTGGACCCTAAAACTCCAATGGGCCAAAAGTATTTTAAACACATTCAACCAATGGTATTTGAACATATAATTCAACACCTTGAAGATACAGAACGTATTTTGGCGGTAATCTCTAATAATCCAGATATTGTAGAAGAGTTATTGCACGATTTAGAATGTATAGTTGATATCTCACATACAATCTCTCGCTTACATAATAAAGAACTACTTGATGAGATAGAACTATTTGAGCTGAAGAATTTTCTTCTCGTTTCTCAGAAAATTAGAGAAAAAATATCTTTTATCAAGACAGATAAACTTGTAAATTTTACAATTCCAGATCTTATCGCAATAATTGACATACTCGATCCAGAAGGTCTTAGACTGCCAACGTTTTACATATACGAAGCGTACGATGAAAGGCTCAAGGAAATTAGAAAGAAAAAAAGAATACTATCACAAATAGAAAGTACAAACAGCACCTCACAAGAGAGTAACCTTAGAGAAGAAGAGATATTGTCTCTTATCAATGAAGAAAAGAGAATCGAAATCGAAGTTTTAGAAAATATCTCACTCAAACTTTGGGAGAGCAGGAATACTCTTGACGAAGCCTTTGAAAAGGTAAAGTACCTTGATATAATCCTTGCAAAAGCAAAACTTGCAAGTGAATTAAATCTTTCAAAACCTGCATTCAACGAAGACAATAGCATCAAAATCGTTGGAATGTTTAATCCATACCTTAAATCAGAACTTGAAATGAAAGGGAAGTCTTATCAGTCAATTGATGTCTTCTTAACAACTGGTGTTACTTTAATTGTCGGTGCTAATATGTCAGGTAAGAGTGTGGTACTCAGAACGGTGGCGTTAATTAACTACATGGCTTACCTCGGATTTTATGTGCCTGCGCAAAGCGCTTCTATAGCAAAAATAGATGCTATAGCACTAATTACCGAGGATACACAAAGGCCACTAAGCGGTTTATCGTCATTTGCTTCAGAGATAAAACTTATAGATGAAACTTATCAACTCGCGTTAAAGAGTAACGTCCTCGCACTAATAGATGAACCCGCTCGAACAACAAACCCTTATGAAGGTGCGGCGATAGTAAATGCACTTGTTGAATGCTTTAACAAAACAAAGAATATAACTGTAATAGTAACACACTTTGATAATATAGAATGCAAAAACAGATATCGCGTAAAAGGATTAAAGGAAGATATCTCAACTGATAATTCGCATAATACAAACTATTATTCAGACATTCAAAATCTTATAGATTATCAGCTCGTACCAGATGATTCAAGGATAGTTCCAAAAGAAGCACTGAGGGTTATGGAATTACTAAACATAGACGGAGAAATTATATCGGAGGCTAAGAAAAGAGTAGAAAAAAGACCTTAGATTTATAAATAAGATTGAT